>Ga0126338_10002415_pt1 | contig 12842 bp, 14 predicted proteins | sample OrbCmetagenome_2_FD_92529 | JGI IMG/M metagenome (GOLD analysis project Ga0126338, IMG submission 92529) | Coral microbial communities from Petempiche,Puerto Morelos, Mexico - Orbicella C C metagenome | ecosystem: Host-associated > Invertebrates > Cnidaria > Coral | place: Petempiche,Puerto... | reverse complement strand
GGATAGATTCATGCCTCATAAGGCGGTCATACATTTCCGACATTTCCATAGGGACGGGCTCCGCGACGTCAAAAGATGCTTGCAACTGTTGGTCAAGCCAATCTTGCGGGAAGAGAAATGCCTTGATGTTGCCCTCTATGCTCTCGAAATGTTCTTTAACAGATAGGGGCGTTTCGCTGGTGAAACACTTGTGTTGGCAGCAGGTAAGATCATTAATGGGGTCTGTTAAGTGATGAGAAGAACACATCTCCAAAGCTCTTCTTTGAGGCTTCATCAATTGTAAGCGATTGAAATTCAACAGCTATATATGAGATCTGACTCTGGAAACGGCGATGTAAATTAATCCAGACATGTATTCACAGGAGCAATGCACAATAGCAGAGGCAAGGGTTAGGCCTTGAGATTTTTGGCATGTCACCGCGTACGCCAACACGATGGGGTACTGAGTGACGGACCCCACTTTTTGGCCATTCCGGTTTCTCTTTACCCATGTCTCTCTTTTGATTTCTACTACTCCGACGCCTTCGAAGAGGACAAGAAGAGCATCTCCACGAGTACCTTTAAAGATACCGGCACTTCCATTTTTCAAGTCATCTGACTTGTTCCACACGAGCATTACTTTGCATCCTGTTTTAAGTTGTAAAACGCGCTCGCCCGGCCAGCTCATACTACTTGAGTTTTCGTTGTCGTAAGATGCATCGAAAGTTACCATTGTTCCTGGAAGTTTGTCAAGCTCTTCCCTGTTCATTAACATGACCGGTATCTTACAGAAGAAAATGTGCATTGCACATTCCCTTAATGGACGTGGCAGCTCTCTGCTCAAAGAACAAAGGTAAGTCTCCGTTTCATTCGCACATTGGCCAAATCTTATTTCTGACAGCGCTTTCAGAAATTCTTAGTCCTCTTCGGATTGACGCATGACTTTGGTAAGCGCAAATCTATGGCTAATGGCATGGTCAAACAAGGACGACTCAAACATGTAACAACCTTCGTTGAACATATTCGGAACAGGCTGTAACTGGAGGAATTCACCAACAAGAATCAGTTGCTTTCCCGCGAATGGATACATGCGACCTAAGTCATCGGCAAGGTCATGGTGCAATACGTTAACTAACTCCAACATTCTCCTACTGGACATGCTAGCTTCATCCCATATGATCACATCAATAGCCTTCACACGGTCGCAAACCAGAGGGTTACACAAAGATCAGTCGATAAGCTGCCGCCAAGGCAATTCGGCTGTCATCAACCCATAAAATGAATGGACCGTCGACGCAACTCCACGGTCGTAAACTTGGCAGGCGATACCGCTCGAACATATCATACCTATCTTTCTTCCACGTGCTTTTGCAACTATGATTTGTTTAATCACTTCACTTTTCCCAACTCCAGCTTGGCCGGTGATCAGAAGGTTGTGCCCCTTAGCAGCAAATGTAACTATTTGTTCCTGATCAGTGTTTAGTTTTATCCTGTAAAGCATTGGAACAAAATCAAGATGCAAACGATTTCTAGACGTGTGAAAATTTAAACGCGATCTGTGGGCACTGTCTGTACTGAAACCTATTTCAAATATTTCCTTTGCTACGGAAAAGTACACCGTTAAATGACAAAATTTGATACTGAAAAATTGCTAAATCTAGAGTAAGACAATATGGTTGTGATGCAACAAAACTACAGCAAATTTCCTTAGCTATTATGACATGTGCCGCAAATATTCAGTAATATTCAGTGCATACTTACATCTTGGCTAACAACCTTCATTCCTCTACACTTTGCAAAGCAGTATCTCCACAAACAAACCGTCTATTTCAGATCTTCAAAAGATCTTAACATAAACTAGATGAGCTCTGTTGATGATAGTGATCCACAAAGATTTATCTATTCGAGATTGCGTAAAGGGTTTTCTCTGAGAGGTATCAAAGTATCTCATTTGTAAACACGTCTAGTCGTTGCTTTGATTGGCTTGTCACAACAATGCTCCGTCGGTGGCCTGGACAAAAATCTTCCCAGGGGACCGTGGAGCAAAGTACCTAGCTTGTCGAGAACTGTGCGCTCCCTTCCCCTAATCAGGGTCAGTTTGTTAGCCCAGCATTCCGCTCGGGTTTCGAATGTGTCCACGAATGGAGCCGGCAGCATGATCACTGATTCCGGATGGTTAGCTTTCTTAGATTCAGAGCTTTTTATCGTGCACTGTGGAGATGAATTTGGCTTGGAATTTAACTGCAAGGGAGCGCTAAAACCTGTACTATGATTCTGCAGAGGAATTGGGGCGGCTGGCGGGATTTCAGTGTTTTTTTTTCGCTTCGAGCGGGGGTCAGTCCAGAATTGAGTGTGTAGCCTTTACTCTTTCTTAGTAGAGGAAAACCAAAAAGCGACAACTTGCTTAAAAGGCTTCGGATCGAGCTGAGAACTGAGATGACAATAGAAAAGACAACAAGGCATTGAGGTGAGTCATTTTTATTGCAAAAATACTAAAATTTCAGCTATAATGTCGATTACCGTTTTTCCCCATACAAACCTTTATAAATTCAAACCGGATAAGGACGATAAAGCGTAGGCCCCGTCTCCTGCATCTTCACTGTTATGGTCAGCAGGGGATGTTAAAGAACCCACACACTAATCGTAAAGAGCAGGGCACGAAGTTCCCGGTGTTGTGGTCTGGTCTCTGCCCATCGTGCTGTTGAAATGCTCGGAGACATCAGCTGTTAAAGCTACTCTACAATCCGAGGGTAAATAAAGTATACTACTACTACAACACCACCACATACTGCAAGGCAAAGGTCACATTTCGCATAACCAAACTCGGTCGTTATGTAATAGTAGATGTCAGCGGTAACCGTGTCACGTTTCATGCGCTGAACATTCGCATAAAGATTTAAAAAAAAAAACTCCTCACATTGTGAGCTTGGGCCGCCTGTGTTCTTTGCTTTTATTTTTCGTTGTTTTCTCAAATGTTAGACGTTATAGTACAAGAATGAAATTCTGTTGAATTTGGTTTCGTTTTTTGTCCTCCAAAGTCAATAATTAACTAATTTTCGTAAAGTCAATTTTCTCAGCTTCTGTGGGACATTTTGTCGTGCGGTAAAGAAATAACATAATTTCTTCTTTACTTATCAGTTTTACGCATTAGGTTGAGTTCTTTTTAATATTTTTTAATATTTTGACCCTTCATTTATTCAACTTTAAATAAACGATGTCTTGAAGCGTGATCTTGTGTCTGTGGTTACTGTGCATATGGTTTATTTTTGTGCTTTCGCTTGCTCTGAAATATTCCAAAAAAACGCCCGAGAATTAGGGGTGGGTCGCGGGCAATTTCATTCAGGCGTCAATGGGTTAATGCCATACAAAAAATGGAAAACTCAACAGCTAGCCCTTCCTGTACAAAATGGGCAGCGCTGTTGCAGCACTGCAGAACAGCTTCAAGAAGCGCTGCCAAACCACTGTCAACTGGCTGGCTACGGTAGTAACAAATTTTAGCTGCTTAATGCTGCCACGAACAGCCGTTCAAGAGTGATTTTCTCAGAATGTCGAGAATTGGAAGACACACGAAAAATTGATTTTTCTTTTATTTCGCCAAAACATACCTTTGGGTGAACTTATTCAAGGAAAAATAGTTTAAAGTTCCAACGATTTATTTTACGGCCAAAATTTGAGAAAGTTCAAACTTTGCATATAATGATGGTTCAAAATTTCATGCTTCTTTACGGAAACAGTGGGGGCATAAAAACGATCCTATGAAAACGAAACTTGGCACAAATATTATTTCATTCTTATACTTTAAAATCGTGTAATAAGTTTCTTGAAGTTTTGTTTGTAGCTTTTTAATGAAGCGTATTTGTACAGCCGCCATTTGCGTCTCTTGGCAAGGAACAATTTAAGGCCAACTTTGACTAGTATAAATGGCCTCTGGTATATATCATTTGGTCAAAATATCTACATTTTAGTAAACCTTGGTTATTGTTGTTCGCACCAGGAAAGTTATAGCTCTGGGAATTAAAATGTTCCCTGTCAGTAAAATAAACAGTTGCGGCATGTGTGCAAGTTCAATTTTATGCAATTCACAAGGTTATTCTTTGGAAGTCAACGGTTTAAAACAGGAAACAATGACTCACCATTACTTACGTTCTTTCAGCTGCTATAGAAATGATTTTAACTTCTCAGTGTCCTTCTGAGTTGTACTGTAAAATATATCCAGTAAAAGAGCGAGCATTAGTTTCGATGCGACGCTGAATGACAGATGTGGCTGTTTTGATCATCTTGCCTGAGAGGTTTTTGACAATATGATAGAATATACACTTCAAACCGTAACAGATAAGTTTGTCATCTCCATATAGCTCATGAGTATTTAACTCAGTCCCCGTACCCTGAATTAACAACACGAATAACCTCTGAGGTCAGGGGGTCACCTGATATGTCGTTACTTTTCCCCAGTGTCAAATTACATGCGTAACATCGTATTGAATATCACGACATTTATTTCAATCATTTAAAATCTATTTTAAGACATTTCGATTAAAAAAGAGTGAAAAAGTAACATTTCGACATAAATGTTAGCTTCTACGATATCGTTCATAGATGCTTGATACCCTATTTTCAACAATGAATGCAGGATTAAGGATTCTCTCTGATGTCGACGTGACTCATAGTGTTTTGCACGTAGTAACATTTGACACACATCTAAATGTGCATAAAGATAAATACTTAACAATGAGAAACCGATTACTTTCGGGAAAAGCTGGACCAGCGAAGATACTAATGTTTTAAATTCTCCATATTATTTATTTAAGTAACACAAACTACCTGCTACCAGTCACGCTTTGTGTCGCTTGGCAAGGAAATTTTTTCTATCAATTGTAAATTAAGTGAAAAACTTACCCTATGTAAATAAAGGCTTAGTTACATTTTCATTCTTTTATTTTACTAATTTGAAATTTCTGTTATATTTACAGGCTTAATATTCTCTTTCCAAATTTACCATTCAATTTCCCATCCCATATTTGGAATTAAAATTCCTTCTCATTTATATACTGTAAAACCTTACAATCCCATCTCTTGAGGAAGTTATTTGTTATTTGCTTGTGTCGTGAAGGTGTCAAAAAAAGTGCCAGGCATTTATTATTTACTTGTAGTAGTTGTAGTCTTACTCGTTTTCTAATGCACTTGTCAATACAAATCAAACATTTTCACTTCCTTATAAAGTCATTGAACCTCTGTCAAGAGCAGCATGATAAAATATGCTGTAGTGGTAAATTTTGCAATTCGGTGTGAAAATATTACTACTACAATTAAACACACATTTTACATGATCCCTAGTTAACAGCAGCACATAGCTCACTCATTAAAATACTAATATGGCTTGTCGCAAAAATTTGGAATTTTAATCATCGGGCTCATGGCGAGTACAATTGGTCACAGGTTTTTCAATTAAGTCCAGGTAGTTTTTTTTGCGCCGAATAGGCTTGGGTGGCACTTCTAATTCAAGTTTCTGGCAAATGCTTTGTAGCATGCTAAGTTTTAATCACTCTAGTGATCCATCCTTGGCCATGGCACAAATGTCATACTGATCAAATGTGATGGGATGCTGGAGTGTAATGGCCTTCACAGTTTCCCTTGCTCGAGCAAAGTTGTCTTCGCTTGCCCTGATATTGGCATCATTGGGAAGTTGTTGGCAGATTTTGGCTGCACGACTCAAGAAGTAGGACAAGATTTCCTGTGGTGTTAGAAACTCTGAGACTTTGAAAAGGCGAACACCATCTGGCCCGAGTGCATGTCTCATCTCACCTGCAACTATATTACCATCTTACTTTTTGCCCATGGTTTGACCAATTGCAAATTTCACGTCAAGGTAGGCTTTCTGTTGATCGTTGAAACGATAGGCCTTTTTGGCACACTTGAGAGCCCAGCCTTCACGGATGCACTGGTCAGCTACAGTCTCCTGTAACGGCAGCAGTGATGGATATGCAGGCCACACCCTCCTCCAGGCGGAATTTGTAGCCCAGTTTGGCAAGGTCTAACAAAGTCCACTTCTCTAATGACCTAGTGCATCGTTCTAATGACAGGTGTTTTTCTAGAGAAGATAGCCTTTGGAATACCTTAACACACCCATCTTGAGGGCAGGCAAAGATTGACGTTGCTTCTTCAGCAGCTACGTGGGTCTGTTTGGGCAGCCTCTCCGGTGGCTTCTTCTCTGAGCATTTTGTGCCCAGGGATTTGAATCCACCAGGGGAAAATTCTGACATAAGCCAACTGTTATTAGGCTCTGAAATGGGAGCGATAAGACATTATCAAATACATTCCATTACATCATTGAGCTACTAATCTATAATCCTTGACTTTTTAGGAACTTGTGGAAGAGATTCCTTGTTTGGCGGTTAGGTACAGGCAAGTGAGTGACACGCATTAATGTATGGAAACGGATGAATTTGATTAATGACTTGACATCTACATCTTTGAAAACCAGTTTTGTATTGAAATATAACCAAATTAACCGTACGCTGTGAGCCCAAAAGTTGAGGTGGTGGTCAGTGGTAAAATATAGCTTATCATTTGAAATTAAAGAAATGATTTTAAACAGCAAATAAATAAAACCCCATAATATATTTTCCATCTACAGTAGTTAACTTATGATGTTTTCTCCAACACGATCTCTTTACCAATTCCAACGCCATTCGTGGGCCAAGCTGTAATGCTGTCGCCGTGAAATGCAAAATTGTTAAGCTTGCTGATATTGGGGATCTTTCTGCTGTCTTCTACCAAATCTTCAATGGTCTCCATTGAAACAACCCACACCCCATCTATCCCCCTGTGTGAAAGAAGAGCATCTTTGAGCTGATGTGCTGTAGTTACATCATTCCTTTCGTTGATAAAGATTCTGACATGAGATTTGCATGTTGCTGCTAACCTATCAGCAGCACCTTTTTCGCCTTTTGGGTCAGAAAAGTCAATACGGTGTATCTTGACACCAGTAGAGGCTGATATCACTGGGCAAGAAAGAATGGTTGAAGATGAGTGATGACAGCCGGTGTTGTCTTGTCGTAAATATGCTCTGCTAATTTCTTTGTTGTCCAGCTTATTGGTGCTGAGTACATCTTGCATTATTTTCACCACTGAGGAACTTTCTTGATTGCATGACTCGATGATATGAATAAAGCTGTGCCACTGGAGCACACCATCCAGGCGACGGTACACCACAGAGATATGCCGAGAGATCCCTCGCTTACCAAACCAGTCTGCTTGAGATTCTCGATATCTCTGCGGCAGAAATTTCATTGCCCAGTTGTTGACAATTAAGATGTTCTCCTCGTCAAGTTGTTCCAAAACATCTAACCGTGCCTGGTCTTGGTTAGCTGATCTCAAGATGTGACTTTTCCAGGAGAGGATGGCACGTTGTGCTGCCTGGAACAGAAACACAGCTTCGTCCTTTTCATCATCCGCTAGAAATTTTGTTTCGCTGAGGACGCGTTCAATCTCTGTCAGGTTTTCAAGAAGACTTTGGCATCTGTCACACCTGTCCATGTGGTTGTGGTCTCAACGTTGCTGATAATGTACTTCAGTACTGTCGCTAAGAGCAAGCACTGGACAGTGGTCTGCAACTTGAGAGGGGCTGCTAATGTTAACCTGTTGATAACACAAAGTTTTAACATAAGCCCAATATATATAATCAGCTAAACGAAAGGCAGGAAGTTAATGTTTAATTTAACGAGCTCAACACTTTATTTTGTTTCAAGCGACAGGGTTGAATTTCTCCCCTCTTCTTTTATTCGAATGTGCAATAGTTATTACCTAAATTAACTTGTAAATACCTTGAAGTCTCCTTTTAGATACAACTTGTCAGTCTTGAGAGCTTGGGCAATCCTCGTCTTCCACTCCTTGCCTGGACCAAGGTGAGAAATTTGGCGGACAATAACAGATAGGTCATCAAATGCGCGCGCACCTTCGGCTGCAAAATAGTCCAACCCCTGTGGAGATTTTCTTACAGAAGCACTGCATTTGGAGAGAACCCGCAGCATTGTTGACTCACTGAATGGCTTGAAGTTAGTTTCCATACAGTACTGTTTATATTGCTGTACCACCCTCTGCGGTATCATCAGGCGAATCACGTTGGGCACTTCGATTAAGTCACCTGAAGAAAGCTTCAAATGTTTTTGACCGAATGGAAGGTCTTGCACTAGGTGCGGACTCGTAATGAAACCGAGGAAGTGATTGAGTCGACTTAAGTCCACTTGAATCCTCGTAGTGGTCTGTTGTGGTACTTGAGCTCCTTTGCCAAACTGCAGTTGATGAAGCTTAGCCATGGTGAAGCAGTACTTTGTGAGACCTGGAATGTACTGACAAATGTCATTGAAGCTTGCAACCCCAGTCATGATAGAAAGGACCTGCCTGCGAGTGTCCCAGCTGGATGTGTTGTGGTACGCTTCAGCTAAGGCCTGTAAATATGATTGTTCTGAAGGTGATAACTTGTCAACACCCAGAGCCTCGTTCATAGCCGAAGAAGAAGTTAGGTTTTGCCACAAAATGCCAGCATTTTCAGGAGAAACTGTCTTCAAAATGGCTGATACTATTTCAGTGGCTCTGTTGGTTTGGCATAGCTTTGTGCTTTCAGTTCAATTGCTCCAGCTCATCCACGGTTTTCCAAGTGGTTCAAGTTTGCATGACAAAAGGAACTCATTTAGCTTTCCTTGTGGTTCATTTGATGTTATAGGTGCAGATTCGTCACTATAATTTGATGCAGTGCTTCCCGTGTCAGGTGACAGAAAGGTCTCGTCGGTGATTTTAAGTTGGCCAAACGTTTCTGCAAAATCCTCGATAGACTGTTCACTTTCACTTTCCTCCGCAGATGACATCTTGCCACCCTAAAAGATAAGGTAGTAGATATACAAGAAAAATTGTATTCTCAACGTGGCTTTTTACACATTATCGCCTCTATCTCCATTTACTAGTTTAATTATTCAGGTGATTATAGAGTTGCACGCGTTCTGATTGGTCGACAATTACGTCATATCTTGCTATGATGACCCCCGCGTGAGGTTATTGTAATACTGCAGCAATAAGTTTCAAAATGACCGTTGCATAAAGAGGCTACAAAACAACAAAGAAAATGAAAGAATGATACACTTGCTCTGATAATCAACATTATACTTAAACGGTTATTTTCCTCAGGCTCAGTGAATATTGTGGAATAAACCCTAAGACAAAATCAAGTCTTTGATTGTTAATTGTCACAATCAGTATCGCTATTATGATCATACTATTCGAAAAGGGTCCTGGGAACCTGGGAACAAGCTAGTTGGGGTAAGACAATGGTGAAGTGCGCAAGTGACATTATAACTCAGACAAACAAAACAGAATGGTGGAAGATTTGAAACTTTCTTCAGGCGCGTAAGCTAGTGTTCCTAAAACAATTTTAAAACGAAAATTCATCTTTCATTTTCCCCCAATTTCTCTCAGAAAATGCTTATGTTGTCTGACTCTCGCTGGGTTCCAATAATTTGCATTATATTTTTTTGACTTCCCGTGTTTCGCGTATTACAAGAAACAAAAACTAGTTTAGTGAATCAAGAACAACTGCGCAGTAGAATAAACATGTGGTTTAGCACACTTGGCTAGTTGAAATCTTATGTAAGACATCATAAAACAAAAAGAATGCCGTTACTTTCCACCTTTGCCATCGAACGTAAGCCGATACTCAGCGAGGAGTTAAGGTTTCTGTTTTTTGTAGAAGTAGGGTTTTTTGTCTATTTTTTTTCAGAGGTTTTATTGAGAATTCGATAAAAACAAAACGAAATACTGAGCAAGCCTGTGTTTGCCATTTCCGGTTTAACGTCCTGCGTAAACTCTCTATGTTAAACGGTACTCTTTGGAGACGAGTACACAAATGTGTCCTTTTTACTCACCACTACTTCTACAAAAGGTTCCACACATGACTGAATTTCTATTTCTGGTACGACCGTTTTTTCCTGCTCTTCTTGACTGACTTCTACCAAGTGCTGCTTGCACATCTTACGTATTGCTAAAATAAGAAAAACAAATCCACCATTAATGCAACATTTCCTTCCATGTATTCTCAGTCTTACTTGACCCCTCTAATAGATGTTTGGTACAAAATGAAACGACATTTAACTTACGAGTTCCAACTGGAATGAGCTTTCCTGTAGCTCTTAATACAAATGCAGATTGCATGCTGTCCAATCAGCGATCACCCTTAACTGTATCTGTTTTATGTGCAGCTATTTCTGTGGGAACGCTACATCTCACTTTAGAGCATCTCCACCGAATACCAAATTCTGCTCTATGACGGGGACATATTGTCATAAACTTGTGGGACTCCTCCACTGAAAAAATCCCTGAAATACAATAATGTCAACAATATTTCACACTGTATTTGCTTAAAAATAGTAATAGCAGTGCCAGTTAAACTGTTATTTCAATGTTCCTGCCTATTAGAGGTGAAGATAAATTTAGAACCTCTTTAGGAGTGTTTTTGAAAAATTTCTCCAGCACAGCCATCATTTTTATGAGGGAGTACGCCCCTTGAGCCTTGTCTATACATGTATGTTACATTCTTGCTGCTTTTATATATGTGTGTGTCTGTTGGGGAGGGGGGAGAGGGGGAGGGCACTATTTTCTGTAGTATTAGCAGTCACGACTTTTGATATTACTTTTCTGGGGGGTGGGGTGGGGTGGTCTAAACTAATCATAACAGCGAAAATGAGCGTCGTGAGTGAAACTGATAAAAAACACAGAAACACAGGCTGTCTCGTTTTAGTTATAGTTAGCAAAGGCTGGTGATATACTAGCAGCGAGAGCAAAGCGTAATTTTCGCGTTTTCAGCTCGCTGCTTTTGTGCCTCTAAATCAGGCAAGCACTCTTACTGAAATTTGAGCTAAATTAAAGACAGTATGAGAATTAATTTTTAAAATTATATCAAGGAAAACAGGAGCCTTACCTGCTCTGGCTAACAGCAATTTGAATTCACTGTCAAGGGCGTTATCTCCACTTAGTCCGTGTAATTGGTATTGTAATGACGGGCAGCCACGGTTTTCGTTATTTTTGCTTTGTTTTTCCTTTTCATCAGTTCCACTGGTGTTTCAAACTATATCAAGTCATGTCTAACCACTGAGAATGTATTCTGGAGCGACTTCTTGGTGAGGAAAGTTGCCACATCTGCAGAGAAACCAGGTTTTGCTATCTGGTTTAAGCCAACTTTGCGTTATGGATTATCTACGGCTCATCCTACAAACAATAGGGCAGATTCCTCACCTTGTAAGTTATTCTCATTTTGGCAGCTTAGGCATATCGCAACGATCTTTTCAAGTGCCAAAGTTGGAATTTTAACACGTGAGCAGAATTTTAAGCGTTGCAAACACCCTTGTTTGTATTACTCAAATTCATCTGTGACATTTCACTGCGTTTTGCAGGGTGACTTGGTGTTTAAATTGAATCCTGGGCCTAACAATGGTGACCAATCAACTATTCAACCACGTTCTCATCGACGCCAAGCTCCTTTGTCAGCTCTTTTACCAACAACAACCAAGGAAAACAATTACCATTCTTTAATTCCCGTAAGGATCACAACTCGGCTCTCGCGTGATGTTTCAAATTTCTCCCCGAGGAACGTTGACAATTTAGTTTCCATCCCACCCCTTTGTGTTCCTAATATGCATTATTGTTTGCCTAGGGTCAGATTTGGTTTGTGGAATGCCCGCTCGATCAGGAATAAGACAACTACGCTGTGCGATTTTGTGGTTTCTAATCGACTGGATATTATGGTCTTAACTGAGACGTGGCTTAAAGGTGATGATTGCTGACATCTCAAACACACTCTGTGGACAGAAGTTTGTACATCTTCCGAGGAAAAACAGGAACAGCGGAGGCGTTGCAGTCATCTTGCGAAATGGCTTTGGTAGTAAAATGAATGATTACATTGTGTACGCTGCCATGGAGTGCCTGGATGTTACTGTTAAAGCCAGTAATAAATCTCTCAGACTTTTATCCATCTATCGACCACCTCCCTCAACCAAGAACAATTTGACTATGTCAATGTTCTTGAATGATTTCAGTAGGCTTATTGAAGATTTATCCACTTCCCAGACATGCTGTTTAATTAGTGGTGATTTCAACTTCCACATGAATGCGTGCAACCCTGAGGCTGAACTTTTTCAGGAACTTATAAATTCTGCTGATTTACATCAACATGTAACATTTCCGACTCATACAAAGGGTCATACCTTGGATTAAATTATTACGACCTGTGGTGAGGAAATTATTTCTCGGCTGTGCTCATCCTTTGAATTGCCTTCTGATCATGCTTCTATTACTTGTTGCTTGGACCTTCCCACGCCACTTCTGATTAGAGTCAACTCTAAGCATCGCAGAGTGCGTAACATTGACCTTGATTGCGTTGTTGAAGATCTGTCTAGTCTGCAAGTGGTGAATAATCTGCCTGCCGATCTTCCTGTGTTAGTTAATGCTTACCACTCTCAATTGAGCGACCTACTTGACAAGCATGCTCCTATCAAAGAGCGTACTACAACGTTAAGGCCTCATGCACCTTGGTTCTCAGATGAGCTGAGCCTTGAAACGTGACAAACGGCGATGTGAGAGGCGGTGGGTTAAGTCAGGCCTTGAGGTGCACAAGTAACTTTACAGAGATTCTGCGTGCAACTATTATGCAGCTATAAAGGAGGCAAAGAGAGCACATTTTAGCAATAAGATTTCAAACTCCAATCAGAAACAGTTATTCAATCTTATTGACAGTCTGTTAAAGGTCAAAGTATCACCGACTCTACCAACTCATGATTCTGAGCTTGTACTTGCAAACCGATTTTGTGCATTCTTCACTG
>Ga0126338_10002413_pt1 | contig 12851 bp, 9 predicted proteins | sample OrbCmetagenome_2_FD_92529 | JGI IMG/M metagenome (GOLD analysis project Ga0126338, IMG submission 92529) | Coral microbial communities from Petempiche,Puerto Morelos, Mexico - Orbicella C C metagenome | ecosystem: Host-associated > Invertebrates > Cnidaria > Coral | place: Petempiche,Puerto... | reverse complement strand
TGTAAAGAGTGGTGTTTGGGGGGTGGTGTCAATTTTTGTAATTTTTAAAAGATCGGGGTGTTTTTGAAAAAAAAAAAAAAAAAAAAAAAAAAAAAAGAGGACGGGGCTCCTCGTTGTACATTTTAGGGTTTAAAAACGCGGCCTTGGTGCTTGTTAGGGTGCTCAGCCTCATAAGGTCCACAGCAGAAGCTTTTACGGTACCTTTTACGGTACCTTTTACGGTACCTTTTAGGGTATTGAGCGGAAACCATATACTGGAGATAATGTGTTGTATAAGAATTGTACCTCTTAGGAGTGAAAAAACTTTCAAGCCAAGCCCACAAAACAGGATCTTGGTACCCAGGCCTCTTAGGGGTTCTTTTCAAAATTTCCGACGAGCATCTCAGTTCTTTTTGCTATGGGAGTCCCCCCTGGATTAAGAAGACCCCATATCTAGCGGACACTATCTATTAAGTGGACATCAGCTTGAGTCCCTAAATTTTCTTCCCACATTTATTATAAAATAAACCTGCGTTCAGCGGACATCTCTGTAAAGCGGACGCGGAAACCAATATTAAGCCATTTTTTTTTTTGGAACAAAACCTGCCGATAAGCGGACACTTCAAGGGCTATTTACCTCTAAAAGCTCAACTCGGATTTTTCTAACATTGTTCAGCGATGTCATTTTAAAGCTAAGTAGATTATTCCAGATTGATGCATTCACTGACTGGACGTTGTGCTATGAGCAGTCTTTGATCTTACACTGTGTTAAAAAAAGGTTTAATAATTAACTATTATTGCACAATATATTAGAACCTGTTTAGAGCGGACACCCTTTATTAAGCGGATACTAGTAAATGTCCCAAGGGTGTCCGCTCAATACAGGTTTCACTGTACACAGTAATCAGTCACTCTATTACAATTACGTCTGGCAGTGTGACTGATATGATAGCACCAGCAGACGATCATTTTCTGTGAATTTTATAGCAGCTACTCCTATAGTTCCGTGGAGGCGCGGTGGCCTCATGGTTAGTGCGCTCGTCCCCGGATCGAGCGGTCCGGTTGTAGCCATGGCCGGGGACACTGTGTTGTGTTCTTCGGCAAGATACTTAGCTCTCACAGTGCCTCTCTCCACCCAGGAGAATAAATGGGGACCGGCGAATTATTGGGGAAACCTAACAAATTGTGGGGGAGTGGCCTGCGATGGACTAGCAACCTATCCAGGGGGAGTAGAAACACTCCAAGCCGCTTGGTGCTACAGAAACCGGGATAAGCTCCGGCAGCTATGAGCCAGTCGTCTCCAAGGCTTCACTTACACCTGTATTGTAACATTAACAATTTAATTGCTTTATTTAAAGCGACGTTTTAAATAAATAGATTGAACAAGATTATAAATGTGAGGTTTGTATGTCAGGAGCCCGTCACTGGCAGCGTGTAACTGCCCCATATTCCTGTCTCGGCGTTTTCACAGACTGATCTATTCTCAGTTTGAATTTACCGCGGATTCAGACCCCCGGGAACGTTAACCTCAGTAACCAATCCTGAAAACAGGAAAATAGATAGGGAATTAGCGTATTTTATTATTTTATTTTATTATGTGGACATGTCCACCCTAGGACGCCATTTTCTTTCTTGCCTATGCAATCTCATGTAGACCGGGGGTCCGGAACTGACCTATTTCGCAGGAAAAGAAGCCCAAAAATAGACGAGTCTGTAAAAATGCCGTGACATAGGCTTAATTGCGGGGACTTTGTTTTTTTGAGGATCGTGGAAAGACCGCAAAACAGTAGAACCCGTAAAAATATCGTGCGACACGGTATGAGGTACATGTAATTTGTTCTATCCTTTGTCATTGTGATCATTGTATGTTCAGCGCCAAGAGACGATGAGTCAATCGTGGAACGCGCGGATAGAATCGCCAGAGAACTGGACGCCCCCACCCCCGCGTGCTTCACGCTCGCTTCGCTCGCCTTTTGTTTCGCGTGAGATGAAAAATAGACTGAGGCTGTGAACAGTCTAAACGTGAGAATGATGTAAAAGAATCAGGAGAAGCGTCTTTGAACATGCAGGCAGAAGTAGTTAAAAGTCTCCTGATCACCAGTCTCAAGTTTCAAACTGAAGAAATCACCCTTGAAACCACAGGAAACGCAAGATTATGAACTGCGTTCTGCAAGCGCAATTAGCCGAGCGCAATTAGCGAGCTTTTGGCTCCTGTGTTTCGGCTTTTTCAAGCAGATCCTAAAGTGTGAAGTGGCCATGAAGTAATGAACTCTGAGCTAATGTAAACAGAAGTCTGTGTTCACGTATGAATTTAAGAAAACTTGGCGGGATTCATGTCAAAGGTTCTCGTGTTTTGCCTATGGAGTGGCAGTCACCGTGTATAAGAGCCTGCTCACGGGCTAGGGATGGGTGAGAGATCATATGAACGTTTTGGTGGGTACATGAGGCAAGTAGCCCTAAATTAGACAAATAAATTGCCTCCTTGCTACTTTCCAGAGCTTTCTTGGCCCCTAATGTGTCTGGCTAGTTGCATATTCGATGGGGGTATATTAGTAGAAAGCTATATCTCAAAACAAAGATGGCGAGGTGTACGTGGTAGTTTCAAGCTGGCGAATTTCCGTTTTTAGAACCAAAACACACCCTTAGAGACTGAGCTTGAAATGACAAGGAATAAAAATTACAAAGAAGAGGACTTCACGGTTCGGCGCATGTCTGTATTATTTATTCGCCTGTGCACTCTTTTTGGCACAGGCCCACTTTTTCATTGTTTATGAACCAATCGTAAGTAAGTTACCTAATTTTGCATGCAAATAGCCGTAAAATCATCAACCATAAAATTAGTCAACTAGAAAGTCTATTGAAATCTTCCGAGAGTTTTGGTCACACATCATTCTGCCACGACTAGCTATAGCAGGTGATTACTGAACAACATCTGAGTGGGGATTTTAAAGCGATAACATTGATAAGAAGCGAAGAAAAAGTATTTTGATGTAGAGACATGCGCCGAACCGTGAAATCCTCGCTTTAAGCGATAAGAAGGAGGGTAATTATGGCCTAGAAGCAATGATGTCGTCTTTCGGTTTTATGTCACATGCCTTTTGAAAACAACATATAAAAAACCGCACTGCGGATAACTATGAACAAGTTTTAAATGAACTTTAAAGGGACTTTCATGTCTTCGAAACTGGAAATCTCGCTGTATGGGTATGGGTAGCCGAATTCATCGATTTTGAATTAATGACATTCACGTCTACAGGAATTGTTTTGGGTCCGTGCCCGTTTTGGCGTTGCAAAACTTTTGTGTTTTTCAAATTCTCGGGATAAACAACAACTCGATAGTTTTGACTGAAAAAGGCTTATCTATCATTCACCTAGTTATTTTCATTAATCTTATAGTTCATGCAGTTAACTAAAGCTTGATATCTTCGAACTTCCCGTTAGGAACCGCTCGTTTTTGTTTCGTAAATTAAACAAGAATTTAACAAAAGAGTGACGTGTTATAGTGAACCAACGCCAGTATAATATTTACGGCGTTGACTGCACTCTGCACAAAATTCTTAACACTGACCATACTCCAGGACTTATATACGATTTATTTCCGTATCTTTTTTTGTTATTTTGAAAGAGTCATCCCTTAACTTGCACGCTTTCGTGATTTGTTTTGATTAGAAAATATATGGAGCGACCGAAACTCGATTAACCAAACGTTACACAAGCTTTCACGAGGACAGAGCATTATTTAGTTTTTGAATTATTCTCGCCTTTTCCTCTAAGATTTTACTTCTCTTTTGGCGTCGAACGAAAATCCATTAAAATCCTTGCAGGACCCACTATCTTGGCCACCCATGTGCTTCATACATAACCCCGTCGATACACCTGAAAAAGAGTTTAATTTCGGCCAGTTTAAATCGTACTCAAAGATGTCAGTAAGGAGCACAATCTTCAATTCAACCGTAGCTATTCCTAAAATCAGTTTTACCGCCATATCAACAGCTGTCACTTAATAGGCCTCGAAAGACCTCAAATGAATACCGTCCGAGATTTCTTTCCGCATCAGAAGCGACCATAATATTCTCATCTCATTACGTCGCACAGAGATGTTTGCTGTTCGGCGATCAGATGAAAATGAACTCGAGCGATACTTTCTCCCGGCATTCTTTGCGAGTCGTGTGCCTGCTCTCACACGTTTTCCCGCGCTTGCTGTCGGCTACGAGTACTTGTTTTGTGGTTGCCATATACTTTGGTTCTGGTTTTCTGATACTCACTTGGAAACCGAAATTGTTCAGTCGGCCGAACACTGAGGGCTTACATTTCCTATTGAATAATCACAAGGACCAGTTGACAAGCATAGAGCTGCAAAGGTAAGGTAAATTACTCTGACTTGCCAGATCTGTTAATTTTCTCTGACATGAAGACTGGAAGCGTCAACAACAAAAAGAATCCCTTGATTATCGGCAATTTATGTTTTTAATTTTGTTTTTCGCTGCAGAGGAATGATGTTCCACCGATCGGTTTTTCACTGATTGTATTTTTCCTTTCGAGATTGGAGCATTAAACATAAAGAGATTTAAATTTGTTTCGTTTCTTAACGTAAGCATTATCGGGAAAATTCCTTGTGTTGAAAGCAATTGGTGTTATGTTAATTAAACTATATCTGCACGAGTTGTAATTTTCTGGCCAGTTACAGTTTAGTTGTTGTGTGTATAAAGTTCGCTTCTTTCAGTGGAGTCGTTTCGCATCTGAAGAACGCAACAATTGGCGACGAGATGCCGGATACACCGGGATGATCAGCGCAGCCTAGTATCGTGGCCCAGCTATCGCATTTAGGGCGTATGGAAGAGTTTACGTCGGGAAGAGATTGGAAACTTTATGTGGCTATTACCGTGGCCGCTTCTTTCAGTGGAGCCGTTTCGCGTTTGAAGAACGCAACAATTGCGACGAGATGCCGGATACACCGGAAGGATCAAAGCAGCCTAGTATCGTGGCCCAGCCATCGTATTTAAGGCGTATGGAAGAGTTAACGCCGGGCAGCGATTGGAAATATTATGTGGAGCGACTCAAAATGTTCTTCAGAGTTAACAGTGTGCCGACAGACAAGCGTGTTGAGGTCCATTTCAGCGCCGAGGAAACCGAAAGAATTAAATTTCACGGAAATGGTGGATACTCTGGCACAGCATGTGGATCCAAAACCGATAATTATCGCAGAAAGACACAAGTTTCACAAAACCGAAGGGGAAGAGTCGGAAACTGTTAGGCAGTACCTCGCCGAGCTACGAAAGTTAGCGGAGACTTGCGAATTCGCTCCATATATATATCGCGAGGAAACCATTCGAGAACGGTTTGTGTGTGGTTTGCGTTCAAATTTCAGATTCGCGCAAGTTACTGGCTGAAGCGACGTTGACATTACAAACCGCAGTAGAGAAAGCCGTGAGCGTGTGCCACCGAGTTCACGGAAAAAGAAGCCTCAGGATTTCATGGTGACTCCCACCTCGATGTTCAGAAAGTAGAGGGAACTTTTCCCAAATGTTTCATGTGCGGAAAACTAGTCATTCTCCGGAAAAATGTTTCAGCGGAAAGCACAGTGTCATGGGTACCAGAAATTCGGCCACATCGTAATGAAGTGTCCGGAGAAGCGTGCACCGAAAGCCAAGGGAGGAGAAAGTTAGAAAAGTAAGATGAAAGAAAAAAGAAATCCGGTGGAATCCGTAACGTTGAAGAAATGGAGACGATGGCCGAACCAGTCGATAAAACCGCCTGGCCTATGTTTACCGTGGTGGATCATCAGGGAAGTTGTAAAGAACTCATCGTACCGCAATGATTGATGCAAAGTCAGTGGATCTGTATACTGGTGCCTCGGTCACGATCATTCCGAACCACGTATTATCTGATGTACTGGCAGCAAAGTCTTGGCAGCAAACTGACGTAAAGTTGAAGAGTTATTCTGGGCATGAAATTCCAGTTGTTGGAGAGGCCAAGGTCCAGGTGTCGTATGGTGATTAACCAGCCTGCCTTCCAGTTATTGTTGCTGCCGGTGATGGTCCAGCATTTGTGGGACGAAATTGGTTGTCCGTTGCTACACTTGACTGGAAACAGATCAAACGGATTTCCCTGGAACCGTGCGACAAAGTTAAAATTTGGTTTCTAAATACGCATCACTGTTTGATGGAAGCCTGGGCTCAATCAATGAAGCGACCTCTTATCTCAAGCTCAAGGAAAATGCCAACCCGCAGTTCTTGAAGCCTAGACCTGTTCCCTTTGCCTTGAAAGAGAAGATTGCAGAGGAGCTCAAGAGGTTGGAAAGACTCGGTGTATTGGAGAAGGAAGAATTCTCTGATTGGGCTATGCCTATCGTGCTGGTTCTTAAGCCGCGGATGGCACAGTGAGGGTCTGTGGTGATTATAAGGTCACCATCAACTCCGCTTCAGATGTGCCTGAGTACCCCGTGTCAACGGCTGAATAATTATTTAGGCCGCTGAATGGTGGTGAGGGCTCCACACTAGATTTTGTCCACGGCATATCAACAAGTGTCGTTGGATGAAGAAACCAGGCAGTATTTCACGATCAACAATCATCTGGCACTTTTCCGTTATACACGCCTACCACATGGAGTGACGGCAAGTCCAGCCATTTTTCAGCAAACAATGGACTCTGTAATGAGTGGCCTTAATGTAGTTGGTGGTATCCTGGATGACTCAATCGTAACTGGTCCAAACGACATGAACATCTTCGCAATTTGGAAAACACTCTTAAATGTTTGGACAGTATGGGTGTGAAATTGAAAAAGTAAAAGTGCGTGCTTTGAAGCCTTCAGTTGAGTATTTCGCGTTGGTGGTGGATCGACATGGAATTCATCCTTCTCCGTGCTAAGTACATGCCATCCAAGAAGTTCCAGAGTCGCAAAATGCAAAGGAACTGAAATCTTTCTTCGGGCTGGTAAATTATTACCGTAAATTCCTACCTAATATGCCATCCATTGTCCACCCGCTGAGTCGCTTGTTGATGTTCGATGCACCCTGGGGCTGAACGAAAGCTTGCCAAGAAGCTTTTAAGTAGTTGAAAAAGTTCTCCTTAACGCACCTTTGTTGGCCCACTGTGACCCGGACAAACGAGTTCGGTTGGCTGTCGACGCCTCATCATTAGGTTTGGGAGAAGTCTTGTCACACGTCTCTGATGATGGAGAAAAAAAAAACCAATAGCGTACGCATCCCGCAGTCTCTCAGCAAGTGAGTAAAATTATTCCCTGATCGAGAAAAAAGCTCTGGCAATTGTGTTTGGCTTTAAAAAATTCCATCAGTACCCGTTTGGAAGACGTTTTTCATTGCTTGCAGACCACTGGCCTATCAACTTGTTGCTTGGTCCTAAACGTGATACATTTATTCCTGTGCTGCAACGTTGGGCTATTCAATTGTCAGCTCATCAGTATGACCTAGAAAATTGGGCTTCCAACGATAATGTGAACGCTGACGCACTGTCTCAGTTGCTACGAAAGGCCGTGAAGGAGCAGGATGATTGGAGTACCGAAGCTTATCAAGTTAACCGCGTTCAAATGGAACGAGTATCAGTCAGTGTCTCAAATCCGCGAGGCCACACGTGGGGATCCACGCGATGTACTGCATTTTTCATGGTTGGCCAGCGGAAAATTTCAGTTGAAGATTTATTACAGTGAACAAGACAATTTTAACGTTGAAGATGGCTGCATCCTCCGTGGCACCAGAGTAGTGATTTCTAACAAATAGTAGGGTGCTGTTTTGTCGGAGTTACATTTCAATCATCCTCGAATGATCCGTATGACGTCCCTGGTCAGAAAGCATGTGTGGTGGCCCAGCCTTGATCAGGATCCTTAAGACAAACTGGCACTTCCGAAAGGACTGTGAGTAAAAACAGCGAGACTAAAGCAGGTAATTTCGATCAACCACAAGCGAGAAAAGGTAAAGAAGGTCAAGTTGGAATGCCGTCTAGTCCAGTCAGGTTAAAAGCGCTAAATCGCCTTAGCTGGTCATTCAGAGAACTCGTGGAACCGAAAGAAGGAAAGAAGAGCCAAGAGCTGTTGGAGGCAGGAGCATGGAGCTCGTACGATTTTTCAGAAGTACGCCTCAATCTCTTCCAAATGCGCAAATTTACCCTCATCAACGTGAAGTACGCCAAATTGAAATGATGCTGGGAGCGTTTATTAAGCAAGTTGAAATATCCAAGGTACAGGTCAGTTTTACCTCGGGAGACGTTTCTGCTACCACACACTGCTAACCCTAAGTAACCAAAGTTGACAAGCATCAGTTACTCTCTTTGGAAAATCCTCGTTATGAGAAATGCCTGGAAAAGTACGCCCAATTGGAAGGAATTGAAATAGAAACAAGGACTCTAAGGAGCGCCTCCTATCAGTGCACCTCATCCTACGAGCTAGTGACTACTGTAAAATTAAGAAGAAAACTGCACCCAGTGTTGAACCCCTGCTGGTCCTATAAGAAAGAGGACCAAGCTCGTTTGGACTACAACATCTGAAGAAGTTTCTCTCAACACCTCACGCTCTGGTTGAGATAATTTGTGCAGGTTAGGTGTCCTAAGGCTTGCAGATTCTGCTGTGGTGATCAAGCTTAAGGTTTTGCAGAGTTGAGGTATGGAGATGCAGAAGGATGGCAAGAAACAAGGCTTTCTTGGAGAGGAAATTACCCTTCCCTCTCAAGCAACGAAGTAGGAGATTGCCGATTGCAGAAACCCGCGAGAAAATTACGCAGCCATGGGACAATCAATCGTTATGATAGAGTTATCCAAGATGGGGGAGTAGTTGAGAGTCTGGTCCTACGAATGAGTTCCGCGAGTTCTACAGTCCACTCAAGGGAGTAGTGCGCGAATCATCAGAAACCACTAACCTTCGTGTTATCTGACACATCTAGCGTGACGCGCTAAAATCTTACTGGATCAAGAATCTGAACAATCAGACGGCAGAAAAATTATGGTTCATTAGGGTCCTGTTTGGCCCATCTCTTCGCTACGTCTCCTCGGCAGAATTATACAACATATCCTGGAAAGCTGTGGGACAGACTAAGCAGAGATGAAATTGACAAAATCTTTTATGCAGATGATCTTATCAGAGGAGGCCAACTCGATCGAGTGAAGGTGAAAGGATGCAAATCAGCTTGCCCGGAGGTGTCTGCTCAAGAGACATTGAGGTTGCACAAGTGGCACTCAAAGGTAAAGGAGTTGCAGACAGCTAGTTCAACATCAGCCACAGAGGAGAAACTGTAAGCAAAGGAACAGTTGGGCATCCTATGAAAGGAAGGGGCTTGTATACTCAGTCTGCAGTAGGGCAATGACAACAATACCATCAGCGTTAGCTTTCCATCGGAGAGCACTTATACTGGGCATACAAAGCAAGGTATTTTACGTAAATTGTCAAAGATGTACAATCCACTGGGACTGTTGTCATTAATTAATGACACTGGTAGGGGAGGCGAATTCCTTTATCGTGCTGTTTGTGACGTCAAACTGACTAGCCTGCGATGTCAAACTACCAAGCGGCTTCATGTATAATTGGCTCCAGTGGGAGAAGAGACATCAGACTAAGTTACTTTGTATTTTGCGTTGGAAGAAACAAGGCAAAAGTGCGGTAGTAACACTGGGTGCCGCGGTTAAGATTGATAAAGAAGATTGTGAGGACCTGCAATGGGCGTCAGCGTTTTTGAGCTCAAGTTTTCCAAGGAACCGAAATTAAGGTAAAACATCCTTTCAAGTTAGTGGTGTTAGCTTTGCGGGACTGTCGAGAAGGCTTAAGTTTTTGCTCTAAGAATGTAGTCTGACATGTGCTGTGTGAATGGAGTGATGCCAAACTTTGAGACAGCAGAGTTTCTTGTAAGTTTAAAGCATTTCATCACCAGGCAAAAACGACCTTAAAGAATTTGCTAACTCAAACCACAGACAATAGCAAAAAGTTCGTCAGTGAAGCCTAACGAATCAAGTAAGAGGTGATAGACAAAAAGCTTGGTGGTTTCATGACTCAGCAGGGAATCCAGTGGAAAATTCAATCTCGTGCACCTTGGTTGGGGTACAAATTCCATGTTCTACTCTATCGGGAACGGTCTGTTGTCTTGAACCAAACTTCAAGTGCTACTAGACGTTTACGGCTAGGTGTTCTCAACAAGAGGCCATCCTTATCCCAAGCTATCTATTGTTCTTTCAACCAAATGTACTCCCAGACCTAGAGTCAAGGAACCATTGAAGAATACGACCTCAGAAAGCGGGCGTAGTATTTGCTGATGTGCAAGGACGCTTGATATGGTCTCACTTGAAGGAATACTTGCCTCGCAGGCTCCGAAAGAAATGCCTTCTGAGGTACACGGAAAACAGCAATTATCCAGCGAGAGGGACATGTGGCAATCATCACCGCAAAAACCGTGTTTGGGGAAAGCTGGAAGCCGTGTTAGACGTGATAAGTCGCCGAAATGGTGTAATTCGGAGAGTTAAGCACTTCCAAGTCTGTCATGGAACGCCTAGTGTAGCATGTGCACTCCATCCAGCTTACCTAAGACTGCAGTGGAGACTTGCAGTGGTAAATTGCATCATGATCGCCATTTAACTTGTTGTGATCACCGTTTCCAGTGATGTCTTGAACTCTTCAAGTTAAAACAACAGAAAATGCGATTTGTGTCCAAGTTTCATCTGGATGGGCATGCCAAAATAACGGATTTAGGAAGTGCTGTGGCTTTTGTCACAAGAATACTGTGCCACGACTTTTGAGAGAAGATCTATATTTTCTGAATTCAAGACTTGCCAGTAAGTTTTTGCCTTCTAACACGAATGAACACAGTTCTCTGAAGCAGCAATAGTAAAAACCAGCATCCATTCACTCTCAATTTACCGGCAAATTAAACACGAAACTGTTGATCATTCACGGGAAAATATTGCCCTCATCATATACAGTACATCTTGCAAACAGCGCATATTTATTTATTTCAGATATATCGTTTTAATTGCAGCAGATAAAATCATTCTAATTAATCAAAACCGTCGAACGCACTGCAATAATGAATGATCTTTTATAACTGCTAACGGCCGCGTTGAAAAGTAGTCATTTAATTTAGTTTTGATGATTATGTGTACGAATTGTTTAATTCATTGCAGAGTATGCATCGGCGAACATTCGACACAATTACTGATTACTAGGTTATTTAAAGTAAGTCTAGTAAAGAACAAAATTGTAGTTTAGTAACAACCCAGTCCTACAGGAATGATGGCAACCACGTTTCCGAGCACTTATCCATTAGGACCCAACTGAATTAACTGAATTGAGCACTGGACACGTGTACCTGCCGGTTACTTCATTATTCTTTACAGAGAAACCATGCATCTGACCATTTTCCTTATCACTTTGGGTGTTGCCGTTGTAACCCATGCCTACCAGAATCTGGCCACGGCTAAAGGTCTCAGATTTCTAGGTGTTGGCTATAACATCCTGAAAGGCAATCCTGAAGGTGGCAAATTGTCACACGGTGGTGTCGACCCAGGACTACTCTCGACAAGAAAGATACTCAAACTGACATGGGATACAAAGAAGACTTCCGTGGATGGGAAGTTCCGCGTGCCAGACGAGGTTCTCTTTGTTCATCGCTCATCGTGCGTCGAATTTACCACAAACGAAGTATTTTCCGGGGCCAAGTCTTATCAAGATAAACTCAAGATAGATGTGAAAGCCAGTGGTGAGCTTAGAAATTTTGTGATTGAAATAGATTTGATTTTACTTTGTTGTGGATACTTTTGCTCCCAGGTTACTTAGACCAAATATAACGTATTAACAGACCTGGTGTAAACCTTGTTGTCGACTACGGCAGTCAAACCAGCATCCCACTAAGTACCAAGGCTATTTACTTCATGCAAAATACTCTTAATTATGTTTTTTTCTTTGGAGGAAAACAGAGGGAGAAAAACAGTGCACGGAAACAGAGCAAAGAATACTTATGCTTTTATTTTTTTTTTTTTTTTACATAGCTGATTATGACGCAGGGTTATGGAATGTCGCCTTCAGTCTCAGTTCAAGTAAGAACTTTTATCGATATGTCTGACTTCAGGTGATGTACTCACTGGGTTAAGGAACACAAGCTCCGCAGTACCAAAAATAAAAGCCTTAAATGTAGTTATCACAATAGAATAATTTATTACTTTTAACTGTTAACGTGGAACTAACGTAGTAATTGAACTATGTACAGAATTCATAATTAAGGAACTTGCAGCAGCCTCGTACACGCCTAAGGGGAAACTAATGAAAAATAATAAAGTAATATGTTTAGCTCAGTTTTAATTAAGTAGTCTAGTTCTACCCGAGATCTGCTTTAGACACGTTCCTTGTGATTTACTGCTTACCTGCTATACCGTTTGATGGTTATCCCGATCAAGAAAAGTTTATAAGAAAACTCGCCATAAAAAATATATTGTGCATCTTAATTTCAGACCGAATAAAACTCGGTTATACGATTACGAGCACTCCTCGGTGGTGGATCGTCTTGGTTTTCTTGCAAAACATCAGCGTCTTATATTTTATTTCCAAAAGGTCTAGATAACAGCAGACACGTAAAGATTTTAAGGAAAACGACCAATTTTTTAAGTTTACAAGACATGTTTCGACGGAACTTCTGTCATCTTGAGTTGAATGATTACAAAGCAAGTTGAATAATAAGGAGACAAAAATGCTAATTAAGACGAATAGTAACAAAAAAACGTGAAAAGGTGTAAATTAAAAGGATAATTTCAGATTTACATGATGTAATTGCTGATTGAGGCAAGGTAGTTCTTTTTGAATATGGATAGCCTCCTTTATCTTGAGTTGAAAGCTGGTAGTGGCGTGATCTAAAATATGAAAGCAGTCTATTGAACACAATGAGCGA
>Ga0126338_10002412_pt1 | contig 12854 bp, 10 predicted proteins | sample OrbCmetagenome_2_FD_92529 | JGI IMG/M metagenome (GOLD analysis project Ga0126338, IMG submission 92529) | Coral microbial communities from Petempiche,Puerto Morelos, Mexico - Orbicella C C metagenome | ecosystem: Host-associated > Invertebrates > Cnidaria > Coral | place: Petempiche,Puerto... | reverse complement strand
ATATATACCCTATAGGTGATTTATGATCCAAAACAACCCCACTTCAGTATACTAACCCCATCACCCTCTATATGAAGCTCCCGTTCAAGGTTAAATATACCCTCTCCTCCAAAAGGGCTGAACTAAACGTGCCTGAATTAAAATCTGAAAATGTTCTGCCTTGTTCACTGATAGCTTAGTGCTTTAATTAATTGGAAATTCTATACTACTTCGGAACTACAGTGGAACCTCTCCATAACGGCACCCTGGGGACAGAAGAAACCTGGCGGTGGCCGTTGTTAAGAGGTGGTCGTTAGTGGAGCCAGGAGGTTCGACTGTAGATATACATGAAGACATGCCGGATTGATCATCGCAGTTATACACACAGCTTAAGTGGTTGTGAAATTAAAGCCTGAAAAAATTTAGGCCTGAACAGGATTGGAACACATGACCTCTGCGATACCGGTGCAGTGCTCTGCCAACTGAGCTATCAAGCCAACTGAGAGCTGGTCACTTTGTGAGTTCGTAATATAACAGTAGATGGTGAAGACTACAAGTGAATATATGAAAAATCATATGTTTGGACCGCGGAGAAAGATATGAAGACATGATTGACCATCGCAGTTATACACCGTGGCACAACTTTAGCAGTTGTAAAATTAAAGCCTGAAAAAAATTCAGGTCCAGAGATATGATATTTCATATATCCACTTGTATTCTTATGAGTATTTTATATATACTTGTATTCTTCACCATCTGCGGGTATTTTACGAAGTCACAATATGTTACCAGCTCCCAGTTGGCTTATCGCAGAGGTCATGGGTTCGAATCCTGTTCAGGCTTGAATTTTTTTCAGGCTTTCTCCGCGGTCCAAATGTACGATATTTCATATATTCACTTGTGTAGATGTCTGTAGGCATACATGTTTTAACAGGTTTTAACAAAAATATATTTTTCCTTACTGCATCGTCGCTCATGTGTATTTTCATTTTGCAGCTCATCTATCAACTCCGGAAGACTACAGATGTATTTAACCAAAGTGAATTTGGTCAGATAGGCAATTTGTGCAAGCGTGGTACAGATAACATTCAGCGCGTCAGAAAACTGAGTGTCGCAAAGCAAATGCTAACGGGATTGTTTTAACACGACTTCGTTCCTAGTGTGGACTGTATGACTCAGACTTCTTTGATAATTGTAAAATATTGATGGCATTGAAATTCTAAGTCTTGTGAGCTATGTACAATTCCTCAATATGACTCGAACCAGGGCTTCTTACAACCGCGTTAAATTACAATTTGCAAATTGTATTGTGTTTTTTTTTTTTCGGGAACCGTTTGGTGAAGGCTCCCAATGATTTCAATAAAGTAATTTTCTCGTATTATGAGACGTTTTAAGAGTATTTCATTTGATAACACTGGATACCTTCGCTGTTAAAGTATTGGGAAAGAGCTACAAATAGATCGGCTGAGACAGGAGTACTCAGCGGAGCCGCTCCTCAAATTATCCGCTCCTCGGTCTTAATTAATTCAGCTGGCTGGGAACCTAACTAAAACAGTCATACCCTTGCTGGGAATTTTCCTTCACACGAAACTTGCTGGGTAAAAGTTCTGAAATGTAATTTCCTAGCTGGGAAGAAATTGAATTTTTTACAATGCATTCTGGAATTCATTGGCCAGACTGTGTTTGCTGACGACCGCATAGGCCAGATGGCGTGTGTAAATTAATAAATCTTTTGTTAGCCGTACAATGTGAATAATAATTGAAATTTGTTGGCAAACAAAGGTGTGCTGTAATAATGAAGTTAAGTGTTGTCTTTACAATGCCCCACCACGCTTCCTCTCGAAAAAAAAATCATAAAAATTAAGACATTCGGACCCGTTAACTATTTGGGCTCGAATTTGTCTGCGGCTTGTGTTTATGTTAATAGGGCCCGAATTAAGCCCGACGCCGCTTCCTTGCTAAATAATCGGGCCCGAAAGAAGTTTAAGTCACACCGTTTTTCGGGCCCCGAATTATTCCACGTTTCGAGCCCGAGTATTATCCGAGTCTGAATTCGACTGAGCCCTCGTAAAAGTGATCGAGCTCGGTAATAAATCGAGTACACTGGTGGATTGTGCCCGATTTGATGTTGGACACCAGATTCGGGTGCGGTTTTTGATCCGAGCCCGACTTGAATAAATCGAGCTCGGTTCCACAGAAACAAAAATTGATCCCACCCGAAAGATTTTTTGGGGGCTTTACGGGTCCGTTTTCGGACCCGAGAAGTTTTCGGGTCTTTTAAGAAACGCACGCCAGCGCCCTAACCACTCGGCCACGCTGCCTCCAAGCAACCTCCTCCAACCACAAAACGTACCATGCATTGAAGTAACCTTCACTAAGTCAGCTTAAGAAGCCTGGGTGGAGGGTCAGTCGTTTTGAAGGTAGGATGACCCAGCAGGACAAGCCAACTTTTCAGTGACATTTTCCACGCAAACATGTTGGATAAGTTTGACTTACCCACCATTAGTCCTGTCAAAACATATTGAGCATGCGCAATACCAAGAGGGCCAATCTTGGCCAGAAGGAACAAGTATTTATTATGTAATAAACACTTTAGTTAGTAAAAGAGGATTTGAGAGATAGGGTAACCACTCTCCCATGTCATTAAAAAGTATTTCAAGCCAAGGGATTCTCAAGAAACTTCCACGTGTGAATAAAATTGTGACAGACAAGAAAATTATGAAAATGCTGCCCAAAGGCGTTTTATATGACAAACATCCTCCTTACAGAATAATGAAAATATCTACAAACTTTGCCAGTCTTGCTGAAATTTAACAATAAATAATGAAACTGACAACTTTACACTGTTGTGCAACTCAATAAATATACAAATATAAATTTAACTAACCTTTGGGGTATAAAAAGTCTTCTGTTTCTATGATCCAATATCACCCCCCGAAAAAACAATGCATTATTAAAAATAACTTATATATAATAACTTAGATCTTATCATAATGAACTTTAAGCTTGTAGCTTTTGTAAGGCACTGAGGAATCCTCTCAAACTTATGTTCTCTTTTACATCTTAGCCACATGGCCATGGCTAGCACTTGCCTCAGTCATTTGTTGTTGTTGTTTTTTTTTAATCATAAACACCCTAAATACCTAGGAAGGGAATTTAACCATGGACATTGCCTCAGTCATCATTTTTTCTGGCTACGGCCCTGATAGGTTTGACAAAACTCAACAACTGTAAACATTTGTTCAACCCACATTTTAATTAAGGTGGCTCTCTATAGTTCAGAACAATTTTGTATTTAAAAATTGAACCAAATCATCAATAGTGGCAAGAATGTTAAAACATAATTTTGTGTTACTAACACCAGGGAAAAAAACCCATGCGTTACCATGACAGGGGTTTCATTAATGTTTTAAGCAGGAAGGCAACTGGTTTTCACAGATGGGCAAAACTACTAAAACGAGACCTCTTTGTAAGAAAAACTTTCTGCTAGGGGGTCAAACCGGCCACGCAAGATTGTTCTCACAGCCAGTCAATTTGCCCGCTGCCCAGCCCTTAATGAAATCCCTGCATGATCAGCTTCAACAGATTACATGTAGATGTATCTGCTTACTCAGCTGGTTAGTATGTTCATTGTTCAATTAAAAAAGTTACCAAAAGTCATCTTCAACCTACTACAATCAGACCTCACCCAAAAAGACACCCATGGGACCAGAAAAAGTACTACTTCAGGTTAAGAAGGGGAGCTTTCAGATGAGATGTCCGTTACTGGAAATTCAACCATAGCTGCTTTAAACTGGAAAAATTACATATGTGATAAAATGCTGAAAATTGTAGGAAAACACTGACAATACCAACACAGAATGTTTTCTCAGTTTCATTCCCAGAATGAATTTTAGCCAGATTGCTATCAAGCTATTTACACTTGAGGAAAATATATCTTTCATTTTTATAGCCATTAAAACTCAGATGGTTTTCAAATTTTTTCTTTCATATCTTGTAAGTATTGCTTGAATACTTTGTTACATGGATTTTCATCTTTTAGTTCTCTCTGCTCAGAAGTAATCTACAGCTCGTACATCAGCAAGCAAATATATCTGGGATAAGTTAAATTCCTTTGGGGAGGAGGATAAAGTCCCTAGCTTCGAGAGTTAGACTGAGCACTGTCAGTGCTGTTATCGTATGAATTGCATTATCAAAACTTCTCACCAAAGGACCCTTACCAGACTATTTCCAAGTTTTAAATGACAAAAATTTGCAGCATTCGTGATAAAAGAGCAAGGAAGGGGAGTAGAGAAGACATTCCTCCACTCTGAACTGCACATTTTAAATTGATTTTAAAACCTTTTGACCAGTCAGTTTCTTTCATATTTGACTCTCTTTGATTGTCTGAAAATAAACTACAATAATTACTAAATTATAGCTTTTCTTCATTTGAGTTAATCCTTTGCAAAAGGTCTTGAATATTGTCACCTATGTGTAACAGCTCTTGTACAACTTGGCTGGAAGGTTTCTGTTTAGAAACAAGATTATCCAAGGATTGAAGACTGCTCTTTATACCATGTATTGCCCTCATGTAGTTGTCTTCAACCTGGAATATACAAATTATTAGCTTCTGTTTGCATTTATGCCCTCAGATTATATGTCCTTTAATTTTCCACTGAAATAACTTCATTTAAGGTGATTCCTCAGAATGGCATTGCGCATCCCTACTGTGCACAATTTTCGCGTCATTAGCGCGTGCACATACACAACATAATATACAAAAATTAATGGTGGCTCTTGTCTTGCGAGAGACAAATCATCGTTTTTTTTCTCTCGGAAACAAGTACTGGGACCTGACAATTTTTTTATTTAGTTTGAATTCAGAGATCACCTTCTTTCTATACAGTGAATATGGACCAATTTCTTTTGCAGAGTAAAATGAGAAAATGAGAGCATAGCTAGCACTCGTAAAAGATAATATGTGGCCCCAGAACACTGTGTGCTTGGAACATATTGTATCCCTGTCAACTAAATGAGTGCCCTTATCATGAAACGTACATCAAATTGCTCCTTAACATTTACGCAATACATCCATTGTTGTATTTCTCGCTTAACTTTCTCTCTATTTTTCTGCTCTCTTAATGCGTAAGGTGAATGGTTCAAATATAAAGTTTTCTGAAAGCAGATAATTTCAGGAATTATGGGGTTTATTGAAGGTCCTCTTGCTCCTAAACAAACATGGGGACCTCCCTTTTTTGTTTCAAATTTTAAGTTCTCTTGATATAAGCAGCCAACATGCAAAATTTGACAGAAAATCTATTGTGAGATCTATTTTGATGGAATTACCTTAAATTCAACAAACAATGCCTCAAGCAATTACAAATTGATAGCCTTAATTCAAATGGCCAAGCAATAGGGTTTCAATTGAAAAGTTAGAATCACAATCAAATAGACAGAAGCAAGATTTCACCCTGGGAAAGGAAACAGTAAACAAATGGTTTGTACTGTGCTTGAAAGATTCATGACATATTTGCATTTGATTGACTGGCTGAACTTTTTATTACCTTTTCAGGGATGTAGGGAGTGGTGCATTTGTTAGATCAGGTAATTGGTAATGGTAATGCTTTATTTATAGTGCCAAATCCGCTTAACTAAAAAGCTACTTTACAGGAAGCCCACTCTCGAAATAACATAAATGTACAGCTTAATTAATAAACAATAAACAAGTTGTCAGTAACTCTTTGTTTGAATTGTAGGATTGTGATGAAGAAAACCCAACTGTCTTGTCTCTTGCAGCAAATGTGGTAGGGGGAGGGGGGTCACTTTATAAATGTATTGGAGAAAAATAGGTCAACATCATAAGTTTTCATTTTCCTACCTTACAGGATTGGTCTTTTATCACCTCTGGATCTCTGCGAAATCGTTTGGGCTCAGGCTTAAAACATGAAATGAAGTTTGCTATCAAATAATGTAGTGGGAATCTCATACAATAATGCCACAAAATAGCAAATGAAAAATAAAACAATATCATGCATTATATTGTTTGTACATTTTTACATTAGACAAGTATGGACTGAGTAACCTGAAATGTCAGTCAAGTCCTGTCCTCAGGCAGACAGCATTCTCACCCAGGGGTAGTGCTGAGGGGAAGATGACTGACATTTCAGGCTATGGACTGAGAAGCAGTTAGAGAAAAAAATCATAATTCAAATGCATAGCACATTCAATCAGTGACTCAGTCTACAAAAACTATGGAAGTGATCAGAAAAAGGACAACTATCAGATAGCAAAATAGATTCTGCCTGCTGTTTTTGAGTACTGCAAGAAGAATTTGTATACTGGGACTTTTCCTTGACATTTTAGCAAGACAATTATCCAGTGTTTTCATTGCTAAGACATACCACCATTGTACACAGATAAATGTACAGAAAGGGAATCCATTTATAACAAGTATTATACAGGGTTTTCAAATTAAGCCAATGTCCAACGCAAGTCACCAGTTACTTCAAGCATTTGTGCCCGGTACTTTTTGTCACAAATTTTATCAATATGCAGGTTTGTTTCACCATCGTAATCAAGATTTGATATTCTGTTGAAATAAATGAACAGGTTAAAAATATCAGACTATGCCATCTTTTATACAGTTGCCTCCAGGACCTACAAAATCACTTGTGTGTGCTAGAAATACACCAAAATGCACCTGAATGCACATAGATTTTCAAAATTTTTCAGGATCAGCAACCCACCCTCAGCCCCAAGCAGGAGAAGGTAACCAACTCTAGCACTCTTCCACACCTGGCCACCTTGATCACAAGCAAGTAGTGCTCTGCCTACTTCACAATTTCCTCTTTTATTTCAATTTGAAAACCCTGATTATAAACTAATCAAACCACACAACTTCTTTCCTGAAGTTGTCATCTCATGACTTTGGGTTCAGTTTACTGTAAATCAAAAATTACAGGCAAATACCTGCTTACGACCAGATCTGTCACGTCCAGCATTATGGAGCACTTCACTGGTCTGCTGTTGTTGAAAGTCGCTGCATTGTACAACATCACCATTCTCTTGGGGCTTAGTCTCTGTGTTTCTTGACTGTTTTGTAATCACAAGTGCATCTCCTGAGTTTACAGCTCTGATAATATCTTGAATGTTCCACTGCTGAGGAATACAGAACACCTGATGCAAGTTCTGAGAAACATAACTTGAATGAGGAATGTGTTCAGTAGGTTTGATGAGATGGGTAATGGTGCTTACATCTCTAAGGGGTGCCTGAATAGTGTTTGATTCTACCACCGGAACGACTGTATGATTTGTGTCAATATTTACAGCTGAAATACTTGATACATTTGTCACAGAGTTCAATAGTGGAGGTGCTGGGCTGTTCAATGCAATCTTGTCATTAAGAATTGCACTGTTTGTTATTCTTGTAGGTTGCAGAGGTGGTATATCCTCCATTGCCTTGTATAACACAATAGGAGGTGTGGCTCGCAAATTGTGATTGGAATAATCCATTGGTAGAAGGGCCTCATGTGACATGTCTTTCAACATGCCAGACAGACAGTTGAGCCCAGCAGCTTGTGACCTGTACCACACTCCACTTGTTGCAAAATCTCGATTTGGTATCTGAAAAAATGCAGAACAAGCAGGATTTCTTCTTTTAAGGAATAATTTCAATGCTGCAACAGGGCACTGCAGACTTCCTGGTACACTAAACATCTTTTTCCCTGTACATTTATACTTTTTATTCCTCAGCTGACTTGGTGTTGACTCGCCAAGTTTACATGAGGCATACTCCAGGCCTGTTTTCTCATCAATGCAAAACTCAAACATGTCAGGTTTTAAATCACGCAAGTCATCTCTAGAAGTAACGCCAAAATTGATTCCCACACTCAAAAACACCAATCTCTGCAAAGATTTTGGAGTCTTGATTCCCACCACTCCAGTGGCCCACAGTTTACGTACTTCATCAACATTTAAGGGCAAAGCACTGGTATTGAAATCTGAAGAATCCAAGTATTCTTTCTGTGCAGCCTCCAAGTCATGCAATGTAGCATTAGCCTTGCTGAATTCAGGAGAGTGGGTAAGGCTGTAGCACTTGCAGTAAGGTGCACTCTTTAGGTGATGATCAATAGCTGAGCGTATGATTCTAAGGGAGCTGGCCCTCTTTGTACCACCATGTTTTAAGTGTGATTCCTTATAAAACTCAGACAACCAATTGCTTATCTCCCTAGGCGCCCACTGCTCAAATTCCTCTGCCATATTTTTGCACTTTAACCACTCTAAGATGAAAGAAAAAAAAGAGGGATAAGCCATAGATTTTTCTGTTAAAAGCTTTTTACCAACACATTTGCTATACACCTGATTAAGCTAACCCAGGATTAGTGAGAATTTTGATAATTTTCAGTTTTGTGACTTTGCGATGAGGTTTTCTATTTATATTGTTTGGTCTTTTGCTGTGAGTTTGAATAATCTCAAACTACTGCAAAACATAAGCAATTAAAAACATTGTCATACAAGAAAATTTTATACTTCAGATAACTTTCAATCCTGGGTAAGCGTTTAGCGACTTCCGAACAACCCAGCCCAGTAGTTCTGTCTAAACACTTTCCTACAGCACAGTACAAGTCAAGGTCTTTTACAGTTTACAGAAGCCAGAGTGATTTTACAAAACCAGGCCACCTATTAACATATCCCTCAATGCGTCTCAGAACAAAGCATATAGAAACAAAAGGAACATTTAAATTCAGTGAGATGTAAATGAGTGGCCCGGTGTTCTACAATCTAGCCCAGAAGATGGTCATTGGGTTTATTATTATTTGACTTTTCTTCTGATGAAAAATGATGGTGAATAAAATAAGCTGTGTGCAACATTCACTTTTTGATACTCTAATTTCTAGTACGCCAAGTGCATACTGTAAGTATTTCATTAATCAAACATAAGCTTTAAATCTTAGACTTTAGTTCATTGACGATCAGTGATTTGATCTTTCTTTCGCCGTTTTTTTGTTTTTTGTTTTGTTTTGAAATAACCACAAACGCTAATTACGATACCTTTGAAAACCCTGACGTGACCAGCATAGTGTTTTGATGTGAGTGTGGAGATGTTTTTCCGACTCTGGTATTCTCTGTGATTAGTCTCGTCCACCTGGGGCTCTCCATCTCCAAGCGATTCATCTTCATCCGCTGGAAATTCATGACAGTTCTCTTTCTTGATTTCGATATTTGTGTCGCAGTTCAAGCGCTCTACAATGACGTTATTACTGTGATCGATGACGACGTTAGCAGGGCTCCCGCTCTTTACCACCTCACTGTTTTCTCCGCTCGTTCTTTCGCGATGCTCCACGCAATTGTCTTTTGTGGTAGAAGGAACTACATTCTCCATCGTGTAGAAATCGGCTTAATAAGCATCAGAAGAGGCAAAGAAAACTGAAAACACAACACATAATTGCTTTGGCTACATCAAAAGAAGAACTTGTCCCTTAGCATCCACGCAATTTTTACTTAGTAACCACGCACACCGATGTTTCCTCGTGATTTGTGTTGGATTTTGTTTTTCCCTTTATTTGTTGTCATTTTGTCAAGTCTTCTAATACTTTTTTACTATAGACAGTTAAGACTCCAAAAAGTCAAGAAATATGAATTTAATAACAAAACAGTCCTTGTCATCACTGCTCATCCAGATGACGAGTGCATGTTTTTCTCGCCCTCCATTTTGAATTTGCCACGGTTCTGCACAGCACATGTACTGTGTCTCTCTACAGGTGTGCCTGCATATAATTATTAGAGTTAAAACTGAGGTTTATCTTCTTGGGTTTTCTTGTGTGACCATATCATTCACGTGTAACACCACACATCTCTCCCCCACCACACAACCCAGGGTATCTAGATTTTTTTCCATTCCATTTATCTCCCAGGGACCTTGGTCAAAGCTCAACAAGTGAGCCAGATTTTGTGTATATTGTGCATATCTATGTCATTTTTATTTACTTGTAGGTAATTATTACCAACAAGGAAATATACGAAAGCAGGAATTGTTTTCAAGCTGCAGGATTCTGGGAATTCCATCCAGTCATGTGACTGTAAAAGATCATCAGTGAGTTAATGCATGGAAGTTCGATTTGTATGTTGTTTGAGGAGTTACATTTCCCATGTTTCTGTTGAGTTATATCTATTTGTGCATTCTTATAGGTGTATACAGGAAGTGGTTTTACAAGCACTCTTTGTCAGTGAAAGTTTGCTGATCTGTCTGTAAATAATAATATTTTGCTTTGCTTTCACCATTTTCTAAAAGAAATGTTATTCTATGTTGGGTTCCAGTTCTCTTCCTGATGACCCCAATGTTGACTGGGATACCAAGATTGCCAGCCAGATAATTGCTGATCACATCAAGCACAATCAATTTCAAGTGGTAAGATGAAGTGGTATGTACAGGAAAGTGGGTGAGGGGGTAGGTGGAAGGGACGCAGCCTTACACTGAAATCACTGCAATTGGTCAAAGTATTTTGATTCAAAAACTGTTCTGTTGAAAAAGTACATCACATTATACATTTTTGGGTGTAGTAAACAAGTCATCTCTCTTCAGAGGGTTCTAAGGGAAACAATTTCCTCTCCCCAATCTTTCCATTCTTTACTCTGAAAGTGTTCTTGCCAACAAAGCCCATGAGAAGTAGTACGGTTTCTCACTGTTTTCTTAACTTTACTCTATGACTGGTTTTGACTTTCATTCTACAGGTCATAACTTTTGACTCTTATGGGGTGTCAGGTCATTCAAACCATATTGCCATCTACAAAGCAGTGAAGAGATTGAAAGATAATGGACTCCTTGAAGATGTTACAGTTTATGTTCTCAGCAGCATTAGCATATTGAGGAAATACATTTCACTTTTGGATCTCCCATTCAGTGTCTACTCTCAGTAAGTACTACTCAGAAAGGAATGTATGTAATTCCTGGCTTCTGTGCAGACATCTCCTTTTCTAGCCCTCTTTCCCATGCAGGAAGGAAAATGAAATTCTGATGATGATGTGAGTGGTTCTTACATTTTTTCACAGCTTTTCCCGTGAATTTCATGTAGTCAATAACAAAATGCTGACCGATATTAATGTAAATTGGGAGGTCTTACACCAAAAAGAAGGCACATTTTAGCAACCTAGCAAATCGCAATCAATGAGATCCTGTTTATCAGAACCCTGGCAAAAGTTTTATGACATCATTATTGTTTTATAGTCCTATAAGATCAATAAAAATTGCTCAAGCAAGAGAATAAGTGATCATTGTTTATGTAGAAAACTAATTTTGAGGTCAATTCCTCTCTCTCCCCACTAATTAGGCAGATGTTTCTCTCAAGCCCACAGGATATTATTTTAGCACAGGTACATTGAATCGTCCAAAGTAAATGTCAAATAATTTGTTTAATATATATACTGACTTATGAATGTTGGACATTGTGTCAACAGAAGGCCATGTATGCTCACAGAAGTCAATTGCTGTGGTTTAGGAGGCTGTACATCCTATTTTCCAGGTTTATGATGATCAACACACTCCAAGAACTAAAGTGAAGAAGGCTATAATCAACAGAAGAAATTCTGCACTAATTTAATACTTTGGTCACTTGCAGCTCATAGTTTGAAAGCTGTTTTCCAATAGTCAACAACTTCACTTTTGTCTATTTTCAACATTGATATGGCAATGACCATTAAACAACATGTAATCAACCAGGATATAACATTATTGCCTTTACATATCAGAATAAAATGTACACTAAAGGATAATGACCTTATTATTCAACATGGTGTCAACAGCATCTTCCTTACCATGTCCCATAACATTTCATTGTGTTTGAACTGTCACTCTAAGCAAAAGATACTGTTTTAACTTTTATGAGCGTAGATTAAATAAATGCCACTATAATGTGTTTAGCAGTCACTTTGCTATGATACAAGTGATCCATGAAGAAGTTAAAAGTAATGTTATAATCTATAAACTTATCTTTGCCCTGGATAACAGGATCACTCAAAAGCTTAACATAGCATCTCTGGGAAGGAAATTTACCACAAAGTAATGGAACAGAATTCCAGTATTTTCCATGGGAAATTCAGTTAGCACAAACAATGCCTGGCAATAAATAGTATGCCATACACAGGTTCTACTAAAATCACCACTTAAATATCTTTTGATTTTTTCTTTTCTTCTTCATGAGCCTCTTCAAATTCTTTTTCTTATTTATTCTCTTGAGAGCCTTTTTTCCAGGCTTCTTCTGTGTTCCATCTTCAGATTTCATTACAACATCCTCTGTGCCTTCTGTTGATGTAGAAACACCAGGGAAGTTAAAATTAGAAATGTCTACAACAACCTTGCACAGTTGAAGAAAAAGTGTCATGGAAAATCATCCTTGAAGCACTTGTAATGACTTTCTAATACCGTAAAGTTCTGATAGTAACTACCCCCCCCCCGAAAGTAGCGACCCCCCGAAATTAACGTCAATTTTTTGTGGCCGCTAATAAATCCCGAAAGTAGCGAGACCAAGTTTTTTAAATTGTATACCGTATACCTAATTTGTCTATCAGTAGTCAAAATTTTAATGTACAATAATATGTTTGTGCAGTGTCACAAATTGTTCACGATAAAGCACTTTAATTTACAACAAGGGGAAGCTTTATGCCACCATTCATCCTTGACATCTGTTCACTGATGTAGCGATGTAAGAACTAAACCAGTATAATAGACCATTTTACAGTTGTCTACTCAGTGACCTGACCTTTGGATGGCAGCAAGGCTGGAGTTGACCTTGTTTTGATACAGACCTCACTGCTTTTGTTGTGTAAAACAAGTTGTTCTGATGCTAACTAGGTGCATTTACATGACAAAAGCAGTGAGGTCTGTATCAAAACAAGGT
>Ga0126338_10002410_pt1 | contig 12855 bp, 2 predicted proteins | sample OrbCmetagenome_2_FD_92529 | JGI IMG/M metagenome (GOLD analysis project Ga0126338, IMG submission 92529) | Coral microbial communities from Petempiche,Puerto Morelos, Mexico - Orbicella C C metagenome | ecosystem: Host-associated > Invertebrates > Cnidaria > Coral | place: Petempiche,Puerto... | reverse complement strand
TAAACAAACGTTTCTTAACCCCGAGAGATTGTCAAGTCGCAGATACATACATTTGTTGGTTTGTTCGTTTGTTTGTTTGCATCGAAATGTGTCTGATCTCACAGTTGGTGATGTTACTTCTGACGTCAGTTTCACTAGTAATGCCCTCGGGGTCTGTTTGTTTGTTTACGGTTTTGTCCCTTGTGTTGAAAACTCTGAAACGTTTTTAAGGCAGTGATCTGTTTGAACTCCTTTGTGAATTTCAAATGATCTAAAATGATAGGAGTGTTTCAAAAAATTCAATAAACCACGTTTATCTACACCATTTATGACTGCATCCCATATTTGGCATATTATTAGTCGATGTTCTTGAAAAAATGATTTTGCACTGCACCCTAATTGTTCTGTAAACTGGAGCATACCTAGCCCTCGGACCTTCATGAATTATGGCGTATTTTGTCGACGTATCTTTGTCAAAACACATACCTTTTACTCTAATGTCAAGTTGGAGGTGACAAGGTAAGTTATCACACGACTGAGGCAGCTAAGAGGGCCAATAACTAAAATCAACAGATGGGAACGCTTTATGTACCCGCAATCTTACTCTGCTTGGTATTAACACAGCTGATATTTCAAGATTAAAGTCATTTGGTTCGCTCTCGGAAAGAAATGAAAAACTCAAAACGCAAGCAGTTTTCATCCTAACGAAAATGTTCTTTTTTCTTTTGAGCGTAGTAGCGCATTAACATAGTGCATGGTTCTGGTTTGTTTAGCCCACTGTTACGATCTATTGCAGGTCAAAAGCCGGGGGTCAAAAGTAACTGTTTACCTTGTCATCTCCAAGTTGAAAATAACTTACGTGTGCTCACTTTTTGGCACCTTAACAGCTCCTTACGGTCCATTTTAACTGTCATAAGACTGCGACCAAGGCAATAACATTTAATCCTTCAATGTCCAAATCGCAGTCCAACTCCACAATGGTTATTTCTGACCTGCGCGGCGTGTTCCTCCTTATACCCAAGTGTTCCCTTCAATATAATGTTTTTAAGCGGCTACTTTTTACAGCTCTGACGTTTTGCTGGAACCCTGTTGACGACTGCTGCTTTTTGAACTGCTTCGCGAAAATTCGACCCGCTGTTCTTTCAACTCGGGGACATTCCTTGTTCGTGTGCTAGTTTCCCTGGTCATCCCCGATGCGGATTCGCCACCCGTAGAGGAGTGTGTGCTCACCGTTTGGTATCTGGAAGAGGATGACTGCAAAGGCTTCCTGTCAACGTGAAACTGCACCGGCTCAAATTGTAATTTCTCCTCCGCCTCTACTTTCACACGAATGGGGCTCGCTGACCCGTGAGATGATTCGACCTGTGAAATGACAGTTTGATTGTTTTCTTGGCTCTCAGTTGTCTCGAAGTTGTTCCCCGTCGGGGACTGCGCTTGTAATTTTAACAAGGTCGGGGAAGATGAAGAGTTTGAGCCTGACATAGAACTTGTCTGCAACTGAGTAATTTTGGTCATAACAGAACTGCTGGTGGAAGTTGTGGTTTGGCTTCTAATGTCTGCAACATTTAACGTAGTAGGCTTGCTGTTTGTTCGTTGTAGGTTTGATGTTTTTGTGGGGTCTAGGAAGACGTTAGCCTTGGGACTGGTACTCGACTCCAGGTGCTTAATTTTAATAGGGCCGCTGGGTGGAGTATTACTAGTCTCACCGTTATTACTTACAACAGTGATGGACGGCTCGTCAGATCCTGCGCCGACCTGAATGCGTTGGATTGGACTGACACTTCTCTGAATTCGGGTAATTTTTGTTGTGACAGTGCTGGTGCTGCTTTGCTCGCTGCTGCCCGCGCTGTCTTGTCTACCCGCTTCGAATGGGCTTCTGATTTTGACCATTCGTTTGGGGTTCATCTCGTAGTTGGAAATCTCTATTGGCTTCGTCTTCTCCTTGACATCGACCATAAATTCAGTGTGACCGAAAGTGGAAGACGACGATTCCGTCTGCGTGGATTCCTGGGGAACGACAACCTCTCGGGTTACCGTAACTCCTTTCGGCGGCATGATGTAGGATGTCGTGTAGTGTGCCTCCACCTCCCTCTCTGGTCTCAGTAGACCCTTCAGCCGGAAAATCTCCTGGTTGAGCTCTTCGATTTCTTTAATGTAGCCATTGCACTCAAGGATCTTCGTCTCAAGCTCGCGTTGCAACGAAGTGATGTCGATTTCGAGTGTCGATCTTACATTCTTGATCTGGATGTCCCTGTCCTTCCTCTCGTCTTCCAAAAATCCTTCTAGCTTTAAGACTCGACTGTTTCGATGGTTAAGCTCGATGTCTAACTCTGCCAATTTTTGATTCAGGATCTCGATCTCACTTATATAACCGTCGCATTCCACCTGCTTGTTGCTGAGTTCTCGCTTCAGTCTTTCCAAATCCTGCTCGTTGGAATTGTTGAGAATGCGTAGCTTTTCGATCAAGGTCTCTTTTTCAATGATTTCCGTTTTGTACACCTCTATTCTGCTCTCGATCTCGGTAATCTTTACCAGTAAGACGTTCGTTTCACTATCTGTTTGATTCTTGTCGGCACGCGCCTCATCCATCTGCTTTACAAGTACGTCAAACTTGCTTCGAATCGTGGAAAGTTGTGCCTCGAGGTCGTACTTCTCTTGGTTGAGTTTCTCGATTTCTTGGATATAACCCTCGCACTCGATTTCTTTGGTGTTCAGATCGCGTCTCAGCTTATCAATCTCGCCGTCGTTGTTTGAAATTTGGACGCGGAGCCTTTCGATGACTGTCTCTTTCTCGATAATTTCTGTCTTGTACTCTTCGATGCGAGTTTGAATCTCGATGATTTGTTCATGCATGACGCTGGCTTCACTCTCGCCTTTACTTTTCAGCTCATCCACTTGGGCGACTGCGACTTCTTTGTCTTTTCGAATATCTGTTACGTGAATCTCCAGCTTGTTGATTGTATTCCGAAGTGAACTGATTTCCTCCAGTTGTTCGGACTTTTCATGTTTCAGCGTCTCGATGTCCTGCAAGTATCTTTCGCATTCGCTTTTCTTGAAGGAGAAATCTCTCTTGAGCCGGTCGACTTCCTGTTCATATGATGTGGTTTGGAATCGCAACTTCTCTATGATGGTTTCTTTTTCGATGATTTCTTTTTTGTAGCTCTCCACCCTCGTCTGGATTTCAATGATCTGTTCACTCATGAACTTGGCATCTGTCTCTCCTTTAGCTGTGGAATCAACGAGTTGTCTCTCAATGCCCTCTCTAGTGACCTTCTCTTTCTGTACATCGCCGTCCAGAATGATGACCTTTTCCCGCAGCGACATTATTTCGACAGTCAGCTCAGATTTTTCCTTAGTGATCTGCTCTATCTTTTCTAAGGATATCTTGAACTCGCCATCTTTGGAAAGAAGGTCTCTTCTGGTTACTTCCAACTCATACTTTAGATGTTCAATTTCGTCTTCCTTGATGCTGATTTCTCTCTTGGCATTGTCAAGCTTGGTCTGTAACTCAGTCACGAATTTAGCATGACCACTTGATTCTTTATCGCCGCGGGTCCTCGCGTCCACTAACTGCGCCTGAAGTTGGGCTTTTTCGGCTCTCTCAGTTTCGATGTGGACCGTCAGCTTAGTAATCTTGCTTCTTAGCGCAAGAAGTTCTACTTCCATATCCGCCTTCTCTTTCTTGGCATCCTCCAAGTCTTTGCAGTAATCATCGCAGTCCTTCTCTTTTGTGTCTAACTCACTCTTGGTGATGTGAAGCTGGTGTTCTGCTTGGTTAACCCGCTCTCGGAGTTCACGAATGATGGTTTCCTTTTCAATGATCTCTCGTTTACAAATCTCCACTTGATTCGTGGCGTCTTGAATTTGTTTCCTAAGGTCATTGCTCTGATTGGTTCCCTTGCTGACAATCTCGTTGATGTTCTGCTTCAGCTCGCTCTTGTCCTTTTCGTGCTCCTCAAGAAGAATCTCGAAGTTTCTTATTTGTCCACGGAGTGTGTTGATTTCGATTTCCATGTCTGCTTTTTGCTGGTTACTTCCTTCGAGGTCTCGGATGTAATCCTCGCATTCTAGCTGTTTGTTCTGAAAATCCCTTCGAGCTTTATGGATGTCGTCCTCTAAATCAGCGTATTTATTCTGCATTTCCTTAATAATGCGCTCTTTGTCAACAACTTCCTTGCGGTACGTTTCAATCTCGATTCGTAGTTCGTTGACACGATCTGCGAAATCTCTTGACTGGTTGTCTCCCATATTTTTATAATCGGCGAGCTGAGCCTTTAAGGTCTCCTGTACCTTTTTGTCCTCTTCAACTTGAATCTGTAATTTCTTCACCTTAGTCCTGAGGGAAATTACCTCGTTCTCTAGATCAGACTTTCCTTGTTGGGACAACTTGCTCGAGTCTTTGATAGATTCTAGCTGGACTTCAAGCTCGGCCAACTGGTTGAGAAGCTCCTTATTTCGTTCCTGGATATGTTCGTAGTCCATCTCTACCTTGGAGATCCTAGTTTGGTATTCAACAACTTCTCTTTTGAGTGTGGTAACCCTTTCTTCAAGCACTCGATTTGAACCTTGTAGCCCATTGTTCCTCTCTTTTTCTGTCTCTAACTCATGCTCCAGAGTGGACACCTTCTTCAACGCAGCTAAAAGTTCTAGCTGCAACTGAGCTTCCCGTTCTTGAAGTTTCTTGAAATCAGCCTCCATGGTAGAAAATATCTGTTCTGAGGAAACTTCAGTGACTTTTTCTTTCTGGCTCTCCAACACAAGGTCGTGAAGCTTTCTCTGCATAGATTCAACTTCTTTCACTAATAGGTCTCTCTCCTGTCCCCATTCTGTTTCCTCTTGCTGCAGGTCCTCAAAACGGCGTCTTAGTGCTTGAAGTTCTAATGTAACCTTCTTGTTTTCTGCCGTTAAGATCTGTATTTCTTGGGTTCTCTCAGATACCGTTTTCTGTAGTTCAAGGATCTTCTCCTGAAGTTTGCGTCTTTCTTCTTTCACCTCTTCGAGGGAATTTTCCAATCCACTGACTTTGTTTCGCAATGCGTCGTTTTCTCTTTTGAGGGTATCTCGTTCTACCTTGATGGTTTCATACTCAGCGCTAAGATCCACAGAAAACATGTCAGGTGCTGCTTCGACAGTTGAAATGCTTTGCACACGGATGGTCTCTTCGCGGGAAACTTTAAGCTCATCGTAAAGCTTCTGGAGAGACGCAAGCTCCATTTTAAGCCTCTCGTTTTCATCTTTCAGTATGCGCACAGTACCCTCTAGTTCGCTGTACTGAATCTGAAGCTTTTGAAGCTCAAACTTCGTGTCCCGATGTTCCATGACAGTTTTCTCCAGTTCTGTTCGAACACGATCGAGTTCCTCCTTCAGCTCGGCCCTGTCGACTTCTAAATATTCGTTCTCTTCCTGCAGCCTTTCGATTATCGCCTTCTTCTCCACCAGCTCGCGAATTTGCTCTTCGTAGTACTTCTGTTGTTCTATCAACTTTTTCTGTAGGTTGGAGATCTCCTCTCTGAGTGTGTCATTCCAAGCTCTGATTTGGTCGAGAGATCCCTTGAGCTGGGCGTTTTCTTTCATTTGGTTCTGCAGCTCCTCTTCAAGGGATATGATCTTGCTCTGTGAAGTTTGCACAGTACGTTGAAGCTCTATCTTCGCGTTGTTCGCAGACTTGTAAGCCGATTCCCAGTCGGCCATCTTCTTGAGGGCCTCCAGAAGCTCCTTCTGTTGTGCGCTCAGTTGATCTTGACTGGTTTGTAACATCGTCTCGGTCTGGGCGGTCTTTTGCTGACTGGCCAAGAGATCGTCTTGTAAGTCCTTCAGCTTTTCTTCGTAGGACGTTTTGTAGGCTTCTAAACGGAACACTTTGTTCTTGGCAGATTGCAACTCTTGTTCTAAACTAACCACCTTCTTACGCAACGTTTTGTAGTCTCCCTCGTCCACTACATCCCTTCCGTGAAGCTCCGAAAGGCTGTCCTCCAGGTCAGATATCCTCTTCACTTTCAAAGAAAGCTCGTGCTCTAATGACTGGATAATTCGACTACTATCTCCGTGCTCCAACTCAAGTTTTGATGCTCTCCTTTTTCCGTCCAGGTACCTTCTCTCCGCGTCTTCTTTCTCGTTTAGAACTCTTTGGTACGACTCCTCTAAGTCCTTTAGTCTTCTTAGAGTGGCTGCATCTGTTGGTTTCTTTTCTCTTTTGTCCGACTGTACAGTTTGTATATTTACATACTTCTTGTTTATCATGGTGATGTCAGTTTGCAATCGATCTCTTTCCGACTGCAGAGCATTGAGGCGAGCTCTCAGCTCAGTGTTCTCCCTTTTCAAGTCTGCAATCTCTTTCTTCAAACGATCCTTCTCTTCTTCTAGTGTTTCATTCCGTGCTTGGAGGTAGGTCAGTTTGCGGTTAATTGATAGGATTTCGTTCTGCAGCCTGTCTACCTCTCGTTTGGCATTTGCAAAGTTGGTCTTATACTCATTCAAGGAGGTTAGGAGGGTCGTCTTCTCTTGTTTGAGTTTGTTCTTCTCGTTATCTGAAAGTTCAAGGCTATGTTGAAGTCCATCAGTTTTGGATTCAAGTTCTTGCACTTTCAACGTAAGGGCTGCTACTTCGTGTTGAGCCTTATCGAAGTCCTCTCTATAAGTCGCAATCTTTCGCTTCAAGTTTGTCACTTCTTCTTCCAGGGTCTTGTTAGCAGAACGGTACCACTCAATCTGCTTGTTCTTCTCTTCCGTGGCCTTGTCGAAATTATCCACAATGGCTCTGAGCTCAGAAATCTCTCTTTGAAGGATCACATTCTCATCACGCTGTTTGTCCAGCGTGCCCCTCGCTTTCTCCAATTCGCTGAGCAAGTTGTTCTTGTCTACGTTGAGCCGATGAATATCACCTTCTAAAACACTTATTCTCTTCTGATCCTTGATTAGTTCACGATTCAGGTCTTCGTTTTCGTGGTCTAGAGCTTTGACTTTCATCTCGAGCTCCGTTGTTTGCTTCCTCAGTGAAAAATTATCCTTCTCTAAATCGTCCTTCTTCCTCTGAACTTTGTCCAGCGTAGTTTTCGTAGTGGTCATCTCCTGCCTGAGAACATAAACCTCTTTTTGAAGGGAGTCTCTTTCTGCTTTGATGTTTTCCGCCGGCTGGGCATCGGTGTCATCACCACGAACCATCCACTCCTGAAGCTGGCGTTCAGCGTTAAGAAGCTGCGTTTCATTTTGAGACACAACATTGACATGTTCCTCTATTTGCACTTCCATTTCCGCTTTTTCTTTGTTGACGACATCAAGTTCTTTCTTTAGTCGTGAAAGCTGCGTGTTTCTTTCCTCTATTTCCTTGTTTACGACCAGCAACTCTCTTACTGCCCGGTCGCGGTCATTCAAGAGGTTGGCGATTTCTTCCTTCAGCGATATCACGTCTTGCTCCAACACCATGATTCTTTCACTTTGAACTTCGTTAGTCGACTCCAGTTTGGAAAGCTGGCTTTGGTAGTTCTTAAGTTTCTCTAGCAGATCTCTCTCTTTGTCCTGATATACTCTATTTTCGCTTTCTGCGTCGGTGAGTCGTCTCTGTAAAACATTAACTTCCTCCGTGAGTCTCCTAACTTCACCTTTGCTGGTTTCAAACGAATCCTCTATCAATGTTGTTTTTTCGGAGATGAGCTTGTAACTGTTCTCCACATCTTCCTTGTCTCTCACCACGATATTGTGGTCGTTTTGCAACCCGCGGAGTGCTTTTCTCAACTCATCTATCTCAATTTCTAGGGTTGTCTTCGCGTCTTTGAGATCTTCAATGAATTTATTTTTGTCATCCATGTCCTTTTCTAAGTAGTCAACTTTGCTTTGAAGTTCGTTAATGGTCTTTTGCTGGATCATGTCCTTTTCTCGACTCTCGTTCAGTAAAGATCTTAACTCTGCGATCTTTTCTTTGTTTGTCTCATCGGTTCGAGTGAGCTGTGCTAGTTGCTCCTCCAAGGACGTAAACCTATTTACTTGGTTATCCAGCTCGCTTTGAAGACGTTCTTTCTCCAGCGTCAACTTCCTTACATCTCCTTGAAGCTCGTTGATGACTTTGTTGAGCTCGATATTTTCCGCCTGTAAGTTGCCGATCTCGTCCTTGAGTCTCTCAAAGTCTTCTTCTGTAGTTTTAAGGACACTCTTCACGGACTCCAGTTGGTCCTCTAGGTAAGCTCTCGCCGATTCCAGCTGTCGTATGAGGTTGTCTTTCTCGTTCAACCTGTCTTGAGCTGTCTCTGCTATCAATTTCAATTCGACCAGCTGCTGTTCTTGCTTTAAATAATCCTCTCTACTCACGCCGGAAGATCTCTGAAGTGTACCGTCTAGCTGCTTTTTCAGGGAAGCGATCTCCTTGTCATCGTACTCAGACTTCAGCTCCAATTCTGATATCCTGGTATTGGCATTGACAAGCTCTTCTTTCAAATCAGCTTTCTCTCGGTCAATTCGTTCCCGTGTTTTTTGCAGCTCATTCACGGTCCTCTCCAGTTGTGTTGTCTCGTGCTCTAGTTCAAACACGCGCTTTTGCGACTTTTTGAAATCCGTTTCGATCTTCAGGATCTTGGTATTACAGGCTACGACCTCGTTTCTCAAGTCAGCTTCTCGACCCTGGGTGGACTTGTATAAATTTTCAACTTCAAATATCTTATCGTCATACTCTTTGCGGTCTTTTTCGCTAATTTCACCTTTTCTGCTCAACGTTGTAACATTAACCTCCAACTTAGAAATGTTGATATTTGCTTGCTGGAGTTGGCCTTGTAAATCTCTGATCCTTTCTTGACTGGAAGACCGAGTTGTCTCAAGCTCCTTCTTCAGGCTCAGCAACTCATCGCCGAGATTCTTCTTAGAGTTATTGAGAGTGTCTACCAAGTTGGCTTTGTCTTGAATTTCTTTTACGTGGTTGTTGATGAGCCGGTCTTTCTCTACTAAACTGTTTCGTGTGGTTATCAGCTCTTCCTTCACTTTACGATAATCCTCTCTTACTGTGGCACCTTCCGTTTTATAGTGATCTCTCTCCTTGGTAACGCTAGTGAGCTGTGTTTCAAGGATGGTGATTTTGTGATCTCTTGAACTTACATCACGTAGGAGCTCTTGGCGACTTTGCTTCAGTGTTCTAATTTCCAGCTCAGTATCATCAAGTCTTCCCTGTAAGTTGACGATCCTCTTCTGCAGTTCCTCCTTTTCAGTCTTCAATATGTCGTATGTTGCTGTGTTCTTGTTCAGTTGTCGTTTGGTTTTGTCCAACTCATCTTGAATCTGTCTTATTTTGTTATTCAGCTCGTCGATTGTCTTATCCTTTCGTGCTATCATGGTGTTAAGGGTTTCACCAAATTTCTCCTGCTGCGCCGACTTGCTTTCAATTTGAATGAAGCGTTCTTGGCTGTCAAAAATCTTCTTGTTGGCAGCGTCCAGTTGTTCTCGAAGTTGGGTGATTTGTCTACGGCAGGTCTCAAGTTGAGTTTCTTGCTTAGATACCTTGTTTTGGAGATTGTACAACTCTTTTTCAGCCCGATCTTTTTCGACTCTGGCAGTGTCGAGGTCTTTTTCCACTTCTTTCAACTTGCTTTCTGTCGCCAGTAGTTTTTGGTACTCTTTGTTCTTCTCCTCGTTGATTCGCTCAATTTCGATATTTAACGTGAGCATCTTTTCCTCAGCGACGTCCATGTCATTCTCCAACTTGTCAATCTCCCTTTGTCTGTCGTTGACTTGGGTTTCCAGTGATCTCACTTTTTCAGTAAGTTCGCGTATTTTCTTCTCTAGGTCCGCATTTCTCGCTCGTTCCTCTTCCAAAAGAACTCCAGCGTCCTTACCACGCTCCTCAAAGTCCATGTACGTCGACTCAAGATCAGACACCCTTGTCTGGACCACCTCAAAATCTGTCTGAAGTAACTCCTTGCTTTGCGTTGCGGTATCATACAAAGAGGACAAACGTAAGATTTCTTCCTTGGCTGCATCGAGCTCTTTCTGAAGTGCCTTGTTTTCCTCTTTCACAAAGTCATTCTCAGTTCTTAGTCGATTTACTTCTGCGAGGATGTTATCCTTGTCAGATGTAGCGTCAGCTAATTCTCCTCTTAATCGTTCAATTGTGTTGTCTCTCTCCACAATTTCTTTCTTGTAAGCCTCTGTTAGTTTCTTCAAATCTGAAAGCTTACTCTTGAACGATTCGATTTCCTCTGCATTCCGAGCTTTAACAGACCGCAGCTCTTGCACTTCGATATCTAAAACAGAGTTCTCTCTTTTAACCTTGCTAAGTTCATCTTCTAGCTTGACGATTTTGTTTGTTAGCACCGTCACCTGATGCTCTAACTCGTTTCTCTGTTGCTCCACGATGTTAAAATTAGACTGCAAATTTGACATGTCCTTGTATACAGTTTGAAGTTCTTCATTGATTCGATCTCTTTCTTCCGCTGTGATTTTGTAATTGGACTCAGAATCTCCTAGCCTCTTCTGGAGCTCCATCTGTTCAGACCGAAGTTCCTCACTCTCGCTTTCCAGTAGATGGATTCGCCTTTCCAGTTTTTCTGATTCCTCGCGGTAGTCATCAACCTTCGCCTCAAGAGAGGTCACTCTGGTCTTCAGCTCGTCAATCGTCTTGTCTCGTTTGTCTAGCTCTCCGTTCAGCCGCTCTATGGCTCGCCGGCTTTCAGATAACTCCTGCTGCACTACCATTAGCTCTTTTTTCATCTGCGTCACTTTGTTCTTCTCCGAATCAAACTCAAATTTGAATCTGTCTCTCGCTTTACTAACACTTTCCAATTGAACTTCTAGCCTTGATATCTTGGTACGGTCTGCAGCCACCGTTCGCTCTAGTTCTGCTTTCTCGTCTTGTGCACGACGCAGCGAGTCAGTTGTTGTTACCACCTTGGAGTTCAGATTCTCCACAACTTTTCTGAGCTCGTCTCGTTCCTTGATGACAATGTCGAATCTTCCTTGAAGGTCGGTCACTGACATGACGGACTCATCTAGCCTTGATTGGAGATCATCAACTTTACTGACGAGCTGCCCATCAACTTGGTCGGGAGCTCTCTCTTTCTTCACCTCCAATTCCGTCTCCAGTTCACCTACCCTCTTCCGCAGTTGCACCTCCACCGACTCCCATTCCTTTACTCGCTCTTGAAGCTTAGCCTGAGATGACTCAAGGTTGGAAAATTTTCCAGTCACCAAGACCAGCTCTCTCTCGATAGTCTCCTTTTCTTCTTGTAGATTCTTCACCGTGACTGAGTATTCTTGGATGGTCTTCTCGTGAAGCGTGATCGTTTCTTGCAGCGTCAGCAGTTGCCGATTCTGTACATCCACCGTTGTTTGACACTTAGAGAACTCCATTTTAACGTTCTCCAGACTATCTTCAAGTGTCGTGTTCTGGTTTTGAAGAGTTTCTATCCTGTGCGTTTTCAAGATGGATTCCTCTTTGTACTTGTTAGCGTCATTCTGACTCTGCAGTACCTCACGTTGCAATCGAGAAATTGTCTCCCTGGCCTTCTTGAGCTCCTCACGGAGGTCATCCAGTTGTTGCTTGAATGACTCTCTCTGCTTCACTACAGTCTGCACCTGCATCTCGTACCTACTGATGGTCAAGTTACCTGTCTTCCCTGCCATCTCCGATTGTCTACGGTACCTGTCACAGTCTGCCTGTAGTTGGTTAAACTTCGTCTGTAGCGTTGACAGCTCGCCCTGAAGCATGTCCCTCTCGTCCGCCGCATTTTTGCAATCAATTTCCAGCTGAGAGATCGTTTCCTGCAGGAACGAAGACTCTGTGTCAGGAGACGATTCCAGGACCTGCACCTGACTAACCTGACTGGCCATCTGGTCTCGCATTATCATGAGCTCCTTCTCAATGACCACCTTCTCCGTTCTGAGCTTCTCCATGCTGCTGTTCTTGGTGTTTACTTCGCGTCGTAGGGACTCTACTTCCCTGTCTCTTTCGCGAAGCCGGCGTTGCATGGAGGAGAGCTCTTCCTGTTGTTTATTGTACCTTGATTTGAAGTCGAGCAGTTGTTCTTGAAGCTGTTGGTTTTGTCGAGTAAGGTTATCAACCTTGGTTTTCCATCTCTCAGTCTGGAAAAAGGGAAAATAAAATTTGGATTTTAAACAAGGACAGGGGCAAACTTGGAGCAACTTCCCAAGAGTCCTTCGAAAAATGCGGACTTGGCATATTGATTCCCCTTATGTAGAGGTACTGCTACACATTTTCCCCTCCTTTGCTTTTGCGCATTAGCGTGTTTAGTTTTGCTTAACTACATTTTATCCTAATTTATGATCATTTTGTGTGACGATGACAACATTTTTATTCTTTTGTTAAGTCTTAGATATCTTTAAGTTAGTCCTTTACATAAGCCTTATTGGCTTCCCTAGGCTTCCTTGCCTTCTACATTGATATGTTGTAAATATATTTATCAATGGCAAAAATAACACAAGAACAAGAACAATACATTTGTTTCATGCTAGTTAGGACAATGAGCTGGTATATTAGGACAGTCTACTGCGCTTGATGAGTTTCTATACTCTATTATCATTTACTTGACAAAAAGAAAACAGATTTTGATCAGTTTGGTCGCGTTCGATTTGTTCTCTATTTCTTGTGTACTCGTGACAATGTTCAAATACAGAAATTGTCAATCAAACCTTTCAAAATTCGTGAAAACCATTTCAAATGGTGCAGCAAAGATAATTATTGTAAGCTGAGAGTAAAAACTTCATATTTTAAACATAAATTAAATTTAGATATTATGGCAGTACAATCTTCTTCAATCTTTTTCTGGCATTATTCAAGTTTCATTACTCGTTCTTTTTCTTAGCTTTCCAGTAATTTCTGTTTTCCTCACAAAAGCCACTACAAGCTTGATTGAAACCATGGAAACGTCTGAAACTTGAAAC
>Ga0126338_10002408_pt1 | contig 12859 bp, 17 predicted proteins | sample OrbCmetagenome_2_FD_92529 | JGI IMG/M metagenome (GOLD analysis project Ga0126338, IMG submission 92529) | Coral microbial communities from Petempiche,Puerto Morelos, Mexico - Orbicella C C metagenome | ecosystem: Host-associated > Invertebrates > Cnidaria > Coral | place: Petempiche,Puerto... | reverse complement strand
TTCGCTTTTGCGATGTCCGTCCTGGAGCTGCTTCTGTCATGGAGAATGTCAAAACTCGTGTTGGCTTCCATCTTCCTATTCATTTCAAAATGTTTCTGTCTTCCAGGAAACGTTGCTTTTTCCATCGTCAGTGGGGGCCCGAGGTGCTGTAGCATCTGTGGTCAGCGATCGCCTTGTTTTTCATCTTTAGTCTGAATCTGGGTAGTGGGTCTTGTCTGTCTGAATCTAGACAGTTGCTTTTTGTCTGCTCGAATCTGGGCAGTAGCTGCATGGTCCTAATCTGGACGTTTTTGTTTTTGTGTCCTCTTGTGCTGGGTCTCCTTTATTGGTGTATTGCACAGGGGCTTATATCACTTCTGTTTTTGTCTTATGTTTGTCGTCTCCTGTTATGTCTGTCCCATAAGCGTCTTTTGTGTCATGTAAAGCCTGTGGTGTTGTAGTGTTTTCAATATTTGACCGAGGTAGGTTGGGTTCGATTCCCCGGCAAAGTTGGCAAACTTGTTACGTTGAGTAGGGGTTCCCTACCTTGGGTGGACCATCTAGATGGCTTTGCGCTCCAAGCCACTATGATGGATATGCCTGTAGGCCAGCAAGCATTGCACTGCCGTTCAGGGAGCTTGGCTGTCCGCCTCAAACACAAAAAACTTACCTGACTCTGAGAAGTATGGCCGAAGGCCCTACTCTTGTGGTATCCTGAACGGTCCTCTCTTCTAATTTTTGGTGAGTTAGCCAGTTTTTTCTAGTTGTTCTTGGCTTTTTGGCTAATTTTGTGGTCGCAACCTTTCCTTTGAGCTTTCTTGTTTGTTTGCCGGTGGTCACCCATCCAGTTGTTTGTTAAGCTAGGTCACCCATCCTTTGGGGTCCTGGCCTTCTGGGCTTAACTTAATTTTTTTGAAAATGCCTTCACCATCGAGTCCGTTGTCTATTGATATCTGTTGTGAGATTTTCCCTGCGTGTACTCTCAGCTTGAATGTTGCTAAATGGCTTGTCGATTACTTTCTCGCTGCTACAGGCCATAGCATCGCTGCAGTCCAGGAATTTCCTGGCAAAGTTCCACTGGTTAGTTTTGTTGCGGGTGGTGAGATCCATAGAGCCCAGTTTTTGAATGAGGGCGAAATTACCATCAATGGCGTGAAGTGCATGGTTATTCGTCCTCTGCCTCCCCCTCCCACGTACACTAATGTGGTAGTCTTCCAGTTCCCTTTTGAGGGAGACAATAATTTGAGAATTGAGTGCCTTCGAAGATGTTAAAGACATCAGGTTCCAAAAGTGGGTGAAAATTCCTGATGTGTCTACTGGTACCCGTATCGTACGTATGATACGTGCCAAGCCCATCCCCTGTTTTCTTTCTGTTTCGGGGATTAGGGTTAAAGTTTGGTTCAAGAGTCAGCCAGTTGCCCGTGACATATGTCACAAAGAGGGTCATCATGCAGGTTCTTGTCCTGACAAGGGCAAATGTCTTCGTTGCCATGAGTCTGGTCACTTTGCCAGAAACTGCCGTAAGCCTTGGGGTAGGTTCTCTGGTCTGCATGCTGCCGCCACTGCTGGTGACCATCCTCACAGCGGTAACAGTGCCCTGAATGTTTACTTTGCTGAGGACCTTGATAGAGGTTTTGAGGCCCCAACAAATGATGATCGTGTTCTTGCTGATGCGGCCTCAGTTGCCAAGGCTGTTATCAGGTATGACAAGGCGTCCTCTGTAACTTCTGAGATTTTGGTTGTTGATGAGGGTGATGCAGTTGCCTCTGGTGCTACTGCTTCTGAGGTGGTTGTTGTAGATGAGGGTGACTCCCCTCATATCCTAATGGATGAACGGTACAATCAGCTTGATGAGCTGGTCTCTCAAGCAAGCCAATCAATTCTTGCAGATTGTGGACCAAGTAGGGTGCCATCCATAGCATCTAGCCAAATTAGTAAGGATAATGTAGCTAATGTAAGTAAGGTTGGTAAAAGAGGTGTTAATTAAAGTGAATCTAATTTAAATATGCAAAATAGTTGTTTTGATAATAGTAATATTAATTATTATGGCTCTGCCGTCCTTTCAGATGGTACCACCCATCCTCCCGGTGTTGTTCCTTCATCTCCCATTGATTCTGTTATGTCTCAAGTGCCGGATCCGCATAAGCGGCCAATTTCGGAGGTCTCCTCCGATGACGCTGTCGACAATCTCTTCTCTTCTGACTCTTCATCTCCTTCTAAGGTGAAGATCGTGAGCAAGAAGCAGGAAGCTAGTAAGGAGTCTAAAAAGAGTGTTTTTGCCTCTGCCTCTTCGTCTCCCTCAACTCCTGAGGTGGAGTAAGAACAAGAAGGGCTAGATAATATCTCTGCTAAGTTGATTTGTGAGTGTGCTGATATTATCTCAGGCCCGTTATGCAATCTGTTTAATAAATCCCTGATGTTTGGCATATTTCCTGACAACTGGAAATGTGCCAGAGTAACTTCGTTGTTTAAACAGGGCGAGTCATTTGATCTAAACAACTACGGACCTATCTCAGTGATTTCCGTAGTTGCCAAAGTGTTCGAGAGGATTCTGTACAATCAGTTATACAACTTCTTAAATAGTGAAGAAATCATCTCTAAACAACAATCTGGTTTCAGCTCTTTACACTCAACTGTTACTACTCTTCTCAAAGCCACTGACAGCTGGGCATTTAATATCGATCATGGCTACGTCAACGGTGTAGTGTTCCTTGACTTAAAAAAGGCATTCAACACTGTTGATCATCAGATATTACTAACTAAAATGAATCGGTGTAGCATTCAAGGGAAAACTCTCCATTGATTCAAATCGTACTTGACGAATCGCACACAACGGTGCTCAGTTAACGGTTATCATTGCCTTCACCACTCTTAAATGTGGTGCCACAGGGAACGATCCTTGGTTCTACTTTATTTCTAATTTATATGAATGATTTGCCTAACTGTTTATCGTTCAGCATACCTGGAATGTATGCTGTGACACCCACATTACTTATGCTGGTTCTGATTTACATTTGATTCAGTCTAATCTATCTCACGACCTTGAAAAGCTAAGCAAATGGCTAGTGTCTAACAAACTTACCTTGAATGCTACAAAAACTGAATTTATGCTGATTTGCTTCAGGCAAAGATTAAGTACTCTATCTGATACACTCAAACTGTCCATTGATAATGTTCCGATTGAACGAGTTTTTTCTGTGAAATCCCTTGGAAAAGATATCGATGAAAATTTAGCGTGGCATTCCCACATTGATAAACTGTAAAAAGTTCGCTTCTGCTGTTGGAGCCATAAAGTGAGTTCAGCCATTTGTACCTCAATCCACCCTACTCAATATTTACAACTCACTAGTTCAACCTCACTTTAATTACTGCAGCCTTGTCTGGGGTAATTGTGGCACAACATTATCTAAAGAGTTACAAAAACTACAGAATTGTGCTGCTTGTGTTATAACTTTATCAAACTATGACATGGATGTCGATTCCTTATTTCACAAACTCAGCTGGAAAGACTTGAAATCTCAACGTCAAATTCAGAACACCTTAATGGTTTTCAAGTCTTTAAACGGTCTTGTTCCGGAATATCTCACGTCTAAATTTATAAAGCGAAATGAGTCAAGCCATTCTCTGAGGGACTCGGCAGACAAACTTGTCCCCTTTCCAAGAACTAACTACATGAAAAATAGTTTTAGTTACAGCGGTGCTACCCTTTGGAACAGCTTACCCTGTAACGTTAGAGAGTCTGGTTCATTAAACAAATTTAAACGCCTTCTCTACAATAATTTTTAAACACAGCACTCATGGAAACCAGGATTTTTCTTAAGTGACATATTAATGTAAGTTAATATAATGTTAGGATTTGGATTTTTAGTCATTATGATGTATTTTTTTTCTACCTGTTTTTACCATGTATAAATAATGATTAAAGAAAGATTAAAGAAAAGAAAGGGATCTAAAAAGTGTTGTTGCTAGTCACATTCCAACTAGTATTGCTTCTGCTGCTCGTCTGGCTTCTCGTGTTCTGGCCAATAAGTAACCACCCAAAATGATGGACCTCTTTCCTGTTCTAATTATGGCTCTGTCCATACTCACTCTTAATTGTAGTGGTATCAGGGACCAATCCAAGCGGAAAGCTCTCGTGCAGTGGTTACGATCTCTTCCTGTGAGCGTAAACGTTGTCTGCCTCCAGGAAACTCATTGTGTCTCTGTTTCTGAGTGTTCCTTTTGGTTTCAGTCTTCTGGTTTTAGTTCTGCTTTGTCTCCTGGTTCTGCTCATTCTTGTGGCTGTATTGTTTTGTTTTGCTCTTCATTAACCTTGGTAAATTTGTGGTGCGATGTTGATGGGCGTTTCTTGCAATGTGAATTCTCGTTCTGTGCCAAATTATTTGTGTTTGTTACATTTATTGTCCTAATCGTAACCCTGCTCGGGATCAATTCCTGGATGACCTTACTAGGATTGATCCCTCAATATATAATCTCTCGTCTTCTTTGTCTTCTGACCAAGCTGCTCTGTGTGAAGGTCATCTTACTCCTGGTGAGTGTCTTGCGGCTCTCCAGGGTATGGCTAGGTGTAAAGCCCCTGATCTCTATGGCCTTCCTATGGAATTCTACCTTAAGTTCTGGGATATCATTGGTTCTGATCTTGTTTCTGTCCTCAATTTGTGTCTTGATTCTGGCTGTCTATCTCTTTCTCAAAGTCAGGGAGTTATTTCTTTGTCTTTTAAGAAGGGTGATCACCCTCTTGAATATTGATTATAAGCTTGCTGCTCGAGTAATCGCTGGTTGTTTGCTCAAGGTCATTTATTTGGTGGTCGATAAAGATCAGACTTGTGGGGTCCCTGGCAGATTCATTGGTGAAAACGTTGCCCTTCTTCGTGACGTTGTTGAGTTTGCCTCTTCCTCTGGCACCCCCAACGCCATTCTGTCTCTTGACCAGGAGAAGGCTTTTGACTGTGTTGACTGGGCGTTCATGCATTCCACTCTGTCCTCTATGGGTTTTGGCCCTTCCTTCCTCAGCAGCTATTACTGCAGAACTGTTGAGTAGGGTCTCAACCTTTAACAAAGAGATAGAAAGGAAGGAAAAGACCAGAGATGATGTCTACTACAACACATTCCTTGTGATGTACTGGCTTTCAAAGGAAGAAATTGCAAATAAGAACTTCGGCAGCTTGCTTGAGTGGTTTGAACAGGTTGGACTTAAAGACATGAGATTTTTCCAGCACACATCTGCTGGCTCAGTTTGGGAGATGTTTTTACTGTTGGGTAAAGTTGTTTGAGACAGTGACAAACCCTTTTTCAGACATGAGAAGCTTCAGTTTGTTGTGTGACAAGCCAATTATGTTGCCAATAAGGAGCAACTTATCACATTCATTAAGTTTGTAAATCCAACCATGGGTAAAGCAAACACTAAATTTCTTGCTGCAAGCGATCTCCTTAAGAAGCCAACTTCAGCAAATAATGCAACAATAACCAATGCGATCCTAAAGCAGTTTGAAGAGTCTGAGATTGATAAGCACAAGTGCGCAAGTTTTTCTAGTGATGGCGTGGCCCGTAAAACTACAATCTGAAATAAAGTCATTGATTAACGTTCATTGCATCCGTAATAGACTAGCACTGGCATGTGCTGATGCCAAGTGAAAAAGATTCTTTATCAACTCTGGTCTTTTTTTGACAATTTAACAAAAAAGTCAGCTGCTTATGCAAAAGCTGTGCTAAAAGCGAAGTCGCTGAATCTCTCTTGACAAGGGAAAAAGATCAAAGCAAGATTTCAAAAGGCATGCAGAACACGCTGGTTGTCAACTAACAGGGCCATAGAAGAAGTAAATGAAGACTCCGAAGCTCTGACCATGGTTTTGAAGTCCTTTAAAGATGGTGATGCCACAGCAACTGGTCTGCTGAAGCAAATAGGCAATGTCAAGTTCCTTGGTGCTGTGTACTTCCTTCATGATGTACTTCCTGTTTTGTCACATATTAGCAAGGTTTTTCAGGAAGGGGAGATTTCATTTGGCTGTATTGCACCTGCAATAGAATATGCCTTCGAAAAGCTTGACAACATTGCAACTGAAATGAAGCACCTGCCTTGCTTAAAGGAAGATATTGGAGAAAATGGGAGACTACAGACTCCCTTGAATTAACGACCCACAGCGAATGTCTGATTACAAGCTTGTCTAAGCAGTATGTTCAAGCTTTGAAGGACAATCTCTCAAATTGATTTGATGGAAACCTCCTGGTCTTATCCGCATTCAAAGTTTTTGACCCGATGTCTGTCCCTGAAAGAAATGCTGAAAGCTGCAGTAGAAATCTTAGCAGATCATTTTTATCAAGGATTACAGGAGAAAGATGGCAAAAAAGAGGAACTGATTTGTGAGTGGAACAAATTCAAATACAACCCTCTTAATCTTCAAAGGAGGTTCTTTAAGAGATAGCCAAACCTAAGGCTGGTAGGAATCTTGGTCATAAAACACCCACTGAATGGACATTGGAACATCTCCTGCGAATGAGCTCAACCTACCAACAGCTCTGTCCATGTCTGCTTGAGCTGGCCAAAGTCTGTCTTTCACTTCCAGTAAGCAATGCATGGCCAGAACGTGGAGCCTCTGCCATCAAAAGGCTGAAGACAAGATTGCGATCCACACTAAAAAATGACCTGCTTAATGCACTTCTGCAAGTGTCTATCAATGGGCCTGAAGTTAAAGATTACCAACCTTTAATGACAACAGCAGTAAAGGAATTGTCAGCAAAACCACGTCAGAAAAATGCAAAGGTGCCATCAAGAGATGTTCAACAACCTGCACAGCTTCACGATGCCAGTGTTCAAATGGGCACTCAGAGTGAGGAAATTCAAAGGGTGTGGACAGTTGCAGAAGCTTTAGACCAGGAGGTGGATTTCCGAGAACAGGAACTTGAACATGCAGAAGCCCTGCTGAAACTGCCGTCAGAGAAGGAGGGCAGCTTGGACTCAAACTCAGAATGCAAGAACAGTGATTCCAAACTGTCTGATCAGGATGACTTACACTAAATGTTCCAAAAATATAGCGTACAAGTTGTTTGTAGTCGCCGATCAGTGTTATCAGTGTTCATCTCAGGATACTAAGACATCAGAATGATTTAATATGATTTAATTTTTCATTATTTTATGATTATTGAATACCTTAATAATGAACCATGGGAGAATCAATGAAAAGTTGAAAATGAGGTTTCGTTTTGCAAGAAAATAAGTAGAAAGAGTTGTTGTAAAGTTTATCTCATTTCATTTTTTCCTGAGGAGTTACAGATCAGTTTGTTGCCATGTTGGTAGTAGCAGAGAAGTTGTACTTGTTTTAAGAAAGGACTTCAAGAAATTACTGCCTAAGTGGATATCAAGTGTCACTGAGAGAAATCTGCCTAGAAAGGTATTTAAAATGTACCTCTGCATCAAAAAATTAATAGTTTGTCAAAAGAACTCCTGCTTTGTGGTCGATAAAAATGCCCATCAACAGCACGCTGTTTAATGCCCAGAATGCTGGAAATCGCATTTCTGAGCTTCTAGATTTCATATTTTTCTGGTGGGGCATGCCCCCACACCCCCCTAGGGAAAAAGGGCCTTACAGCCCCTTTAGTGGTCACAGCTGCCTATTATACCTTCACTGGCCCCTTGTTTTGAGTTCTTCAGTGTCTTCGGGTGCTTCTTCTGTTCCTGAGCCAGCCAGTTCACCATCTGCTGATAATGTAACTCCTTTTCGGCCTTTGGGTGCAATTACGGCTCCAAGTGTGTATGCAGAACCACACTAATGCTAAAAATTCACTTGAAAAAGACTCCTTCAAACTCATGAATAATGCAGTCTTTGGTAAGACTATGGAGAATGTTCACAAACAAGTTGATGTCAAACTTGTTACTGATGATAAACAACATATTAAATTAGCAAGTAAGCCTACTTATGTTTCATCCAAAATTTTCAATAAAAATTTAGTAGCAGTACACAAAATCGAAGAAACCTTAAAACTAAATAGACCTGCATATGTTGGCATGTGCATCTTAGACTTGACTAAGACTGATGTACGACTTCCAATATAATTATATCAAACAAAAATATAAATCAAAAATCACTGACACTGATAGTTTAACATATGAAATTCAAACAAAAGATGTGTACAAGGATTTCTTCAAAGACAAAAATAAGTTTGATTACCAAGAAAACAGCAAATTCTATGATAAAACCAATAAGAAAGTAATCGGAAAGTTCAAGGATAAAGCTGCTGGAGAAATAATAACTGAATTCAAGTAAGATGTATTCTCATACCAACGACAACGGCAAAAAAGGTAAAACTGCCAAAGGAATCAAGAAAATCGTTATCAAAAAGAATATCAATCATGCTGACTACAAAAACACTCTTTGATGGCACACAAATGTATCATAAAATAAAAACAATAACGTCAGATCATCATACAATCGGATCTTATAAATTGAATAAAGTATCACTATCATGTTTTGATGATAAAAGATATCTTCATAATGGTATTAATTCTTATGCCTATGGTCACCATTTGATTCAATAAAATCAGCAGTAACTTCAGCTGAAGTTTTTGGTTCATCAATCAATTCATTTTCCAATTTTGGAAAATCTTTGGTGTTGAGGATACTAGACAAAGTCTCAATTTTTATTAGATCAATTATCGATTAGCTTGATTGCGTGCCTAGGTCTTGGTAACGAACTTAGTTACAATGCTTACGTATGTTTATTTAGTTTCCTATTGGTTTTGTAATCGGACCTTTTAGCGTCACCACGCACATATAAAAGCTTAGTGTCCTTTAACAGAGTTTTGTAAGATTTCGCCTTGATTAGTAGTACCTTTGCTGTTCTTCGTTTCCTAACCTTGGCACAAGTGGGACCGATATGTAAGTGATTTTTGTAGTCTTATTTAGTTTGTTTAAATTTAGTTTGTTCTATTTTGGGCGAAAGCAGATATATGTACAGAATCGTACATAACACAATTTTGATTGTCTTGGATTCAAAAAGAGAACATTGCATAAATTAGAGCCTCATTTAGTGAATGCCCACATTTAAGACTAGGCTATTCTGGGCTGTTGTTCAGCCGCAAATGTTCATCTTTTGATTGTTTATGCAATCTCGAGTAGTTTTAATGTAGTTTATAATGATTTATGTTAATTTATGCTGTTCGTTGTTATCTTGTCGCGTTATCGACGTAGACACGTAGATTGTTACACGCCCCCTTGATCTTATGTTGCGCAGCATTTCAAGAAAATTGATTAGAAATTCATTATATTGTTATTTCAGTTTATGATCGTTACTATTTGAAGCAATAAATCGCCATTAACCGTCAACTTGGTTTTCAGTGATCCTTGCTTCCTCACAGACGACCCATAAGATAGTCCCGACACTTAGCAGACACGCTTGACACATCTTGAAGTTTGATTCATTTTCAAGTCGCCGCCAGTGTTGCATTTGGTGATGTTCAAATTTGTTTGATGCAGTCTAGTGCTGAGGTGTCTGCATTTACCAGTCATCTTATAATTTTTTTTTGTTTAAACAAACAGTACAGTACCATGGTGGATTATATTTCTTTATTATTAGTGTAGATAATTTTTCATGGTTTGACAAGAACGATTTCATTGCATGGTGTCATCATGTGTACAATAGAGAATGCGTGACATTCTCAGAAAGACAGCGGGACTTTCCCTCTGCTTATGTGTAAGCAGGTTTTTTTAATCAACACAACTACAAAATGCTTCATATTTTGGCTTACGTGTAAAAACAGGTTTTTTAATCAACCCAAATACGAAATGCTTAATATTTCAGCTTATGCGTAAGCAGGTTTTTTTCATCATATCTCTTCTCAAATTCTGCTTTATTTGTTTGATGCTTCATTGTTAGTTTATGCTTGACTATATACGCCGACAGATATTCTTAACAATACGGATAGAACCAATGTATAACTTCCATATATATTACTTGAATAATAATCACTTCAGTTTCTTCCAAAATGATTCTTTTTTGAAAGCAAAGTAGAACCTTTTATTTGGAAATTTACTTGATACAAATGAGTATACTTTATACTTGTTCATACAATATTGATGCATAATTTTATCTATTCTAATAATATGAGTCAATCATGGGAAACAAGTCAATCAAGCCAAAGTATAAGCCAATCAAGCCAATCGAGCCAATCAAGCCAAAATACAGGCCAAAGTCTAAGTCAATCAAGCCAATCAAGTCAGAGTTCAACCTGGGATTCTCAATCTTCAGGTGAAGAATGGTTACCATCAGCCTGCGAAGAAACTGATTCAGACTAAAAATACTTGGAGAGAAAACAATATATATTATTGGTGATGGAATTGAGTGAAATAACTAAGTTTAATTGTGGAAATGTTATCCACGAAGAAATGATCAAAATGGACTACATCAATTGTCCATTTTGCAATGAAGAATTACAACAACCAACAATATACCTTTCATGCTGTGAAAAACAAGACATGATAAATAACAAGGGTACAAATGTATGCCATAATTGTGGAATGGTTAACAGTTATGATACAGCCAGTGAGTAAGTTGATTTTTATGAAAACAAGTACAAGACGGTGAGAAAATTGGTTTACCAAAGAAAATATCATTTAGACAATGTGCTACATGCTAGTAAAAATGGATGGAAATTATCAGTACACAATAAAAATGGAATACATGATATCTTCCGAAAAATAGACAGGATAATGCCACAAATTAATGGTGATCGTAAATGAATGATTAGCATTAATTTTATTCTACCAAAAAAATTTTAGAATTCTTGGATTTGCTGTCTGATGATATACCAATAATGAGGTCCAAAAAAAACTTTGCCGATGTATGTATAAAACCTGAAAAAACCAAGCCATTAACTGGGTGATACCAAGCATTGATCTCTATCACTCTCCTTATCAGCAACTGATGGGATCTAGAAGGATCAAAACGCAGTATTGCCTGAGTTTTTACGGCCATGAGCCTGCTAACATCAGATGGTCTATTAGCTGACAATGCAGGAACCAGCAATCACTGCATCATGAATGAATATCACGGAGAAACAAAGATAAATGTGACCAACCACGAGGCTGACAAAACGAATTATGCAGACAAATCAGACATCAACGGATACAGAGGAAACAACCCACACTGACAAACGTGAAGTCAAATGAGAGAACTACCGCAAATGTAAACGCGATCAGCCTGACCAACTGGAACAGTAACTTGAACGTTCCCAAGCAGTGCTGAAATCCCTTAAAAAACACCTGGATAGAAAGACTTGCCCAAAAGTCACTACAGTACAGAGCCAGAGCCCACATAAGAGTGGATGACAATTTCAGTAGACATTAAACATCTTCGCTCAAAAGCTGAGCAAGACTATGTACAAGCGCTAATAAGGTTTTTCAATCTAAACATTGCAGGCCTCTGTACAGCCATAAGACAAGGAAAAGGAGTTCAGGCCAACAAAAACAACAAAAGAACACTGCAGCCAGAAAAACAGCTTTCACACACTTGGCGTCTAAGGAAACTAACAAAACCACTGTAACCAGAGTATCGAAAGGATTGATGACCTAAGATCCGAAATTATGTCCTTGTCAACATTATTGGATGTTAACAATAAACAGAAGAGAGATTATACCCGTCTACTCTTTGGCTCGTAATAAAAAATGGGGACATGGGAAGAAAAAGCCATCCCAAATAACAAACAAAAAGCAAAAAGGATGCAGAAAAAAGTATTGAACCCATCATATACATGCACAAACACATAGTCTTTTCGATTTTTTAAATTTATTTTTTCACCTTTCTTTTTTCTCCTTTTCCTTTCTTTTTGCTGCAGTGATTGACGTTCTGCAGAAAGCCTTGTTGTAAATTAGCAATTCCCTGGGGTCCCCCTCCTAGTACGAGTTTTGCACACCTGCGAAGTAAGACCCGTTGTTCGACCACGAGGTTTCGAGTTGTCGGCCATGTTGAAAAGTGTACACGTTTATCTCCTCGGAAATTAAAATGTTGTATGTTCTAAAGACTGAACCTTTTTGCTGACCTTTGAAACTGGGACATACGGAACATAGCTGGTAGCAGAGGTGGTTCGTGGAGAAATTTATTCGGCATGGAATGACTAAAGAAAGAGAAAATGCGATCGAAGTGCAGGTACACGAGGACCAAAAACAAGCTCATGATGGTGATGGAAGGAGGGCTGTCGTCAAGAATGCAAGTTATGGAGAGTTTGGATGTATTTTCGGGCGCTTATGAGGACGTGCTTCGAGTCTGTGAGAATTTAGGAAAGTGTTACAAAGATATGAAAGACTCGGGAAATTTCAGCGCCCTTTCGAACGAACTGGAAGCGATTGAGGAGGATTTCACAGAACTCGAAGGACTTGTGAGAGGATACTTGAGCAATGCAAGCAATTCATCGGTCAGGGAGCAAACGGAGCGGCTGAAAGAAGTATCCAAGCGAGAAGCAGAGATTAGTCGAATTGAACAAGAAATCGAGCAAACGTATGCGGAATGTGAGAGAAAACTCGGACAGAAACTTCGTAGCGAGAGGCTTCCGATAGAACCAGACCAAGAAGCGCGGGAAACTGACCAGTGGCGGCCGAGAACAAGAATTAAAGAAGAAATCGGGAGAATTAAACGAGTGCCGGTCGTCCAAGGAACCAATAAAGGAACAAAATTCTGGTGCTCAAAAACAGCCTGTTGTGTCTTCGTCTACAGATGTGCCAATTATTTCGACTGCCATTGGAGAGATGTCCAGACTGTCTCTGCTTTTGATGGGCGGAGTTGTTTATTCGTCTACTCCGTTTACTCCGTTTTATCCTCCATGTTCGGTGCCATCTACATCTATGCCCGGTTTGGTTGAACAGTACCTTCAGACTCAGCAGCCCACTTCAGT
>Ga0126338_10002407_pt1 | contig 12861 bp, 10 predicted proteins | sample OrbCmetagenome_2_FD_92529 | JGI IMG/M metagenome (GOLD analysis project Ga0126338, IMG submission 92529) | Coral microbial communities from Petempiche,Puerto Morelos, Mexico - Orbicella C C metagenome | ecosystem: Host-associated > Invertebrates > Cnidaria > Coral | place: Petempiche,Puerto... | reverse complement strand
CTGAAGAAAAACAACTTATCAGTCACTCTAAATGCAATCACAACGGGAAATTTCAAATATAATTAGAGCTAATTGTCTAATACAAAATGCAGTCTCACTATTCTCAGTCTATATGTAAAGTGTCTGGATAAATTCCCTTACTATAAACACTTACCTTGCTTCAGGTTTACAGGCATACCCCTTTCTTATAATCCCTTAAAAGTGAAGCAACATTAAAAACCTTAGCGCCAGCGATAAATTGGTCGTGAGTGCATTGTTGCGAGTAATGAAAATGCAGGTTGATTCATACCGTACGTGGCGAGGTCACGACACGCCAACTTATCTGTAGTGTGTTAGCTATGATTGACTTGGAATTCATTTTTTTCTCGTCTAGATTCGTCTCCTTGACACTACAGGGAATGATTAGCTGTATAACTTGCATGAGAACCTGAAGAACGAATGAATATGTTACAGAATATTTATTCATACCCAGTCCCCCAGTGCAAACGGCCTTGGTATTATAAATTGAGGACGTCCAAGACGGTCTGTTTTCCCCGCCAAGTTCCTGAATGTCTGACCAAATTGCCAGAAAATTACTCATTGGCACACTTTCCCTTTCTCTATTTGGATTTTCCATTTGTTGCGTTTTTAGTCGGCACAGATCCAGACTAAATCGGTGTACTGTACTGTACTGTAAGTGAATTTGTTTCATTTGAGTGTGCTCGAAAGGCAGGGGAGGAAACGTCTGGCTATTACAATTTAGTCCCCTGCAAAACTAAAAACATGAGTATACGGTGTCTCTTTTGGAAAAAAGATGACATTTGCGGGGCATGAGATAACAAGACATCAGAGCCTGCTGTGACTCTCCCATTAGCGACGTTAAATCGAGATGTTACCCACCCACTGATCAAATTAAAGTGGGCACTGGTGGTAATAAACTGGCAGCGTCTCACAGAGTTGACAACCTCCCTGAATGGAAGTTAAAGTATGAATTAAAGAAGATTGTGATTTGCCCACGTCACTGCGGAAAATTCACCTGTTTGCGTGACCAAAGTGCGCCATGTCAACACCATTTTTTCCATCAAGGAGAAAGCAGAAATTGAAGAACCGAAAAAGGTTACCGCTAGCGTTTCAGATAGCATATTTGAGGAGTTCGGCGTTGTAATACCTATTGCATCCCATAAGTATCCAAGGGTAGAGTGACTGCATGCATGTTCATCAGATATAAAGTTATTTTGCACGTTCAAAGAGTTTTTTTTACACGCTTTAATGTCTTTAATTCGTTCCACTGGTTCAAGGATCGTTGTTCCATCATCATCTGCATACACATTTGAACAAAATATCTCTAACTTAAATTGTGTACCCACACACAATTCAATTGCTAACATTTTCGACGCCATATTGGATGTTGTTTCACTTGAAGAGTTGAAAGGGCTTGGAGATGAATTAAATAGTTTCACATGCCCAATATTAAATGACAGAGGAGACGCTTCGCGTGTCATACGAGGCTTACTTACTTACAGTCTCTATCGTAACGATGGTATTCGTGTTTAGAATCGATTCCAAAGAGGAGCAAAGATCGAAGCCTGAAGGAAAGCACCTCTGGGTGTGTCGCAATTAAGTCGTAAATTTCAGTAACACTAGTCACACAAGGTATTTGTTATCTTCTGGCAGGGGGAAGGAGAAAAATCTCACGGCTTAAAATTCTAATAATAGTGAATAGTCAGCTATGAAGGCACGTGACGTCAGAATGTCATAAATTCCAAAACATCCGTCGTATTGAATCCACTAGTCCGAATTCATGACTATTCCATGAAGTCAAAATATCGTTTTTGCCAATTATAACAAACTTAAAAGAGAAGAGAAAGGGTACTAAAGGAATGAAAAGGTGCAAAAAACTATGTTTGTCCCAAGAAACTCGAAAACGTCAATAAAAAACAGAGAATTAGATTAGAAAACTCAAACTTAGGGTAATCATGCCTGACTAAGCAAGGTTGCCATGGAAACAAGACAGAGTCACATAAATAAGGCATTTGGTGTGTGTTTTTTGCTCAGCCTTTCCCACCTAACTTATACACTCAGTAAACAGCTTGTTTCATTGTGTTTTGATTACTTTTCTTGTTATTAACGTGTAAAGTTTTCCCCTCACCTTCCAGTCACCAACTTTTCCAGTTTATTGGAGGCCTCTACGAACAAATACATGGCGTGGCGATGGGATCACCACTGGAACCGCTCATGGCAAATACACTCGTGTGTTCCATCGAGGAGAAGCTTGAAAGGAAAAGTTTTTAAGTGTTTAATAGCCACTCTTAGAAGGGTAACGAGATCATCTCGGCTGATGTTCATGTTGTATGTCACATTGAAAGGGAGAATAAACTACGCGATTTCTACAGAAGGTACGTGGATGATACGTTAGCCGCGGTGCAAGACATTCCAACTGCTACAGCTTTTCTTGCGACGCTGAACAAAGCACACCCTTCAATCAACGTTACGATGGAAGTAGCAATCAATAACAAACTGCCTTTCATCGGAATGGAACTCGTGAAGATGGGTAGCCAAGTTTGAACATGCGTCTACAGGAAAATAACAGATAGAGACCTTCTTCTCCATTACCAAAGCCATGTGGACAACAGGTATAAACGATCTCTTCTCAAGACTGTGCTAAATCGTGCACATAGACTCTTGTCTTCATCTGATTTTTTCGCTGCTGAATGTGATAACCTGAAAGAGATCTTTCTCAAGCTTAAGTACCCTGAGAGACTCATAAACTGTACAATCACCAGATTTATTGAGTCGCAAGACCGAGAACAAGCATTTGATATTCAAGTTAATAAGCCCGTTCGGATTATTCTTCCCTTTAAAGATCAGCGATCAGCCGACTTAGTACGAAGACAGCTCTCCGATTTTGCGAAGAAAATTAACAGCGACTTGCGCCCAGCGTTTACGAGCAAGAAAATTGCTGATGAGATCAAATTGACGGAACCCAAATCACCTCTTGTTAACGAACAATGCGTTGTTTATGAATACAAATGTGATCTGTGCGACGCACATTATGTGGGCTATACATGCCGACACCTATTTCAGCGAATTAATGAGCATAAGCATTCTGTCATTGGTAAACACCTGCGGGACGTACACAATCTGAGGAACAAAGATCTTCGTGACCAATTTACAATCCTCAAGAAACGCCGTCGGAGGCTGGATTGTTTAATTTATGAAATGCTCCTCATCAAAAACAAAAAACCAACACTTAACACTCAATCTGACTCCATTAAAGCAAAACTTTTTATTTGATAGTTCAAGCGCACCACGCTTGGTATTTTTATTCATCGATTATTTTTATCTCTTAATCATATGCACTGAGACCTTCACAGGTACATTCACTATATAATGAACTCACATATTGTATTTTATTTGAATTTGAGAATGATGGCATGGAGCCGTCGAAACGTCATTCTTTAATATCGCTGCTTTTTAGTCTTAATTGTTAATCGAAAACGTTAATTAATTAATTACTTAAGTAATTAATTAATTCGACCATTCATCGGTCAATCAACTGATTAATTATAGAATGGCAAGCTCGTATGCAAGCTAAAAGCAAAAACACAGTCACAGTCAGCCAGTAAGTGAGTCAGTCAGTGAGTCAGTCAGTCAGCCAGCCAGTCAGTCAGTCAGTGAGTCAGTCAGTCAGTCAGTCATTCAGTGAGTCAGTCAGTGAGTCAGTCAGTCAGTCAGTCAGTCAGGCATTTACTTCTCGGCAAATCAGCATATTTTATTGCTAGTGGCCTAGTCAGCCAACGTAATAACATAATGCACGTGTATGTATGTATGATCAAGAAGCCGTGTAGAACAGATAGAAGTATACTATTAAATGACAATAAAATACTAACAACATGCTTCCGGAATAACTGTCCCATCAGAATTGTCTCGTTAATAATTGTTTTTTGCAATCGTCCTTCAAATAACTAACTTGGTTGGCTAACACGACTGTAAGTACAGAATCGAAACACAAAAACGTGTTATGAAAACGTGATATTGTTATAAATGACTTTCCTCCTTCCTTTGAATTAACTTTTTCCACTTGCAGATTCCTCGATCTTCAAAGTTCCAATTGAACACTCAATCATTCCAGACATTTCTCTACAAGGTTTGTATTAAAGGCAAAGAGTATTTTACAGTAGATCTCGCCGATATTGCTTGTTTTAAAAGATCGAAAGAAAGCTTTTATAGTGACCATTTACTAGTGTTTTTACATCAGTTCGAAAAAAACCCAGTTTGAAATTTTCTGTGCATTTCCAGGAAGTCACGCTAGTGGCCAGTCTGTAACGTTTAGGTAGTAGTGATATTGAATTCTTTTTTCCCCCTTTTTTGTTTTTAAGCTGTACCAGAAGTATCCAGACCGCCCTGTCTTTGTGAAAGTCTACACTACCAAGGCACCCGTTTTCACTTCACGTCACAGCGGAACCAACGTGACAGTCACTGGTAATGTGGAGGTTTACGTCACCACTAGGAATGGAGCTCCCGTTTACGCTCTGACAGTGGGTTTGGTAAGCTTTGCTATACATCGGAAACTGCTGGTTACAAAACTTAGAATTCAAAGATTCCTGGTTGATTTTTTAAGCAAGAGACGTCTTCAGAACCTTGATTATAGATTTTGCTAATTACTAAATGGTATGTTGTATTTAAATTTCGTCAACATAATAGTCAACAGCAACAAGTAAGCAATAACGAAGCGCGCGAAGTCTAAAAATAGAATGCAAATTATTGGAACCCCGCGAGAGTCAGACAACATAAGCGTGTTCTGAGAGAAATAGGAGGAAAATTAACGCCAAATTTTTGTTTTAAAACTTGTTTTAGGAACACTTGCTTACGCGCTTGAAAAAGTGTCAAATCTTCCACCATTCCGTTTTGTTTGTCTGAGTTTGTCTGGGTTATGACGTCACTCGCGCGCTTCGCTATTCGAGAGTTTCCATTGGCTTAGCCATCATAGTATATTAGCAATTATACCATGCTCTACAAATATGGTAAGCGTACGTGTGATTTTTTGGGGCGTTTCTATTTTTTTTTTTTTTTCTAGTTTTTTATTTTTTGGGAGCGTTTTTAATGAAAAAATAGGCCCTTTGCAGCTTAGCCATTATGTGACCTATTTTTCATAAAATTATGGGCTATAACTTAACGAATGCCAGAAATGGAAAAAGCATGTCGAAAATATCAGAATAGCCAAGTTTGAGGCCCCCATCATTAAAGAAGGAGATTTCATGACGGTCTGAATTTTTAAAAGAATAAGAAGATTTGTATGGAAAAAATTGCTGGAGAGTAAGACCTTGCTCTCCAGCAACGTTTTACATACAAATCCTCTAAATTTTCCGAAAATTCAAACTGTCATATAAACTTACTCTTTAATTCCACGTGACTCAAACTTGGCCATTTTGGTATTTGCGATGCGCTCTAGCCATTTCTGGCATTCTTTAAGTTATAGCCCATAATATAATAATTTTCTAGGAAAAATTTGGTCACATGACCCCAGCTGCAAAGGGCCGCAAAATTGCAAAATTTTTGCAACTGCAAAATTGGCCGCGCACTTGTCTTATGGAGGTAATTAGAGCCAACTCGGTGCTACGCACCTTATTTGCTATCAATCATGTCATATCCTACGCGCGCTCGTGGAATAATTGTTAAATATCCCCCGGTATTTTGCTTCATCATGTGTTGAGTTTCCCTTTCGACGAAAGGTAGAGTTATTTTATAGTTCACCTCTGTTTCTACAGAAAGCTGATCTTGCTGGATCACTGGGTGTGAATAGTGGCAACCTGACATTCCATACAAAGACATTCACGTAAGATACGCCAACTAAAAAATACTCGTAACTTGATAATACCGAGCACACAGTATTAAGTTCAGTTTCATATCCAGAGTGAAAACATTTCTTTTCCCAAAATAATGTGCTAGGGTTTCATACTCAAAAATGTTTTCTTCTCATTTCCTTACATAACTCATTTTCCAATGCCTATATAATCGTAATCAGTCAGTACCTCGGAAGAAGAAAAAGTTCGCACACTACGATTCGAACCTGCGACCTTCAGATTACCGCATCTGAAAAATTTTATTCCCCGATTCTTAGCAGTTCTCCAATCTGCTCTCAGTCAACCACTGATTGATTGAAGACTCCCCTGACTCAAAGGTTCGAACGGCCTGCTTCAGTTTCAGACTGCAGCGTTTTTCTGCTGGAAATCACTCAATTTGCTTACAAAATGACTTGTTGTACTTTACTGCTGGAAATAAATCAGTTTGGTCACCAAATGACTTGGCCATATTCTCTATTCATGGATATCACGAGTTGGCTTAAAAAGACTTCTGATTGAAATTGATAACATAATTTATAACAAAATGAAACAAAAAAGAATGATTATTACTGTTGTTTTCTCATTCTAGGACGAAAGTACATCTTGTACGTTCTGCCATTGGAGATATCAAGGTATGTCTTGTATTCGGCCAATTTTGCGAGTGAAATATTCAATTAATATTTGTACTTATGAACTCCATGTTTTCAACAGTTTAATATTGGATTACTTCAGTGGTTTCTCAATGGCGTCGTAGAATCTGGAGATTTTGTGAAGAAGTTAAATGGTATGTAAAACACCTGGTGTTTTGTATTAAGACTGCAAGACAGGCGGTTAATCGGAGCAGGGCGCGGGACCAGTAATAACCTCTTTCTCGCGCTCCGCGCTGTCCCTCCCGCTTCGCGCCCATGTATCACGTTCGTGTTTTGCCCTAATAACACTTTTTTTTTTTGTAGGCTATGTTGTTTCAGCTATATGTTCCAATAAAAGGGTTATACCAACACTTCCGGCAGTTGCAAAGCTTTTAAACGGCTGTGGTTATAAAGTGTACAAACTTTAAACTAACATAATTGTTATCTTGTGCATAAGAGTCCTGAACTCTGCTCTATGGAGTGTGAGTGTGTTTTGCCTTTTCGGAAATTTTCAGTGACGAATGGAACAGCATTTTCCACAATTTCCGGAAAAGAGCACAACCTCGCGATCTATATCCAAATTTTTCAATATTTCTTACAGGAAATTTAACTTTTCGAAAATTTAACGATTTTCCGATATTCCGGAAACTTTCCAAGGAAATTTAAGTTCTATTTGCCTCCGTCTCAAAAGTTCCGGAAGTGTTGGTTGAAAGGAAAGCGCCTAAAAGTTTGCTAAAAAGTAGGGACTCTTACATATCATAAGCCCATGAAAAACAACGCGCACGCTTGTAATTTTCTGCCATTGTTACCTGCCTTCTGGTTATTAGGGTCTGTATCTGTAACTTTTCCAGATGTGGAAGGAACCTAGAAGAGTTATGACATCGCTCAAATATGGACAATTCGTTGATAATCCTGTTCAAAAAGCTCTAGGGTGAATATCGTCATCGTCTTGTAAAAATTCTTTTCTGGGAGGACTACTTAATTATCGCAGCATTTATCAATACCGCGCATGTCCTGGATGTTCCATAGAACGTCGTCTGCCTGGTAGTTTTCTCTTTGGAATTTTCACTTTTATTTCAAAACAACTTATTCACTTCTAACTTATGAAACTAAAGCCAGCTCCTCTCTTGTCCAAGTGTGTGTAAACTTATTTTAACTTTCTCCTTGAAGTGATTGGAGAGAGAGGATTTCCCTTACCAATGTTTCGGAGGATATTGTGGGAGGACATTGCCATACGCACCGGACAGGTAACCTTCAGTCCATTGTTTGCTGTTTAAATCATTGTATGAATTATTGCTACTGTTATTGTTAAGCATATATGCACCTGGCAGGTGTTTGATAATTTGGTTCATGATATGATCTGGTCCTGCCCAAGTGGAATATGATATATAAAGGTTACGAGTAGTTGGGAATAAATAAATGCAGAGGAACTGAGCAGACGCGTTTCATAATGTGTCTGCCGTTTCATTTCTCGCTAACAGGCATTCAGTCTATCTCCGTCGCTCAAAGCTGTCCGGCAGTAGTATTTTTTCAGCCTGTGTTTATTTTCTTTTGGTCGGTTTGTGCATGAATTTCATAGAAACCCTTGCATACTGAATGGTCAAATAGCACTACTCCTTTACAACATTTGTTTTAATTTTATTTTACAGGGTTACACCCATATTGAGACGAACCTCAAGTACCTGCCAAAAGCTGGCGACGAGTGAGATGAAAACAAGAAATGACGTGGAATTAAATTAAGACTGATTTCTTAAAATATGTCGTAAACTTCTTTTATATTTGTGTTACCTCTAACAACCTAAAGCGAATGTTGCTTTTAATTTTTCAAACTTTCCACGGCGACTGCAGCCTAGTCCATCGTCTAAACTATCCATCGTCAAAGCTCTTCAAGTAGTACGTTTACCGTTTTCTCGATCTTAGCCAGAGCCTTTCACTGTGTAATTTCTCTTTCAGCTCACAGCCACCTCTTGGGTAATGAGAGTAATGGAATGTTCCTTTCTTAAAATTAATCAGTTAATATACCTTTGTTCTATAGGGTAGCTAGAAGACTTACGTCTTTAAACTGCTCTAATATATATATATCAAATCAATGGTTGTTGGTGTCCAATTTTCCAACAAAATCAGTAGCAATGGTTGATGTTGATGTTAGAAATTCAGCAATAGACTTAATCTTTTTGGTAACATTTTTCTTTTCAAGTCAGTGTATTTTTGAAATAAAATAAAGCTTGTCACGCAACTGAACACAGACATGGGAATATATGTAAATAATAGCACATATTTATACTGGCACATCCACGTGATGGGTGTTTACCGCCTGATTCCAGTTCGAGCTAGAATAGGCCCTTTGCACGATCCGGTCACATGGTACGGAATAAATTATGCTGGGACGCAAGCTACACAGTGGGACTTCTAAAACAAAGGAGAGTCGGGCTGGACTGGTACGAGTTCCTTTGTTTTGGAAGTCCCACTGTGTAACTTGCGTCCCAGCATAATTTATTCCGTACCATGTGACCGGATCGTGCAAAGGGCCTATTTTAAGTGTTGATTTTTGTAGAGGGAGGAAACCGGCGAACCCAGAGAAAAAATTCTAATTAAAATTTTTAATCATTCCTAGAGTGGTAATTTGTTATAGGGTGTAAGCGACAATTTTTTTCCTCTGGAATCATTGCGAAACGGAAACAGAATAAGTTTCGCTGTTGAGTTTTGAACATTTTATGACGTCATTTGTATTGCCCATTCAAAAGATTGATTAGATTTCCCATGCCTACACTCTTGCTGACCGCGGGAATGTCGTCGTCATATTGAAAGGTTCAAAACTTAAGTGGAAGCACAAGCCGCAGGCGAATAGTTTAACTCCAAAGCTTTGGACATTTCAATGTGTTACCGGTTTCTTCATATTCAGGTTAAATTCTCTCATCGACCCTAGTTCTTGACTGCTAGTTATTGTAAAAGAGTCTGAAAAGCTGACATTTCTAATGTTATATCCCTTCGTCAGAGCCATGCTTGAAAGGGCTACACGTGCAGATACTTCCTTATGAAGTTAAGATAATACCTGGCCCGGTAAAATCAATTAAGGAGACGAATTTGAAAAATACGTTTGTCATGTCGGAATCGTGACTTTGCTACAATGCATCTGTTCTAAATCTGGTCCATGTATTTGACTGCGCCGGTTAAACGCGATTATGAAAAGCAACTTCGTTCATTATCACTTAGTGGTTTTCTGGAATTTATTCCTTCAGTGCTGTTTACGTTTACAAGGCTTGCTGAATGTAAAGGAAAAGAAAGACCATGTTAAATGGCATGAAACTATATTTAAGGAAGTGTGGCCTCATGTTTGCACTTTTCGGTTCCCTTGGCATCATTGATATAATTTACGAAGTCAACGGCCGTTTTCGAAAATTGACCTTCTTCAGTGGATCAGAGCATCCGGGTTTCGCTGGAAACAAACTGATGGCTGGTCCTCCAAAACCGTTGACCCCAGTAAGAAGGAAGCCCTGCAGCTCTGTCATCTGCACTTCAGACATGAGGACTTTTGTTTTGCCCTGAAGATTATTTCCGATCACAGCAAAGGCTCCTAATGCACCCGTGGAAGGACTGATGCAACAGCCGGCTGTCCACATAGATTTAGGAATACCTATTGCGTCGCTGGAGGGTTTAAGCAATTTAAGTGTTCCTTGGATCGCTTCAAGCCCGCTCGGTCCACTTTGAATGCTAGCCTCTGAGATGCCAGTGATTAAGTACAAGTCCCCACCTTTCGGACTACACGTGCTTGTGGCATATTCCCTTGTCCTTTTTTCATACTGAACCCACTGGCCGCTGTTAAATACTCCAATCTGTGGAACGGCGTTAGTGTAGGTGAACGTTGAAAGCATGTGGGCATCAGAGAATGAGTAGGTCTCTGCTGGAAGCAGATGACCCATGGCGTACATCTTTTGACCTGCGTGGGCTTGGTCGCCTGCTTGCTTCTTAATCCCTTTTATGGAAATTAACAAAACAAATTGCCAATTAATAATACTTGAGGTCTGATGGTTGACAAATATATCATTAGATTAAAAATCTATAACGCAAACAAAGGCTTCAAAAAGTTAATCAGACTCCCATCCATGCAAACTCGAAGAATCCAAAACATGCTATTCACAATAAACAATTGTATTTCGGGCAAAGCTCCCCACGCAAGTAGAGATCTTGTCACCTTACGCTCATCCATGACTATATCCTTTCTTTGCCGAAAAATAACACGACTAAATATGGTCTCAAATTATGGAGAAATTTTGACGCAAAGAAATGGAACGAGCTAACAAATGGTATTAGAACTGAAGTAGGCACTAATGAAGTGAACAACAAAATTCGATCGCTTAAGTTTGACTGATATCGGAATTTATTGTCCTTTTAGTTCTCTGCGTTTATAGTTTTATACATATGGGTTATTGACCAAGCGTGAGGTCAAGTTGGCTGGATATTGGCCAAGTTCTTTTTTTGCGAGTTTATGGACCTCGACTTCGTCTCGATCCATAAACTCGCAAAAAAAGAACGAGGCCAATATCCAGCCATCTTGACCGAACAAGCTTGGTCAATAAAGGATTTATTATATGGCTTTCACGGAAAATTTTCTTGCGGGTCACGGCGAGTAATCACGAGCGGGCAAGATAGCTCCATTTTGCCCGTTCGGGTAGCCAATAACAGTGCAGAATTTGAGTCATCTTGCCCGCTCACGGAGCTAGCCATGTAATAACATCAATTATTGTACATTTTGAGTTATAATTTTTAGAATATACTAGGGCCGTGGATTACCCGTAGACTAGCTGATTAGCTAACCGTACACTCCGCGTTAAATAAAGTATCGTATCGCATACGCTTTGCTTCCACCTACTTCCACGGGATATCGCACATTTAATTTTCAATGCGCTGTTTGATGTTTAAAAAAAAGTGGTAAAATAATCCTCAATAAAAAGCGTTAGACTGAAAAGTCTAAGGAGATATGTCCAGTTTAACAATCATGCAATAATATTTTAAGACAGGATCTTTTGGGAGGCAAACATTTTCTTTAGGTAGGTCAAAGTAGTTTACCATCTTCCTGTCGCCAGTTGTCGACGCCGACTCTCTGTGCAGTACCAAACTGGCTCACTTATGCTTGCCGTACGACGTAAGCAGAGTAGATTGGTATTCCATAGTCATCATCGAACATGGTTGAGTAGAAGTAATCCGCAGTATCATTAGGAACTTGTTGACAGATATATCTGATATTCTTGTGGTCTTTTCGGAAGCCTGATGGAGGCTGCGTGCTAGCGAAGAAGTGTTTGTAGCAATCCGTGACGTTTGTTGAAACCACCGATCTACGATGTCTGACCAGTTGGTTTACGTCTTGAACATCCACAGCATCATTCTTGTTCAAGCCATCGTCTTCTATTTTTCAAAGACGTTACGTAATTTGGGAATTAAAATGAGTGAAAATGAGCCAGGACGGGAAAAAGAAGAAAAATTTGCTTACTTTCTTTCGGTAAAATGTATTTGGTTGAAACTGTATTTGTATTAATAGGCACTGAAGAGATTTCTCCAAAAATGAAAGACTTAAGATGTTTTACAGTATGTTAGTGTTTCCTCGTAAGATATTTTCAAAATCCTATTGGAAATACTTGAAGTAAATTCTTAAACAGATGGCTAACCAAGACGTAATAAGAAATCGATGCTCACCGTTTATGTCAATGTTCTGATAAACCAGTTTGGCTTGCGTGTTAGTCTTCGAAACAACCAAAATAAACAATAAGAGAAGAGACATGTTGAGGAAAGAAATCTTGATGTTTATGCGAGACGGAAAAAACCTCTGTCGAGTTTCATTTCGTATGTCTGATTGCTTAAAAAGAAAGTAAAATCAATGATTGGCTCAACAACTTAGAATTTAATCATGCGTTTAAATGCCACCAGAACGTAAATGAAGAAAACTGACATCTAACGGTGTGACTGCATTTTTTCAATAACAGAATGATAACCGGTTATGATCATGTGATTTTAACCGACCAGAATTTTGCCCTTTATGTGAAACTGAGGGCGTAACATCTTGTATTATAACATAACTAAAGCAAAGCGCGCGCTCTGATTGGTTAATATAGCATCTACTATTTGCCCATGGATGTACGTTGCTGACGTGTGTGCTAATGTTTACAAAGCAAATCTTTAGGCAGACATTGTTTCCAAAGTAATGGCCGACGTCCTTCTCCCAGAAATGCGAAACTGTCTGCACAGTTGTGTGAAGATGAAACTTTATTGAGTTACTGGTGTGCAGTCGGTGGTTGTTTTTTGTTGTCATGTAAGACTACACGAACATTTTTTTGTGATGTAGCTCAATAAAAGGACTTCTGTTGTTCCAATGTCTCAATGTTATGTTATAAAACAAATGGTAAACGCCATAGCGT
>Ga0126338_10002406_pt1 | contig 12861 bp, 3 predicted proteins | sample OrbCmetagenome_2_FD_92529 | JGI IMG/M metagenome (GOLD analysis project Ga0126338, IMG submission 92529) | Coral microbial communities from Petempiche,Puerto Morelos, Mexico - Orbicella C C metagenome | ecosystem: Host-associated > Invertebrates > Cnidaria > Coral | place: Petempiche,Puerto... | reverse complement strand
TAACGTGAAAAACAACAATTAAATTAGTTGAATAAAAAGCGTCCGTTGATACCGTGAGGATTAAGAGTGTCGATTTGAAAAATAAATTTTTGTTCTAGAGGTTCGCGGCTTTCCGTGCTTCCTTGATACAGGGAAAGGCCGCAGACTGCCATATGTTGCTTAGAATGATTGGGGAGATCAAGGTGTCTCGCGACCAGTTTAGATGCGTTTTTGTCGTCTTTCTGTACATCACGAAGCTGTTCTCGGAATCGGTCGCCTAGTCGTCTCCCTGTTTCGCCGAGGTAGAACTTTTTGCAAAGAGTGCAAGTTATGCAGTAGATGACATTGGCTGAGGTACAGGTGAAATGATCACTGATCATGATGGATCGCTTGGGTCCCGATATTTTCTCAACGTTGCGAATGAAAGGACGTGCTTTGCATCGTGCCTGTGCGCATTTAAAAATTCCGGGTTGATCACGGTTTTGGAATGCACTTCTGACTAAAAAGTTACCTATGTTTTTGTTGCGTTTGAATGAAATTAATGGAGGTTGCGAAAAGATTCTACCAGTATCGGGATCATTTTGAAATAATTTAAAGTTTTTTAGAACGATAGATTTTACTGCGTGGTTCTGAGGGTGAAATGTGAGGGTGATTTACACCAGTACAAAATTTTGTAACTGTAGTACGATGGAGGCCTAGGTGATGGCTGGTCTGTTGACCTCTGGGTGAATCAATGCAAGTTCGAACATGGGCCTGAGAAAGACATGCACTTGACTTTGACGTCCAGAACAGTTCCTCTCTCCCCGCCAAGGACTTCATTAATGCGTGCCAATGAACTTTTAGTGAAACGTGACAAAATATGGGAGGTTTAGAACCCCTTTCAAGGCTAACAATTCTTTTGTGATACTTAGAAACACATGTAGAACAAAGCTTGTAGTCATTTTCTTTGTTGTTGTTGTGAGCACAAAACGTTTTGGTGAACCCTTTACTTGGTACATGTGATGTTTTAATCTACAGGATCAGTTTTGTTGTCGATTTTAAGTGATGAGGCGTGTAACAAGACAGGTCTTCCGTCGGTTTCTGATCTTCTTGCTAATCCGTAAGTAACTGCAATGTTCTTTGATGATTTTTTCCCTTTTTTTTCGTTATTCTGGGACTACATGTATACATATCTCTTTTATTAAAGCCAGTGTGTAGAAAAGCCATACACGGTGCCTGCCAAGAATCATTCAAAGCATAGCGTCCAATTATGTTTACTAGTTAGGTTAGTGTACTCATAAAGTGAAAAGTACTTTCAGTGCAACGAAAGCCCTGGAGCCCTGTTTTGTGGATTTTGGAGCCTTTTAAAAGAGTTTTGTACTTTATAACCAGATCTCTAGGTACCATACAAGTACATATACTGCGAAAGGAATACTTCTTCTACATACCCTCTTAAATATCAAAGGCCAGGGATAAAATATTTTGTTAAGTCATCATCATTTTTGTTGTTGTTGTTGTTTTTTTTAACAGGTTTTTTACAGCAATAGACCTCCCTTCCACTGATAAGCCTCAGCTTAAGGTAAATAACTTAAAGGAGGTCACGCCAAAAAACGTATATTTTTTTTGTCAACGCTAATAAAAACCTTCCACTAAGTTTAGCCACTCACCGGAGTTTCAGCTTCTTAAGTGCAGGTGTTCCTTGTGAAATTCGTCTCCAAATTCGAACATCGTTGCCGCCATTTTGAACAGTATTCAGCTGCCAGGCCGCGTTTTCGTGACGTAATTCCGTCCGAGAGATGGCTTCCGAAGAGGCTTTTAACTACCACTCTACGTTATGGCTGGTCTTTAGCCATATTATTTTGAGCCAAACATGCTCCAAACTCCGCAATGATAGCATCGAAGATAGTGAAGTGGAAAATCGCTTGGAAAAAAATTGATTTTGCTGACCTTGTGAAGTCAGTTGCTGGTTTTTCTCCTTGCCGCTAATTTTGAGTCGGACCGAATGACGTCACATAAACACGGCCTGGTTGCCAAGACAGTTTCAAAGTGGCGGCCTCCGAAGTCGATCTTTCAAGACGAATTTCTTCAGGATAACGGGCACTTCAGATGCTGAAACTTCGGTGAGTGGAAAAGCTGAATGTTTACTTGCTATAGGCGAAGACTAAAAAAGTAAGCTTTCTGGAGTGACCTCCTTTAACTGTTGGAGCCCAATATAACTGAGATCAAGCAAAAAACCGCGATGTGTTACAAATGTTTCTAGTTCGAGTTCAGTTACACTCTTTGGTCTACATAGGCATGGGAGAGCTACTGCACAGAACGATTACCAAAAAGAAAGACATATACATTGTATGTGTTAAATCGTGCAATTGTTCTCTCCAACGACACGTAAGGCGAGTTTGATTTTAATTTCTTTACGCGAACAAAATTTTCTTTGAGCAAAAGTCTGTCGGGTGTGGTTTTGTGGTCGATGTCGTTATTGTTAAATTCATTAAAGCGTAAATTGCCTTCTTTTTATTTATTAGTCTTACAGAAGACAGTGAAAACCGTTTCAGTTCTGGTCAGAAATAATTCAACAGTGTCTTGTTTCCTATATGGGTGGTAACCGTTACAATTTGTGATAATCGGTATTGACATAAATTAATATTTTGCTGACACGGAGCAATGAACTGGGTGCGAGCGTAGTACGTGAAGACTCATGGTTAGTGCTTTTGTGAAAAGAGACGGTTGAGAAACTTGAGACATTCTACAGTCAGCCTTGCCACTCGCAGCTTCGGAAAAGGTTTATTTTTGGTTCTAGTGTTGTGTGAATAGTGTCATCTTATTTATCTTTCACTCTGTTGTTTATATAATAACCTTAAACCCCAAAGGTAGCGCCACTGCATTTGGTCGGGGGTACACGGTCCCTATTCTTCCTAATTTGATAAAGGTTTTGGGGGTTTCCGTGTCCGGCTTTGGCCCATGTAACGTGTTATTTGATGTATCTTTTATCCACCTTGTTGTAACAATATTGTCTCAACTAAAACATATCTTGGGCTTGGCTAACGAACATGCCCATGCCTCGCAACTTGTCTTCAGTTTTGTAGTGAAGGCAAAATCGCTTTTGTCGTGTAAATGTAGCCGCCTGTAATCCTTCACATACAGGGGAAACCTCTACTTACAGTTCTAACCGTACAGTGTCTTACCTTTGTTGATTTAAGATCTCAAGTAAATTAAAGGAAGCTATTAAAACAGCTAAAGAACGCGCGGAGACCAAACTGAAGGAGGATCAGAAAATGGTAATTAGACAAACAGTATTTAATCTGTTTGAATCCCTGTTTTGTTTACGGTAGGCTATTAAAGTCCGTTTTATTAACTTAATTGTTTATAAATTATTGATTATTGATTATGTTTCTCTTTTTAACCAGCTGCGGCAGTTCCGCAGAGCATCGAAAGCGCATGCCCATCATATGTCAGAGGAAGAAAAGAAGAAGAGGAAAAAGTCGGCAAAGAAGGTGGAAATATCTTAATCTTGTTTTCTACTATCAATACCAATTGTCTCACCATTAGTTTTAGAACAAGAACTGCCCTTTTGTTCTCTCTTGGTTATTTTTGGAAGTCAGACTGAGGACTGGACAGACAGACAGACAGATAGATAAGAGCTGGGCAAACATATTGGTTTTTATACCATGCCTTACAGCCAATCAGAATACAGGAACGCCTTTGTACACTCGACTGTACTACACCTAACCTTCCAATGAATGAGTTGCCAGTAATCGGATACCAGTGTTTGCGCAAAGAACTCTGGGATCGTTAGGGGGCTAACATTGCAAGTCACTAGAAGAAAATGTATGGGGAAATGTTGTTTCGACGCCAAAAAACATGGTTTTGGGGAGAGATCAACGCTTTTTCGCCGTTGTTTTATCGCGAATGGATTTTGGCAATGTTGGTACATGAAAAATGTAAGTTTTTGTTTGAATAACCGTGAAATAAGTGATAAAATTCACCGATAAACTCCCTTTTGCTTGCGTGAGGTTTATTGTGAAATACATTGAAGGGAATATTGAAAATTTCAATACACACCTGATCTCGAGAGGCTACCCGGAGCAAATGGTAGAAAAGACCCTCCGAGAAGTTAAATATAAAGACAGAAAAGAAGCTCTAAAACAGAAATCAAAAATTGCAGAAGGAACTACTACCCTTTGTGTCGGGCAATTTCACTCAACCGTCAATACCATACTTTGGAAAGCATAATCACGCACAAATGACTTTTAAATACAAATACTCAGAGATATATTCAAGGAGTCACCCTTGATCTGTTATAGAAAAGGAAAATCACTGAAATACGTGCTTGTAAAAGCAAAACAAAGGCTTTGAGCAAGACAGTAGCCACACAGCGTGAGTCGCGCGGACTCGTTTGTCATTAAATCAACCCCAGACAGTACAATGATCGCCACCGGGCTTATTTGCAGTATTATTTGTATGACTGAGCTTTCAAATAAGCCAAAAGCAGCCCGTACACAACTTAAAAGGCTTTACTGGATTATTTCCTCTCGATTTATACCTAATTAATTTTGTAATATTTTCAGACCATTACGCGATGTAAATTTCACAATAAACCTCACGCAAGCAACGGAGTTTATCGGTAGATATTCTCATATATTTCACGATTAATCAAACAAAAACTTACATATTCCACATATCAACATTGCCTAAATCCATTCGCGATAAAAACAACGGCGAAAAAGCGTTGATCTGTTTCAAAAATCGTTTTCTTATACCTCGAAACAACTTTTCGCCATACATTTCCTTCTAGCGACTAGCAATGTTTGGCCCCTGACGATCCCAGAGTTCTTCGCGCGAACACAGGTATCCGATTACTGGCAACTCATTCATTGTCCGCAGCGCAAATGTTGCATTGTTTCTGTTCGCCAATGGATTTTCTAAGGCATGGTATAAAATAGTTGAGCAACTTTTTTCTCGTGGTACATCTTATGTAATATCCCACTTGTAACTTGTATTTTCTTGGTATACACACTTGCCTTAAGGCTCGTATGTATACCTAGAAAATACAAGTGACTCGTGGGATATTCCATGGTATGCCACTCGAAAGCGTTGTATTACTAGCTTAAATTGTATGAAGCAACAAAGCAAAAACGTAGGCACGTAAGGCGTGCAAGAGCTTAGCTTTATGGTGGCAAAACACGATACGTAGACTGTCTATTGGGTGTTAGGAGAAGACTGACTGCCTATTTCCATTGGTTAGAATCCCAGACAGTAAGGTTAAAGCTAGTCCCGACTGTTTAATCGTAAATCTTGAGGCTTTCAGGTTTACTTAGTTTCACTTTTTGGTTGTTGTAGTCAAGTCAATGAGCTGGTTTTGCGTGACGGAAAGAGGAGAAAAAGGCCGAAATGTTTCGCCCCTAACGCAGACAACAAAGTTTGCTTATCTACAAGGTCTGACAAAGCTGTATTGGCTTCGTTTGACGAGAACGTGTAATATAGCGTCCTGCAATTGATACAAAGTATCGTGACTGCATTGTTAGTGATCACAAACAGGGAATTTTTTTTTTCTCCGCTGAGAAATAAGTTATATCCTTATGCAAACCTGCCCTATTATTTTGGGACTGGTTTGGTCTCCATTTTAACTTTAACGCTCGTTAATGTTGTTCATGTAATGTATCAAACACGAGAAATGGTGTTTGGCCACTTTTCGAAACACGGAAAAGAGAATTGAAAATACGACACGTGGCGGACGAACTTTGAGGTGTTTTGAAATGTGGTCAATGTCTGTCCTTTTGTTGGCGTTAAATTGCATCAGAACGTTGTAAAAGTACGTGTAGCTGTCCATATGTGGTGTGTTCAGTGTGTTAGAATGTAGTTCAAAAAGCTTTAGTGCAATGTGAATTAAATCTTACATGTTCATCATTGATGGACGAATACATGCGAAAATTTATTCTTTATAGTTTTGTAGTAATTTAAGAAACGCTTTCAGAGAAATTCAAATAAAACATTTACTGTAAGTTATTTTTTGCCGCAAAAGGCACATTTAAAATTGATTTAAATATGAAGTGCCTGCCAACTTATTAAATATATAGAGATCTTCATTATAACTATTGAGTAGTAAAAGGCACTTGCAAAGAAACCTGAAAACAAAAGAAAAATGCCAAGCTTCAACACAATTCAAACCAATGAAATTGTTAACTATGATCACACATGGTTTAAGAGAGTATGATATAAGAGAGTAATTCTCCCATACACGAGCCTCTTCAAATGACAGTTTTTGAAAGGGACATTTTATAATAAAACTTCTTGATTGGTTCAACTGTTTTGTCGCATTTTGTTGTTTGTATGTTTGTTTTTATTGCGTCAGTTGTTTCACAGTGAAGTCATCCTCATCATTTATTTGCCACTATATACAATAACAATTTAGATGGGTCGAGGATATATCCAAAAAATAAAAAAAATAAAAAAAATAAACCACAAGGCTGATAGCGGATGTCACTTCAACAGTTCTAATTTTTAGCTCGACATTTGGCGTACCTTCATTAAGGTTTTTTCTGTTCTTGTTGAACCACTTATGGATACTGGCAAAGAATTCCAAATGACCTTGATATAGTTTCTTAAATTGCTCAAGATTTTTGCGGCAATGGTGTGATCGATAGTTACTAGCTGTTCTCGTGAAGTGACAGTAAAGAACGGAACAATAATACGCGAACGATCTGCATGCTGCCACGAGTTAACAGGTCGCGAAATCTTCCGACTTGACAAATACAAAAGCTGCCATGGGTTACAAGACTGATATAGATCTCAGAAAATTATCACAAGGCAATATATGAGTTGTTTTCTTAAAGGAGCTACGTCACGGTTTGCGCATCTTGAAAAGTTTAGCCTAAATTTTTCAAGTTCGTCGTCTGTAATCCGTGTCAATCTTCTCCATCCTTAACCATCCTTGTTCCTTTATGGTTTATTATTATCTCTTTGGTGTTTTTTTTTATCTCAGTCAACTACTATTTTCAGGTTTCTTTTGATTTAAAGTTGATTTTGTAACCGGACAAAAATAACTCTAAGTACAGTGACTGGGCTCCTTAAATTCATCTCTTGATATGGGTTTGTTTGTTGTAATTGAGATCGTCTCTCCTCTCCCTCCCCTCCCTCCAACCTGGGTCATTTCGGTCTCCTGTGAATGGTTTGTTTTCGTTTTCTCGCAGCTGCAGAAAGAGGCTTCATTGTCAGACACGACTCAACCGTCAGGTAACATTCTATGCATTTTTTTCAAACTTCTATCTATTTGATAGCATAATGTGGAGCAGGAAAAAATGTTTATTGGATTTTACTCTCACCTGTAGCTCTAAAACTTAACAGACGATCAGCTTAAATTATGGAATCTCTCAACTGTTACAACTTGCAATGTGAAATAATATTGTTGGGGCTCATGTTTTTTCGTCAGCAGACAAAGCTTAGAGAAGTGTCCTGATGTAAAAATAGCTAAAGAAAAAGTTGTATTCACCTTCAGTTTCTTCAGTCCTGTAAAGTCTTGGCGAAACTGCAATAATTATATACACAAGTTTTATCTTTACACCACGTTTTTGGTGAAAATATTCAAGACTTCCATTACATGTAAACATCATACTCTATTAGTTATCAGCGACTGCACACGGTGGCCGAACACAGTTTTCGCGCGCGCTTTTGCTGATGCAATTCAGCGCGCGCACAAGGATTGGAAAAAACAAACATGCCGTCAATAGAGCGATCATTTTATTTACTCGACACCAGCACTATCTGTGTTATTTTTCTCTATAACTGAACGCAGTGTATTGATGGCTTAAGTCTTTGGTTACAAGGATATGTTAGCCGAAAAGGTAACGATGCAAAGAACCCAGCAATTCTCAGCTTCTTCTTTGTTACCGAAAGAACCCAGTTAAATGCAGTGCATGCGTAGTAAGTCAAAATATTGCAATTGAATGAAAAATTGCACTCTTGGAAATACGCCTATTTCTCGAGAACCACTCATTAGAATTTCAGGAAATTTGGCACGAAAATACTTTAGGAAATAAGTACCTGGATTATTGAAAATAATTGCACTTTAACAAAGGAAATTCTAGATATTCCAGTGAACCCTCAACAAGGGATAATTAAAGATCTCTGTTAAATTATTAGCAAAATGGTGTTAACTTGTGAGAATCATTACAAGCTTGTTGCATACAAATTATAAAGAAAATCTAATGACTCGATTTTCTACAAATAAAGAAAACCGATTTTAAAGGCCTGTTTATATTTATTCATGTTGCCATGACAACGGCACATACGTCAGCTTAACCATCAAAAAACCAAAGTTTGTGTTGTTAACTTGCTGCTATTTTTTGGCGACCGAGGGATCAAGGGTTTTAGAGAAAAAGGTGAATGAAACACAGGTATCAAAAACTGTGTTCAGCCACCTTAAGCCCATATTATGGATGAAATCCTCTACAGATAACTAAGAACTTATTTAATCACGTAATCTTTCCGTGGGGATGAAACATTGCGTGACGGGCCGAGCATGTCTGCATAGGGGACTGGTGCTCCATAACCCCGTTTTCATTTAGGTCGTCACGCAATGCTGCACTGAGGAGCGTTGTGTGACAATCAAAATTGGCTGTGAAAGAGAGTTCCTCATTGCTTCATCGATAGGCGTTGTAACATGAAAACATGTCCATCCGAGGAGCCTGAGTACTAGAAGCCACAGACAAGTGGTTTGTCGTATGTGTTGGGCCTTCTTTGCTTAGTTCCTGTACGGCTTTCTCCCAAGCCTTCGCGGTCAATTGATTTTGGTGACGTTTCCCCCGGAGTCCTCTTTACGCCTCGGGCCACGTGACCCGAAAACTATTGACTGAGGCAAAATATCGAGGCCTCGCAAATAGGAAAGGGCCTTCTCACCATGGCAAAGGAAACTCACAGTAAACTACCTGTTGCTGCCTTTAGCTGTATGTCGGGTTTTCTTTCTTTTATAGTGCTTAAATTAATTTGCTGTTGTTTGAGTTTTGTGTTACGTTGTCTTTTTTTGTAGCCGCTGCCCGTCCACCGTCTTCGCCTGCGCCCGTTTCACCGCGGACTCCAACCTCTGGTGTGTGTAAGAGCTTATCTATATCCCAGCTAGACTTGATTATAATAAATTAGGGAGTCGTTGAAGGGACATTATCACGGCGATTGCTAAAATTATGACTGAGCAGTTGAACTCGAATTGCTCCAAAAGCTCGAAAATGAGGATATCAAGTGAATTGTTGAAGGGATGCTAACTTGTAATTAGTTTTTATGCATTTTTTTCAAGACATATGGTTTGGAAAACTCTGCCATACTTTTTCAATTTGACATCACAGCCCTTTATGCATGTATGACTCCTTAAATACTCCCTTCGTAGCTTCAGTCCAATTGTATAGTAATTTTTAACAAAACAAGACTGATATATTTAGGTCTTGGCTTGTCGAAGTCCTGATCTTGATAGTACCTCTGCAAAATGTAGTGCTGTGTTTGAGACAAACAGACCAGCAACCTTCTTGAGTTAAGATTCAATCACCAGACAGTTTTATCGAAAGAAATTATCAACACTGCTGGATGTATTTCTTTATAAAAGAGCTTCATGCTTGCCTCGACAAGCAGCGCACATGACACTAGTCACATTGACCTTTCCCATGTCAGTCCGTGCGAACAGGGAAAGTCTTTTAAAACAGTACTATTTCCACATTGTGCATTCTTACCAATTTAAAATGGCGCTACCCAGTGTGATTGAAAATAAACAAGTCGAGACCGAGAATGTTACATCTTTTTCTATGATTGCATTATGCATTATTGGCTGTCCCCTTGTTTTGATCAATATTAAGTGACTCTAAATTAGAGTCAAAATATTGTGAACCTTTCTTTATTGTAGTAAACCAGAACTTTCAACAATGATAAACATCCTTGATCTCGTCTTGTTTATATTCTATTCCAAATTGTCCGACGGCTGTGGATTTCAGTGTAAACGATGCACCAGGTTTTCATATTGTTGTGTATATTGAATGCCCATCTCTGATGCAGTTTAAGTTACGCCTGGTTGCTTGTAAAATAAGCTATCACACTAGGCATAAAGCGGTTTTCAATTGAGTGCTGAAACTAATCAGGCAATTACTTTGGTTTTGGTTTTACTACTGTTTGAGATTGGCTGAATAGACTAATTGGTGAGTAATTGGTTTGGTTTTAGTTTTACAACACTCAATTGAAAACCGCTCTATACTTCAAACGTACTGTTCATCTTTATTTCTGAATCGGGCGAGGACCGCTTGAGGGAAAACAAAACTGTTTTACTGGCACTACGTAAAAACGGCAGTTCATTACTCGTCGGTTGGTATTTCAGCTGGCAAAACTAGTCTTCGTCTGCTCAACGGCTATAAACTCAATTTGCTTTAGTTCAGTTTATGCTCATTAGTATAAATTTTAATTATTTGCCTGTGACGTGTTTATTCTGTTCTTGCCAACAGGTTCATCTTCTATTCCGCCTGCTCCCCAAGCTCCTGCTCCGCCGCCTGCTCCTTCCTCCCAGGCTCCCGCTAAGAAGACATCGCCCCCGCCAAAATCACAAGAACGAGGCGCCTTGTTAAACTCCATCTGCGACTTCAGAAAAGGCGGCTTGAAAAAGACGGTAACAAATGACAAGAGCAAGCCATTGATATAGAATAGTAGGTGTTTCACAAAGGTTTTATGTATTAGAAAATTTTTATGAAGTCAAATATATTTTCACTATCCATTAAAGATATTTCTCTGTAGAAACTGTCACAGAACACGTTCGTGAAAGTTGTTATATATAAACACATTTGAGTCGCTAAAGGAAAAATGACGACTTTATATCAGTTTGTAGTAATACATTGCTAACTTGTTTGTGAACCAATACTTAAAACGTTACCAACCTTGTCTCCTCTGAGTTCAAAGAGTGAGCTCCAATACTCGTCGCGACATGTCATGTCGTCACGTCATGTCGTCACGTCGTGACAACTTCGGCGTACTCTCGAGTAATCGCGCTGTTGTCTTATTGGCTACTGAAAATCGGAAACGTAACGAGTGTTAAACGATGATTTTGTCACAACAGCACTTGTTCTCCGAATAAATTAGGTATTAACTAATTTCCTTTTTATGGTGGTTGTGTTTTAAGTCTTCACTCCCCCAGAATTGTGTCGTTTCTTTCGAGGAGTCGCTACTTTCGCTGTTAGTAACTTTACGTTTATTTATGTTGTTTAATTAACCTTACTTAAGTGACTCTATAGTCTGGCGATCGCCAATGAAAGTTTTCAAACTTATGGTGGTGTTCGTAAAAAAAAAAGTGTGTTTAAGGTCAAGGAATTATGGTTTATTGTTACACTTAATGTTATTTTAATTCCTATTTCTGTTGAGTTCAAATGAAAATTTAGTTCTTGATATCGTATTAGGTTCATATTTCTAGAGCTGAAATAGTGCGCCTTAACGGCGAGTGAAAGTAAGGGCTTAAAACAAGATGAGAAATCTTACAACAGGCCTGATGCAAAGACTGCCATGTTGGCAGTCAAAACCAACTTGGAGTAACCATTCCAAGCAAAAATGACTTTTCGTAATAATATGACTCATAACATCTTTGACTCAGACGCAATTTTGGCAGATATTTAAAACATTATAAGGACAAGCTGATACGCTGGCCCCGGTTGTTCGAAGGCGAGGTTTGTTTTGTTAACACCTATCTGCTGGCTACTGATTTATACGGTGGATTGCGTTATCCAGCCTTGGGACAACTGGGGCTTGGTCTTGCTTATGACGTGTTTATTCCATTCTTGCCAACAGGTTCATCTTCCGTGATGGTTGACGAGGGCGCAGCCCTCGTCAACTATCATATAGCATATTCATATAGCATATATCATATAGCATATTCATATAAACTAGCATATTCGTTTTAAGAACATCAAATTTCCGCGGGGCAACTATCAGCCCATAGTTCCTCGACAGAAACACTCTATTGTTAAAATAGTGAATGAGACCCAAGATAGAGACCGTCAATATTCTTCGTTTTGGTGATCAAGCATAAATTTTAAAGAGTGTTATTATTATTATTATTATTATTATTATTATTATTGTTGTTGTTGTTGTTGTTATTATTATTATTATTATTATTATTATTATTTTATACCTGAATAGGTAGTTCATCACCTGACAAATTTCAAGTCCAATTCACATATGCAGCATTTTCAGATCACTCCACGGCGGTCACGTTGATTTTCCCAAACAACCAACTTTCTTTGGTTTTTGGGAAATGTGTTCTTTTTTTAGGCAAAAATGCCCAGTTGTTTGGGAACACCGATATATGGCCACCGCGAAAATGCTCTATTATGCACGTCAACGTGGACTTGCATTTTCAGTTTGCTTTAATTCTGTTTTTTCTTGTTCTCCCTTTGTTAGTAGGACGCAATTGAACGTGTAACGTACATTTTGATGTAAAGTAATTACGCCACACGTGAAATGAATATAGGTAGTTTGTCAATAAAAAAAATCAACTTGGATGTATGTCTGTCGGAAAAAAAAAAGGTGGACGTGGAATTTTAGTAGAATAATTATTAAAAGGACAGAAACAATCTCACCGTTTGCTACTGATTTACTATAGTTAAATATGTTAGGGTTATAGAGTGGCTTACTTCAGTTCATCACCCCGAGGGCCTGGTTAGCTCCTGATTGGGCAAGATGAATTAAATTCCGCACCCGAGAAAAGCGAGCAAGACTGGGCTATCTTGTCCTCTAGGGATTACTCGATGCGTCCCGTAAAAAAAAAAAAAAAAAAAAAAAAAAAATTTTAAAAAATAAAAAAAAAAAAAAAAAAAGGGAAAAAATCCCCTTTTTATGAAATTTTTCCCCCAATCCCTTTTTTTTTTATCACTTGCCAAAATTAAAGCATTGTCC
>Ga0126338_10002405_pt1:10000-12863 | contig 12863 bp, 2 predicted proteins | sample OrbCmetagenome_2_FD_92529 | JGI IMG/M metagenome (GOLD analysis project Ga0126338, IMG submission 92529) | Coral microbial communities from Petempiche,Puerto Morelos, Mexico - Orbicella C C metagenome | ecosystem: Host-associated > Invertebrates > Cnidaria > Coral | place... | reverse complement strand
TTTCGTCGGGGCACAGAAAATCGAGGATTTAACGGAATCCAAAAATTTTTTCGCAGAACTATTTCAAATAACAAGTAGATTCGTTTTAGCGAAAAAAAATTTTGGGGGTTAGGTGCACTTTAATATTCATTCACTTTAGATATGTTTCCTAAGAGTGCCGCTTGTTTTTAGGCCTTGTCGCATCACGGTTGTTCACTTTTCAGTCTTCGGTTTGGACGGTAACGCATAGTGCCTCTGGGTGGCCTGTGAGTGCCATGTGATACCATCTTCAATTCTTGAATAGAATTTCTCGAAAACGTCTGTACAAACCCAACCTTTTCTTCAACTTTTTCTAGAAACTATCTATGACTCGAGAGTTCATGAATAGATATGATGTTTTTCAATTCGATATTAAGTGTAAATTCTGGGAAAAACGTATACTCGGAAAAAATCCGAGTCTAAGATGAGATTTAAACCCGCGACCCTCCGTGATCTAGTCGGATGCTCTAACCACTGAGCTACTGGAGACTCTGGTGAGTAAGGGTCAAATTGTGGGTTTCGACTGGAACCGCATCGCGCGGCTACACAGCCACGTACTGAGTCGTATATATAAACTCACTAACATCATCGCGCTGTCACAGTGAGACATCTAGCACATATGAACTCACTAACAGCATCACGCTGTCACATTAAGGCATATCGAGATACGTCCAACCAACCTTCTATGTGAGTATAGTATACTCACTCACCTGGTTGGAGCATCCGACTAGATCACGGAGGGTTGTGGGTTTAAATCCCATCTAGGACTCGGATTTTTCCCGAGTATACGTTTCTCCCAGAATTTACACTTAACATCATGTTGTTGTTGTTTCTCCGTTAGTTTTTCAAATCATTGCCACAAATATCGGACAGCCTTGGAACCTAATCATGGGGACAGGCTCATCCGCTTTCAGATATTCCGATTTTGACTTGAAGTTTGATTTTGTTTAATACATAAGTACTTTAAACTGTTTTCTTTTTGAAGTATCATGTTATTATTGATTGCAGGTTTGGGTGCCATAGTTGCGGCTCGAATCTTGATTATCAAAGAAGCAGTCTCCTTTTACGCCAAAAATTTGATGTGAATTAAAAGTGATCGAGTGAGGACAATGGATTGTTTGCTAGTTTCTTGGATCATTCAATCTAAAATGACAAGTGTTTTCATTGTTGACAGGTTTCCATATGCCGCGGAATATGAACTCGGTGGGAGGTTAAGCATTTTAAATTTTTCCTTTTCGGAATATCCAAACTGCTACTTTATTTTTCTATTTTTTACGTCTAGGCACGAGAGACTGTTACGTTTGTTCCCTGTTACCGCTTATTACTTACCATCTAAAAAAACGAAGACCAGAAGAAGAATAAATCTCAAAGCTGGTTTCATTGCCTTTATTTTCGACCTTCAGGTTCCTGTGAAGACATGGTAACAATGGGGTCTTTTCACTTACTCGCATTTTTAACACTTGTCTCAAATATTCCAACAAAGAAATTTCAGTTTTTTGACCGAAGAAAGCAGATTAATCTCACATTGTTTAAATTTTTTTTTTTTGGACGCAGGTTGGGCGCGTCATAGGGACTCAAGCAATTTGAAAAGACATAGTCAATTTTATGTTTAAGAACATATTGAAGTAATCTCTTATCTAAGGCATGTCAATAACAATTTATCTAAGGCCGATTCAAGCAATTCTTATCTTGGATCTTAATTTTATGACTTTTTATGGAATGGAATGGAATGGAATGAAGAGTAGCCGGACTGTCCAACATGGTGTAAAAAGGCAGTCAGTCTAAGAGCTTTTTAGCACCTCTTATCTTGCCGTTCTCACCTCAGCTATTTTTGTTCAGGGGAAATTACACGATGCATCCTGTTACACAAGATGGTTTCTTTAATTAGAGACGGAGTGCGGAGAACGTGTAAATTTGTCCAGCCATGGTATTCACGCAAAGATTTAGACAAATTAAACAAGGATTCAATTTTCTCCACCTACCCTCTTCTTTCAAACGTTATGTACTCACCTAACTGCAGCAAAAACTGATAACTCTGCCTTAGTATACGCGTTATTGTCGTGAAAAGCAAATAATTTTTTCCCAAATATCTTGAGGTAATTATGCTTCCAACCTGTATAATGAAACAAAGCTTTTGTTGACCCGTGACAGCGTAGTTTCCCGACAAGAGCTCAGCCGGTAACCAGTACATGGTCACCAGTTTCACCACTACCTACTAAACCGTTTCTTACCGGTGACTTGACATGGGGGCACAAGTCATGCAAAGCAAAGGTCGAATGAGCTTTGTTTATCTTCTTATCAATTTTAGACTGTGTTTGTTTGTAAACGTACAAACGCTGAAGAAGGACTTTATTTTACCTATATATTAATGGGAAAAAAATGCGAGCCTCATTCTGTATATCTGTCGTTCTCGTCGCTTATTTGAAAGACTACTGCGTACAAAAGAATTTCTGATAAAACCTTTGTAAAACAGAAATACAAACAGCAAAACAAACAAATAAAATCCCAACATACAGACAAACTAACAATTTTCGTTTTCGGTTTTATTACTTGTCGTTAAACAATACAGTTTCCACAGGAATGTTTGTTTAAACCACCCTGCTAATTCGTTTTTGGCCAATGAAGTCATGTCGCCTGCCACCCGAAGAACTGCTTACACAATTTTATTTCGCTCCAGTGAACCATTTGGCGAATGCCACAGCGTTAGACTGAGATGGCTAATTGTTGACTGGCTGCGAACCTCGTCCGATACTTTAATTTACACACGCTCTTCAACTAAAGGTAAACTTGTTGATAATTGCTCTTTTCAAAATTGTGACTCATCTCTTTGATGACTACTGTACTT
>Ga0126338_10002404_pt1 | contig 12864 bp, 6 predicted proteins | sample OrbCmetagenome_2_FD_92529 | JGI IMG/M metagenome (GOLD analysis project Ga0126338, IMG submission 92529) | Coral microbial communities from Petempiche,Puerto Morelos, Mexico - Orbicella C C metagenome | ecosystem: Host-associated > Invertebrates > Cnidaria > Coral | place: Petempiche,Puerto... | reverse complement strand
TGGTGCGCGTGGGGGGTGAATGAATTTTATAAACAAACAAAAAAAAAAATATTTTGATGGCAACAAAAAAATGTTTTAGTGGGGGGGGGGGGGGGGGGGGGGGCATATGCAGGTAGGTACATGCTGAATGCAGCAAAGAGTAAGATTTTCAGCTGGTTCCGGTGGGGTGGGGTATAAAGTTCACAATTGTGGCCTGAGCTATAGTTTGGTTTCTGTGCCCTGGTCCCGATGAAAAAAGCTGTATTTTTAGGGGTGTTTTTAACAGGTCATATTGTTGTTATGGTAACCTATTGTGTCACGACAATGATAACGTGTTCACTAATGATTGAACTGTGTTATGATACTATATTTGTAGTATCAACTGATAAAAAGTGGTTATAACGACTCATCAAACTCCAAGTCTTGGGAAGTGCTGGAAACTGTTGCCAGCCACCTTAAAGGATATTTCTATGTGTACCTGTATACTCCAGCATAGCTCAGAATAATGATAAACAAAGGGATGAAGAACCCAAAGGTCACCAGGTATATGATGTAAAACTGATCCGAAAGCTCCTGGGAATACCAGTCGGGGTGGCAGCTGACTCTCGAGGGAATGGGAATGTATCTGTTCCAACCCATCGCTGGAGGAATCGTCAACAAAATCGCATACAACCAGATTCCTGGAAATCATGAACAATTAGAACGGCTATTTAAAGGAATGTTGCTAATTGAAGCGCATGCTCATGGTACAGCTGGATCACAGGTGTGAGAACATTGAAAGAGAAGTCTAGGCGCATTTGATCTTAGCGTTATTGTTTGAACGAAGACTGAGGTAGCGTCCAAACTACGCCGGAAGATTTGAAGACGCAGCTTTATTTCTGCGGTTAAGCCTACCGCACACACTAATCCTTGACGAACACGAAGCTTTTCGAAGCCGCTCTTCAAACCGAAGGAATTTCAAAACGCCGGCTTTTCATTTTCGTGTAGACGGAAAACATTTGACATTTTGAAAACGGATCTTTTCGAAAACGATGACGTCACGACAGTCATGAGATTTCCCTTCCCGAGGTTTACTCAAACACAAATCCAACATGACAGGTAAATGTTGCGCTTTTAAATTTCTCCGGCGTAGTGTGGGCGGAAAACATTCGATGCATTCTCAGAGTGAAACCACCGTTTTCAATTTCCTCCGGCGTAGTGTGGACGGAGCCTGATTGTTTTAGTCGTAAAGCAAATTTCGGTGTCCGATTGTATACTAGGTTTTAGGGGAACAACTTAACACTACTGGGTGTGACAGAGTTGGCGTTAAGTCCTAAGAAGCGACCCCGCAAAAGTACCGACAAAATTAATTGAACTGTTGTTAGTAAATCTCGAACAAGCCTCCTCCCGGCGAAAGTAACTGGTGCTCTCTGAACGAAGTGACGACAATCCGAACTTAAGTCTACATGTTCACATGAATGAAAGAGAACCTCCCAAGACTTCTCCTCATTAAAATTGCAGCGGCTTCATTAAGGTGGATCGGTTAATCCAGATACGCGTTTCAGTTAGGAACAACCTGCTGAATGTACCGACCCTCTTTCAGTAACGACAGGAAAAGACTGCTAAATCTGAGAGTAATAATGGTTGTTATTGTCCGAGTGAGTTCACTTTCCAGTAATGCTGGATAAATGGGCTTGTTAAGAGTGAAGGATATCGAGGACTAAAGATTTCAAAGGAAACGTTGAAAAACTTGATCAATCTCAGCTTCAGCACTTTTTTATCCCTGCGACTTTCAGGACTTTGTGAGAAGGAGAGACTAGCGAGGTTCTTTGCGAGGCCAAGACGTTTTAACTTCTTCATTTGCGAAACTGAGACTTCAAAATGTTTTCAATGCCAGCTAGAGACGTTCAGGTTCAAAGACATTCAGACGTCATCTGATTGAATAAAAAAGAAAAAAACACAAATCGGTACTTCGAGACTTTCTTAGCCTTGCACAAAATCGAGACTGCGATATGAAGACATGATGACAGCGAAAAAAAACGAGACTACGAGACCCGTAAAATTCGACGAAAATTATACGAGATTCATGATGCATCCGGTATCCAGATCATTAGTTACTCCGTTTATGCCATTAGTTTCATAACTTAAAGTGAGAGCTGAACCGGCTTCCTACCTGAAAGCACAAAGATCTCTGTTTTGCGAGACATCCTGCTCCGCTGGGCAATCTCATTTCTCGAAACCCCAATATGTGTGATCATAGCCATGACAGTCAAAGTCCCAATGGATGCAAGTCCAGTGACTGTGTTGATGAAAGCCAGCCAAAAGCAAAGAACGGGAGCTTCACCGGCGTTGGCAAAGTCTGCCGTGTTGTAGTTGACGGCAACGGTGTAACCAAAAAGGCACACAAGAAGATCTGCTACGCACAGGTTGATCGTCAGCGAGGTCATGCTCTTGTGGCGGTGGTGCGGATGAAAAAGGACAACCACGGTCAAAAAGTTCCCGACAAGACCAAGTGTCAGGATAATGAACATGGAGGCGCCGTAGTACGAGTAGGACCTGTCTCCCAGGTACTCTGACATGGTGTCGGATCAAAGGCTTCAATTTCGTATTCTCTTCTTTTGTTGTCAGAGGTTCGGATAATGTAGCCAAAGCTCTGCTTGAAAGAGAGCAATTCGGAATTATTATCGAGGTTAAAAGCGTAATAATATACATGATTACATAATGATTTAAAACCATGAAGAAATATTGAGTTCTAAGGAGGATGAGGTATAAGAGAATCACTCGCCAAACAGACCTTATTCTCAAGTTATTTTCCAGTAGATGACACTCGGCTTCAGAGTCTGGAAACAGTCTTGGACAACCCTATCAGACTCACACAGATTTTCCGTCCTCCACGCAACACTGTCGTGTGAATACTCTAGGCAATGTTGTCGTATGAATACTCTCCACAGAATAACCGGATATCATATGTAAAAATAACTTGAGCTGAATTACCTCGAGAATAGGGCTTAGATGGGGGATTAATTAAAACCTATACCCTTCATCATCTCTTAAGAATAGTGATTGAAAAATGTTTCAACATCCTTTGAGGCTGAGCTGAAGAATAATGGATATTCGTTAGAAGAAAATTAACAATGAATATTGATGAACAAAAAATTAAGAAGAAATAAAGCAATATATTCTCGTGGTCAATTGTTTACAGAATAGTCAGGAATTCTAAAAGGTTTCCGTCTCAGCCACTTAACTATTATTTGAAACCTAACTAGCCAACAGCCTGTTTGTTAAGTAAGTTTTATGGTTTGTTTTATCATTTGTTGTCACGGAATCCTTTTCACGTACTCTATTACCAAAAAACATACCCAGTCTCTATGTTTATCCGCCCTCTTGATGAAAAACATCAAAATAACGGGTTAAGTCCGTGCCAAGACTTTAGTTCGTTTCTGCAGAGGTCTGTACAGTGGCTGCTATGTATACATGTATATTGTTATAAGTAACATATATGCTGGTTGTTTCTCACTTTAAAATGTCCGGCCATACCGGCTGTGAAGTAAATGGGGAGCACCTTTTTAGTTCAGTCGACGCACTTTGTCAGAAACGGAACTTCCAAAAAAGTAATCATATGTTCCGAATGAAAATAAGTGTTCCATTTACCATACTGCAGCGTTTGCTCAAGTACCAAGTCTTGTACCCCAAACAGATGGCAGAATTTTCTTCAGAAAACTTAAATAGAACATTGTCTCTCATCAAATCGAAATTGTTTGGAATATTTTTGGAAAATACATTGACTTGAAAATTTTGAAAAATTTTGGTAACATGCAACAATCTTTAATTGCCAGTTATGAATTGTATTGAAGCCTTGCTCCTTATACCTAGGAATTAAAATGAAACTGAATGTGACGGATGGACTGAGAATTTTCATACCCTGTTAGTTACAAGGCGGGGAGTTTTATTAATTTCTGCGCTTGTTTGTTCCTTTGCTCGTTTTCTCTCACCGGGGACGTGATTTAAGCTAAGAAAGGGCGGGAAATCTAGCTGTCGACAAAAACCGGGCTCTTTGATATTAAATTAGGGTGAATTTCAGCTTAAAATCAAGGCGTGCTTTTTGTTTTTTTTGTGGCGACGTTTTAAAATTTATCATTATCAGAATGCCATCGGAAGTTCTGAAATTTTCTAATATTTTCAAAGACCTCCTTTATTTGGGCTTTCAGACCTAGGACGAGCTGACTACATAACTGAAACGAAAGATGCCTCGAACGCAGGTAAAGATTTACTTTATTTTTAAATGTCGCAGGCATTTGATGCGAGATCCCCTTTGCAAGAGTGTTGAAGATAAAAAAAAATAATTTAAAATTTCCTTTCTAGCATAGAAAATCACAAAGTATTTTCTCTAGTTTGCTTTAAGTATTAGGTCTCAACGATTCCCTCGGGCCAAAGAAATTTTAGATGTCAAGTCCGTCCAATTGGCCTCCTGAAACATGTGTATAACGAGTGCACGAATAAAAACACGATAACAATATATATCAAGTAATAAACGTTACGATTAGAAAATATACACTGTGTAATAAGAAAAGGGTTGTTTTTTCAGGCTGAATGTTTTCAAATTGCTAAAATGTTGTTAAAACATGAAGAAGGTAATATTTCATTGAGTAGGATTACACGACATTCAAACGTATTTAAATGAAGCTAAAAGATGTCTATGTTTATACTGCCGACTAAAAATGTTTCCTCCAAGCTGGGTTTGAAAACTGAAAGAAATTCAAGTGCTTTACCTATGTATCAATTCATGATTCTCTCTTACAAAAAATTTCCTATAAAGACGGACACAGACTGTATAGGTCATAAATCGTTGTAAGAAAGCGAAGAACACTGGACACAATTTTGTTTTCATTTTTGAAGGCATTACTTTGAAGATTACGGTTGAGTTATTGCATTTATAAGGCCGACATATCATAACAAGTCAACACTACTGTGGACCAGCGATTTTACTTTCTGTCACATGGATGATAATTTTCAGGAAAACGTTACCTACTGCTGTGAAGCTAGCAAAGTGGTTTGGAAGTACTACCCTGCGGTTAGAAAGAAAGAAAACATTTTAAACATTCTCACCAAGATATTGGTTGATACAAGCTAAATGTCCATTTGGCTTATAAATTAGCTTCCCTTTTTTGACGTGAAAAATTATGGCAGGATATCGTATTATTCTCAATTCCTCCTTTTAGAGCGATTTTAGGTGATAAAATAGCAATTGAAAAGTGAAATCCCACGCTCACGAGCGCGGTTTAATTTGCTGGCTCTCTTCCACAGAGACCATCGAATCGACTAAAGATTTCTAGTTCAAGGCAATTTAGTAAAAACATTTTAAATGACTCAGAATTTGCACCGCTTATTTGATATTCGTGTGAACCGGCTTAGCTTGCAAATTACCTTTTAAACATCACAAACACCCCGATGTTTGCGTTGATCCGCAATTTCATGGTCGCATTTGATTTAATTTAGAAAATTTCACGCCCAATCAAGCAAAGATTTTGTAGCCAAGAGAGATGATAATCAGATATGTAGAGCCGGGACGCCCTGGAGCAAGATGGCCAATCACGATAGGAGAATTTGTCAGCAAAAACCAACGCACTACCCATCGAATCGAATTGAATTAAACAGAATATTTTCTGCAAACTGCTTTAAGATCTATACACACGTACCTTGCCGGTGAAATCCGGTGTGCTTAAAGTTCAAAGTTGACTTGATGTTCAAACCACAGCAAACAGGATGCAATGAAATTAGTAGGTTAAAGCTCCCTGCTTACATATTATTTTACTACGCTATTATGCCCTTATTTTTTTTTACCGGAGCTCTCTCCAACCTCCCGGAACAAATACATCGATCATATTGACAGTCGAAAATACTTCACCTTATTAATAGACGATATTCTCAGTATTTCAGTTTCACATTCACACTGGCCACGGGTTGGTGTGGACTTTCACGTATGCTCAACTGTACCATTCAAAGTTATCTCGAACAAAAGAGCTCCGAAACAGACACTGCTAAGGCAAAAAATATCTTCTGTCTAGATTTTACTGTTTTTAGTAAATTTGTGTTTGCAGCTGCAGTCTAGCTGGAATGCAGATGTACTATCTTTGTGTTGCAACGGAAATGTAAGACTTCTGCACACGGGTTACTGCATTGTCCTTCAATAAAAAGCGTTTATTTAATAAAACGGGAAAATGCAGAGTTCAAAGTACACCTTTATTTTATATTAGTCATAATGCAGTACACCCACTACTGTACACCCACCACTGTACACCCACTGTAGCAGTTGAGTGTGCTTTATTTATTATAGTTACAATCTCCGCCGCTTCTCTAAGATGTAAATATTTCGCTTTTTTATTTTATGTTCTAAACCAAATAGAAGATGGTGTGCCTATGTCTTCTAAGAAAATAATACACTTTTGAGGCCAAGAAAAACTGCAGGACGCCCTTGCGTTTTTCTAGACCTCAAGCGAGCATTCTTTTTTTCCTTCGAGAACATGGAATACCATCTTATATATGGTGGATAAACCATGTCAGAGGCCACGTCTAGACGCATCTGTTAAACTGATTTGCGTCCGCAAGAGTTGGGCGATCATTTACGTCTTTCCATACGTAGATGATAAACGGATTTAAACTAGGAGGCCTGCCCGTGCGAAACGGATATCAGTTGAGCATGCGTAAAGCGACTTGAGCGTCGGTTATATATGTATTCATTAATTCAATGCTGTTCACACCAGAAACGCAACTGGAGATGTTTCTTTTTCGTTTATATCGGTCTTCGTGTGAACGAAGGGCACAAACACAGTAATAAAGTAAAAGTTTCGAATTGCAGTGTTTTATTCATTTTAAGCCACGACCGGAAACCTAGCAAAGAGTTCATCAGATTCGGTCGTAAGAATCTTGTTGTTCAATTTCACCTTCACATGGACTGAATTTCACGAGTTTCGATCTTTCAATTGCAATAAAATTTGTTTGTCTGAAGCACGTATGATCTTAAGCCAATTTTAGCGAAATTGTACGCGAATTAGACTTTTTCTTTGGTTGAAGTAACCAGTGCAAGCTGCTTTGAAGATCCAGAAAATATTCAACTTACCAAACAGGACATAAGCAGGTCGCTTTACACTTGGGGCGGCTTCTCAATCTAGTTAAATCCAGCAAGGTGTTTCTAATACTAAGGTAATTAGTAACTTCACACTCCAAAGGGGTTGAAATACCGACCGAAAAAAAGAAAGGCATCGAGTGTTATGGGTCAAGGCTACAGCAACCAATTAGCTACACATATGCGTTAAGTATTTTTTCTAGAGATGCGATTGGTTAACGTCTAACTCTGAAATGATTTACAGACCGGATGAAGCTGGTGGGTGATTTTTTTTTGTCTGTTTGATATCACGGTGTAAATCACTGTTAAAATGGCTCAAAAATCGTTGAAAAACATTTCCAACCTGAAGAAACTTAACAGCTTAATTACAAATGCTCTTAGGGGTTCGATAAGTAACCATTTCTTCCGACATTTCGAGGATCTCCATGACAACGACAAATACACAACTGTGCAGATGATACAGCTTTTTGTGAGTAAACCGAAAACATAACGTAAAACGGTTTCTGTTTTTTTCGTTGTTGATGCCGTATCTAGGATAAAAGCGAGACGAGACTAGTTTTACCTCCGGAACACGGAAAACTCTGAAGAACATGCGGCGGAAACATTATTATTGATTGCATTTAAAATACAGACGAGTCTGTTGTACTGATGCACGAGACTGTGTGCGCCCACGTGTGCAGATTTTCAGGTGTGGCGAAGCGAAACTTAAACAGTGCAGAGTTTTCAGGAATTCGAAATCTTGCACAGCAGAACTGAAATAAAAGACGATTGAAAGAAACTAGAAAAGCAAACGAAAAACGATGACCTTTTTATCTTCCATCTTCTAAATACTTTCGTTGTGAGGTCAAGGAAAGTAATTTATGGAGAGTTATATAAGATAGCGTTAAAAACTAAGGAAATACGATAACCCAAAGTAAGCTCATTGTACATAATGGCCAGAAATTTCTGCATGAAAAAGAAAAAAGCTACAGCTAAGTAAAAATGATTCATTATGGGTAACATGAAACTTTTCATGCGGTCCGGGGAAGCTGAACGCGATGTGTCGATCACGCTGTTAAGATACTGAAAGGGTGAATCAAGAACCAGGTACCGTTAGAAGGCTTTCATTGAATTGTATTAACTTCAGAATGTGGTTCAGGCCCCAGATTTAAGAACCTTATGCAAAAAGGATTCGGTACTGGCATTCACAGATCTAGAAAAAATGGTTTCCTTTTACCTGCTTTGGAGGTGCTAAACGTTTCTCCCTTAGGCTTGAATCGATGTGTTATACCAACAGGGAAACCAAACCCCGTTAACATGGCCGATTAACAGCTTGCAATACACTAAGGGAGGACGCCTATTAGAAAATGCTTTTGTATTTTACTTCAGAATTTCGCAGTTATCAGGCCCGTAACCAGAGGAAAATTGAGACCGAGGCAATATGCATGAAAAACCTACGACTAAGGCAATGTCCATGGTTAAATTCCCTTCTAAGTATTTAGGGTGTTTATGATCGCTATAAACAACAAAACGAAAAAAGTGACTGAGGCAAAGGCCTCGATTTGCTTTTTATTAACTACGGCCCTTGACGCTGCTGAAGATCCTGTGAATGCGTTCAGTTCCAAAAATGCCGGAAATACGAAAAATTAGCCGTAGTGGTTCACGTTCTCCAAAACACTTGGAAATTAAATATTCACGTAGTTGATTTACAAAGGACAGCCACGAAATGTACACAGGCGCCTAGAACGCGTGTAGTTTTATTCTCGTGTAGATCTATTCATACGTTCTTGGTTTGGTGATCGTTCTCGTTGCCGTTGCCATGCCGTCGTGTTTTGGGTAGGATATAGCGCATCAAAGTGAAGGTCATTTTTTTAATTATTAAAAATGAGGATACCAGGCGGAACTAACACAATTTGATAAAGATTTTAACAAACCAGAATGGTTTGAAATGGTCGGTTCTTGTCGAAAGCTTATTTGATTCCGTGAAAATTTCGAATTGCAGATTGTGTGAATTCATTCTTTTGTCATTTTTTGTTTCTGTAGATGAAGTTATGCCAGCATATATCTTTTTCAGAGCAGGAAAGTGTGTAGTCAGGTTTTCCTTGAGAATGAAACCGTTTTAGAAATATTAATACCACCGGTCAAAAGAAATTCCGAAAAAAATGACAACCAAATCCCCGTAGTTGAAGTAAAAACTGTCAATCTTTTTTCTGTTGCCTCCATGCGAAGGTTGGGGAGACGTAAGACTTTCCTCCGTGCTTAAGGACGTTCCCGCTAATTGTTTCTGCGCATCCTTACTGCTCACGCAAATTCACACGTACACGCCGCGTCATGTATCGAGCGCGCACCATAGGGCAGATGGACACTGCTATAGCTTTACCTAGATTTAACGATCTTGGACGTTCGGTGACACCTATTTTTCTTTTGATGGATCATTTTCTCTACCGATTTTTTACGTTTAGCAAAAAAATGAAGAAAATCTATCGACTAGAAGAGTTCTTTGTTTATCTGTGCGGCGGTTTCAAATGCCTCTTGAAGGGTTAAGTTTTGTAAAAACGTTGGCAACATTTGGAATTATTTAAGCAACAGACCTACTTCTACACATTATGACTGAGATCGTTTGTCTCCGTTGACTCATCTTCGATATTTTAACTATATACCCCAGTAGACCATGTTGAATTACGTGCTCCAATTTTTCAAAATCAGGGTAGTTTTCCACACATTTTATCTGAAACGAATTCTATGACCCCCCATTTTTTTCGCATTGCTGACACAAGTAGCTCATTATCTGACTGCAGTAAAAATTTTGAAAAACTCTATCGACTGGAAAATTTTCGCGCGAACGTCCTTAAGCCTGGTGTATTTTTGTATTAGAGGTGTGGCATAATAATTCTGCTGGAAGAACCTGTATTTTTACGACGGTATCTCACTGACTGTGCCTCTGAGTTTAAAGACGGGCACGCGCTAGCTGACACCAATTACATACAAAAACAAACTGCCTGCTACAGTACGTCTTGAACGACGAATTATATTAAGAGACGAACGATATGGTTGCTACGGATGATCTGTCTACGTTTATAAAGATGGGCATCTCAGTGGAGAGTTATTCCTCGGGGTCATGATAATACGTCGAAGTACAAAAGCGGACATTCATTCTACTGTAAGAAAGATTATTCTTCAAAACGAATTATCCACTGACCATCTGTTACTTTTGTCCTTTATCTTTGACGACGAACTGATCGAGCGCTTGACGGCATCTGCAAGTTCCTGTTTTAATGCGAGAGTATATGTATAATTAGTCTGGACGATGCAGTACGTGCACTGTGTTTCTAATAAAGAAATGACCAATGTAAGAAATGTTTTTTTTTTTAAATGGAAGCATTTCGACACTGTTCTGTAGAGGATTTTAGTCACTTCTGTTAAGCAGAACGAGCATTTCAACTGCAACACAAAGCAAAAAACATTTTAGTGTGGAGCCGCATAAATATAGTGTGCAATTAGGAATGAAATCTGCCTATCTCACCGGATCTCCACCGATCACGGTTTTCAGATTGCGATACCGTGGTTTTGTGCACATGTTCAAGCGTCGTGCGGAAGGCAAAAGTCGTTCACCTAGAGTTGTATGCCTGACGTAAGTATTTCACTCTTTCTTAAAATAAGCTACTTACATTGGCTATGAAACGTTGAACTTCTAGTTCAGTTCAAATATGTATTTGAAGGCTTATTCTACTAACAATTCATTAGGCCGACCCTAATCTTTCTCCCGGTCTTGTCTAGCCACCGGGAAAATGCGACAAAATTATCCGTAAAAATTTTTCTTTTCTTAAAAATTCAAGACGTACGAAAAAGTTGCTTAGTCTTCCACATATTACCGCTGGTTTCGATAAAAATGATCGCTAAAAAAAGCACAGCGATCCGGCGTTGCGACTATACGGAGATAACTCTTCAGCCATAACAGCGACTGTTGCTACAGTATAGTACTCAGTTGTATTTCAACGATCTTGTGGAAACCACAAGGCCGAGATTTGAGCAAACGTTGTGAAAAACACATGTACACTACTGACACAGTGCATAGTTTGATCCAGGTCCTATCGGGGATTTTCTTTTAGTCTGTAGTAATAATGGCGGTCATATGAAAACTGGTAGTCGGAAGCACCTTTTGAATTTTTGTAGAGTAAACGCAAACGATATCGCAGCGATTATCGAGTCAGAGCCAGCCTTAAATTTCAATTGCTCGTAATGGCAGCATAACACATGAAAGGATATGACTCTACGCATCGACACGGGGTGTAGTTTAAAAATTTGAAGAGAAAACAGACCGCTGGCAATTAATTTTAGCAGATTCTATGAGAATCTGGTGGTTGAACACAGATCGTGAAGTTAGTTGGTAGCTATGTGCCCGAGAAGAACTCTTACTCCAAGTTGACTGACAAGCGGAGTCCCATTGGATGTGGCAACCTTAAGCTTTGCTGCACTGAAAACGCGGGACAAGGTTGACAAAACTGCGCATCTCTTAGGTACGATTATTCCTCATCTCACAAACAAACTATTGCATTGTCGCTCCAGTGACCTTTTAAGAGTTTTTGATATTGTTTTGTTGAATTTGAATAACACTGAACAGCTTTTCCGATGCACTATGTGCGTTCTGGTATTAGTATAGCTCTTAAGTATGCAATGAAGATACTCCGCAAGTACACCCTGCGAGGAAATAACAAAGAAAAAAAAATGCCCCAAATCACCCGCTTTAACGTCGAATTTCTCCTACCTTGTTCCAGTTAGCAATTGAAGCATGAAAATAACCTTTACCCTCGCTAAATTTCTCCTCCAGCTTTAAGATAAAATTATGTTTACAAATTAAAGCAAGTTATTTGTGATGTTTATAATATTCATCGGGTAAACACTGATTTCCTCATTTGCAATAACGAATTGAAAATTGTGGGTGCTGTATGGATATACCACAAGCAACCAAACTTTTCCTCAGGAAAGTTCTTTTTTTTAATGGTGTCGATACTGGGATCTGTGCATCGCGTGTCAAATCCTTTAGAATCACAGTCATGGTAACTGTCGCTGCAAATAGTTTCAATTGCAAATTAAAATTACTGATAAACATCTCTTCTCTGCTTTTTGCAGATTTATTAATGAACAACTATAATTTGCTACAATTTTTTTGTATTTTCTGCTATGTACAATCATCACACAATTCTAAACTGCAAATGTTTAGGATGCAGTCCCTGTAAACTGGCGCATATCTTTCTGATATCGAGCGATTCATTGATAAAGACAATTTCCAATAGCTTTCAGGTATTAAGGACCTTTTCAGCTTTTTAAATTCCATCTTGGAGGTGTTTCCTACGCTGCCAATATAAGTTAAATGCTATTTAAAGTTACTAATTTTTAAAGGTAGTGGCTTCTGGCGAAACTTACAAGAAACGAGCTCGTGTTAGTTTGGACCAGTTCGTGGCATTTAGAGTCCAAAAACTTTAAAAAGTGATGAGTTATTATTCATATAACGAAAACGTCGTAGCATTAAACAGGAGTCGTTTTGGTCAAGTGGGCCCATGTTTGAAAAGTTCAAACAATGTTGTCAGAATTTGGCTCCTTCATTTCGCTTTTCTAGCACGCTTTGTCTTTTTTTTTGGGGGGGGGGGGGGGGGGGGAAGGGCCTTTTTTTTTTTTTTGTTTTTTTTTTTTTTTAAAAAAAATTTTTTTTATTAAAAAAAAAATATTAAATCAACAAAAATGAGGATTAAAACCCCCCTCCTCCTTTTCTTTAAAAAAAAAAAAAAAAAAATTATAGATTTGTT
>Ga0126338_10002403_pt1:10000-12867 | contig 12867 bp, 5 predicted proteins | sample OrbCmetagenome_2_FD_92529 | JGI IMG/M metagenome (GOLD analysis project Ga0126338, IMG submission 92529) | Coral microbial communities from Petempiche,Puerto Morelos, Mexico - Orbicella C C metagenome | ecosystem: Host-associated > Invertebrates > Cnidaria > Coral | place... | reverse complement strand
TGGTTTATCACTATCTCTTTGGTGTTTTTCTATCTTATTAAACTGTTATTTTCAGGTTTCCTACCATTTAAAGGTAATTTTGTATGTGGCCAAAATAACTCAAAATACCGTGACTGAGCTCCTCTAATCATTGCTTATTACATGTAATAAGTTTGAGAGGACTGGGTGTAAAAACGAATGTAAACACGGCATTCAAAACATAACACTTGCGTGCGTAATGCCATAAATGATTACCCCATGGAGCCACCTTAGGGTGAAAATTGCCTTACTCAACAATGGCTGAAAAATTAACAGGAGTGATGAAAACTATCATTCAGTAAAAGCAGATGCATAAATCCCAAAAGGCGTTATATGCTTCTGACAAAAGCTAACAGTGTTTGCACACCAATCAGATTTGACTTTTGAATCTAATGTAGATGTGCTACTGATAGAAAGAAAAAATAATTATGAAATAAATAACTTATTTATTACAATCTATGTACCTGTGCATTCCTCCAGACTTTCAATGTTGGATACTTGGTAATATGAAATTTTTGTGCAATTTCCTGTTCTGATTCACAGTCTACTCTGCCAAATACTACACCATTCTACAAAGAAATGGAACAAAACATATTTTTAAAACTTGAATTTTGTCAATAGTGCTCATGCAGATGGAACTAAGTTTACCAAAATAAAGGTGGCTAAAATAAAAAAAAAAAGTTTACTATTTCAAACAAGGAAAAGCTTCAAATTCTCTGAAATTTATACAAGTAAGTTTGGCATGAAAATTGATCAAAATACTAGACTAGGAGCCTAGTTTTGTATGCACAAATAGTCAATGAAGCTGTTGCAAAACATGGAACTATAAATTTCATGGCCATTACGATATATTACTTATCATCCTTGTACTACGAAAAAAGGAGATAAACTTACTGGATACTCTTCGTGAACAATATCAGATGCTTGATCAAAAACCGGAGCCAACATTTGACTGAACCGACACCTGCAACGACAATGCATGGACAAGTTGAACACAAGGTAAACAAGACCCCAGCTATGAACGTCCACCTTGAGAGCATAATATTTACTGTGCAATTTGGAAATTTACTGTCGGGAATTCTGAAAAATGTAGTTCTACTTCAGATTTTCTGGAAAACTGACAACAATCTATTCCCAAGGCATACACACATTTCTGAAAAGTTTTTAAATATCAAAAATTTATTTTTCATTTGAGTATGCTGGGAAGTTGGTTGAAAGGTTCACATCTTGGAAATTCGGTAATTCTCACATTTTCCAAAAATTGACCCCAAAATTTCTGTACCATTGACGTCAGGTTCAAAAGTGTCAGAATATTTTGTACCACATGTTATTGTTTAAAAAACTACACTGTTTTTCCCAATTTACAATATTGTAATAAATTATTTCGAGGCCTGGAGTGAAATAAAAGTTTTTGTTGTTCAGACAACTATGGCCAGGAATTTTGCAATGAAAGTAGTTGATTTTTCCTCAATTATGTCTCATCATACATATTAAGACTGATGAAGACATAAACATAGACAAAATACACTACAGATATTTTACAAATAGTATTTTCTATGCATCTATTTACAATGTGGCAGAAGGGAACATTTGCAAATTATCTGCGACAGCTGTATAAACAGTTCTGTGTGCTGTTTAAAAATTATATATATTCATTGATATGAGTTAAATTATAAAGACGTTTAGACGAGCAGTTTGAAAAGATGCCGGATTCCAACACAAGCTACATTGTAGGCTGACACAATATACAACACTAAATGCTAAACAAGTCATTAGTGAAGCGAAGAAAAACTCAATTTTGAATAGAAACTAATCAATTGCCCACGCCGATTCATGACATTTTTAAACAAAACAAAACAAAACAACATTGAACCGGCCTGAGAATATTGTTTTGCATTTCAGCTGATGGGAAGCCCTTCAAATTATGCAAAACATAGATCTACACGTTGGCTTCCAAACTTACCAGTCTGCATAAAAATTGACGAATACAACTTTGTTATCGGCTGAAAGAAAAGATGACAACAGAAATCAAATTAATACAGGACGCTTACTTGAAGAATACAATCGCAAACAGTAAAGCGACAGTTTAAACGAAAATCTACTAAGTGTATTTCAATGAAGTGAGCTTCTGTAGCGGCTGGCGACTTGAAGTGAACTTACAATAACATTAAATCTTAATGTCTTCAATCCGTTTAGAACTCTTACCTAATGTTTGATCGAAATTCTGGCCTGTAAGCTGCACAACATGGCCACAAAATGTGGAAGAAAAGTATAGTATAGCCTGCAAAAGGTAATCATCGAGTTAGTTTCTCTATAGTTACCACGAAGAACGAATATTTACGACGTGGCTTCTTCCTTATGTGCAGGCGGGCGATCAAGCGATGCAAAATTAAAAATAGCAATGGGAAGAAAACATCTGAAAATAAGTACGTACCACTAAAAGGCAAATAAGCCACATCTTTGATAAATCCGCCATGTCTAAACAAAAGAGTCGGAAAAATAATTTAGCTTACAGGACTAAAGAAAACTCATGTTTTTCCCGGCTCCTCACTGACACGGCAAATTGTGACTGGTCTGTTATGCGCATGCGACATAGTGCGCCTTTTAAAATTTGCATAATAAAACTGCAGCTGTGATTGGTCAGAAGCTCCCACCGGGAACCAACCAATTAAAATTTAGTTAAGAATGTCCACACATTTTAGCGGGAAAATTCGGACCAATGCGCACGAGCCTTTTGGGTGCAGTAAAAACAGCTGGTTACCTGTCTAGTTGTGCAGTTTATCTGACAGAAAATCGAGAAAAAGGAGAAAGCAATTTTCCAAATATATATTCGTACTCTAAACTGGCTG
>Ga0126338_10002403_pt1:0-5000 | contig 12867 bp, 5 predicted proteins | sample OrbCmetagenome_2_FD_92529 | JGI IMG/M metagenome (GOLD analysis project Ga0126338, IMG submission 92529) | Coral microbial communities from Petempiche,Puerto Morelos, Mexico - Orbicella C C metagenome | ecosystem: Host-associated > Invertebrates > Cnidaria > Coral | place... | reverse complement strand
AATAATAACTCTGACTTTCACAAATCCACCAAACCAGAACCCAGATTTTTGTTTAGTCTTATTTCGTACTAATAAGATCTGGAGGTACTTCAAAAGATGCGCTGCACTCTCGCAAAAAACATTACTATCTAAGATCCAAGAACAAAATAAACATTTCCAATAATTTATGAAATGATTTTATCAGTTTAGCTCACACTAGTTATATTAAAAGCAAGTAACTTAGCTTTATGTCCAAAGTAAAAGTTTGAATGGATTCTATAACGGAATGTCAGCTAGGTCTTGTAAATGATCCAATTTAGTTGTGAATTCCCAACTTCCATTTAATCCGTCACTGTCTGCAATACTACAATAAACGGACGAAACAAACGTTATCATGTTGATAGTCAAATTTAAATTGTAAAGATAAATTGTTCCCTACCAAGAGAAAGTCTGAAAATTTGATGTTTCATCAAGACTTGTATTTCTCCGTTGATCATTTTCTTTTTTCTCATTACCTTCCCCTTTGAAACTGTATTGAAATTATAAAGAGAAATTTTACTTTCATCACTTCGGAACAACAGCAATTCAACGTTTCGTTGTTACTTTTTCTTGAAGCATAGATCAACTTTTGCTTTGCCATCTATCAGATTATTAATTTAATTAATATCAGATAAATGGTGAGATTTTAATGAGACTTCTCGCTATTTCGTGATTCTGGTTGTAAAAGAGCATGTTTTAATGAAAAAAAGTCCAACAACAACTGAACAACTTAAAGTATACGTGTCAAACTAAACTACAAAAATGATAATGAATTTAAATGAGTGCAACAACAGTAGCAAAGTCCTTTTTTTTATAAATTTGTTTACGAGCGTATGTGCAGCATTTTAAGATTTCAAGATTTCCTGGTTTGAAGATAGCCCGATTAAGACCATCATCAAAATCCTTGCCTTCTTCTTGGTTAAAGATCTCTGGCAATCATTTGACTTTTTGATTCAGAAAAGGATTTTGAATCTTACGCAATATGCTACAAACGCTGATGTTGTTTCGACTTGAATTTCCGTATTTATTACGCCAGCGTCTCTTTAGATATCTACTACACTGATTTTTTCCTTTCTGTGCGCTCCGTACAGTGGAGAAATAACCACGAATCAAGTGAGTTTGTCATGTAGTTTATTGCGATATTCTCATGTTAAATATTCACGAAAGAAACAACATTCAGAAGTCAGCTGGAAAATAGATATTTCTCCCCAAGCCAGTCACGAGTCAAAATAAAAATTTCATGACACAATTATTTTTATCGACAATTCTCCACTCCAAGGTTTACAGCTTATCTTGAACTTTCGTCTTGAATTCTAAATGGTTACAGGATAAAACCTTCTAATTGCTGGTATTAAATAAGATTAAATCATATATGCTCGCGGCTGAATCAGAGAGATAACTTGTGCCGTGCTTTTGACAGTGACGTTTAAAACACTTTGAATTCGGTCTGAAGTCTTCAAAGCAACGTTTTGATGCAATTTCCAGCTTATCGGCGCTCAGTGTTGCAGCGACTTTTGCGGTAAGACAAATATTATCAATATATTTGTGCTTTTTTGATGTAAATATTATTCGAAGTAATGTTTACGCTCAATGTAATTTTTACGTGAACAACGTGCGTGAGCTGTATTATTCATTGCGTCAAAATCCTTGTCTGGAAACATCCTTTCGCATTTGTTTCTTCCGCGAAGGTATTGAAATGCAATGATCATATAACTTCTGCTTCAAAGCCACAATTTTTTCATCATTTTGTTGAAACACGCCACTTTTCTGTTTAGTCTTGGAAATTTGACATCATATAAGTTCACTAACGGGTGGGCAGTATTTCATATCATTGGTTATTTTCTTCCACTAAAGAATTCAATGTTTAGCTATTTAGCTAGTGAAGTATTCATGCCGCTTCGCTTAAATATTTAAGTTGCAACTGATTGTCGCTACATGGTTAATTGTAAGGTACAGCACAACATAACAAGTTATGAGATGCACCCTAACGATCTTAATTTTATTTTTATGTTTTTCTTTATTATTTTAGTATTTTTGTGATTTCACAGATATTTATCTCGCCAGGAGTAGACTATGACCCCGCGGTTTTCGACCAGCGGTGTTGCTAAGTGACATGACGCAAGCCAACTCCAAAGGCTGAGGTGTTAGTGTAACGTATGAACCATGTTTATGCGTTACTCTCGAATGCGGACCACTGGTCACAACAGCAACATATAATAAATTTGATTTAATTTTGAGACTGGAAAAAAAAGAAGAAGACCAGCCTTTAGAATGCTACATCATTTATTCATCCAAACTGTGTCCAAACGCATTTTGTGGCTTATCATGTGACGGCGAATAAACGTTCCGGCTTCGTTCGCAACACTCCATAATTGTCGGAACATTTTCGGTAATGTTCGTTGCTCATCGTAATGTCTTCGGCAATCCGAGTATCATGAAAATCCCACAAATTTGACTAAGGAAAGATTCAATAAGCGCAATATATGGAGAAATGGATCCCACTCCCTCTCTTCCAAGTATCTCGGCGGAACGTGACACAGAGGATTAAGACTAGTACTCATCCAATGGACTTGTTGAAAAACTTTTGTAAACACTTAAAATGCTTTCCATTTATGTATTTACTCAAATGCTCCAGACAGACAAGTTCCGCTGTGTCTGTAATTCTTAATCGGATTTATTCCCGAAAAATCCACTTTTCTTTAGCCTGCTTTTAAACTAATCAACTAACAAAAATTAATCCCTGATTATCAAACTGCGATGGCAAAAGCTTTCAACTGAGTTCTTTTCGATGGAACTATAAAGCTATTACTGCCAGTAGTCATTCCCTCTTGATGTAGTAAATTAACTCTTGCTAAGATAGTCAGATGTCTGCATTCCGAGAGGATTTTTTCCTTCGTCATTAATTTTAAAAGCGTGCAAACAAGACGTGAGATAATTTACGTAAAATTTTTATTGCTATCGAATAAATGTTTTAAGTGGTCAAATGGATGAGGTAGTGTTTGTTCAGAAGACAGTTGTCAAGGTTTTCAATTTTTCTATTCTTTTGTCTTGGAACAAAGAAACCACCCTTTTAGGTTTGACGCCACTTTTTTTTTCTTTTCAGCTTACGAAAGATAAAGAGATACGAAGATGCGATAAGATCTAACCAAAAAATAATCAATTATTGTTTGACAATTAACGGAAAGAGTTGAACAAAGTTTGATGACAATATAGGAAGAATAACTTCATTAGACGACTTATCAAACAAAGGGATTATACCTTTAAAATAACAAACCAGTTTATAATATTAATATCCTTGTGGGGAAGGAATATTGAATAGAATGCATGCGAACTCGAGCAACTAACAAGGGAAATATTGAGAGAATACTGTGCAAAGGGTTGGAAATATTTCAGAGATATAGATGGTTGGTGGAATACACATTAGTTTAAGACTGTATCATAACTCTTATTTAAATGCGCGAATTGGTTGCGGTTTTCGTTAAACCAACTTGCAAAATGTAGTTACAGCTTTTTAATAGCTATATATTATGACACTAACGAGTCTTTGAAAATGGTTTCAACGCGGAAAATTGTTTGAATCTTTCTATATTTATCCTGTTATTTCAAACGCAAAAAAAAATTTAGAAAATAGAAAGAATCACGGTTGCACATAGGTTCTCCTCTTGGACAAAGCAAGTGATGAACTGTCAAACTATCTAATGAACTCTGAAAAGACGAGATGTAGGTGCGAGGCACCGATTACGCTCGAAGGCTTCTCTCTTCTATTGATAAAACATAGCACTCTAAATGTGTCATGATAGTCTTTCCTTGTATAATTCAACAAACAGCTTGACAGGCCGAAGAAAATAATATTAATTTTCTTACAATAGGCTTCAAAAAACACCTTCTTGCTTATTTTCCAAATAATCCTGCAAATTCATGTCAACAAAGTAGTCACTAAAATCCGACTAGGAAACTCAGGTGCTTTCTTCTAAAACGAGATTGCAATCGGGTTTTACGCGGTAAAATCGCAAAAAATGTACGCCCGTCAAGACATTTAATTTATATTAAGATAACAGAACTTAACTGACAAATTTTCATCACTGATGCATCATCGAAAAAAATGTGTTCACTGCTAGTGAAAGACAAAAAACCGTTACAATCGCGAACGATTAGCGGGTGGGATAGGGGACAAGTGAAGTTTGCCGACCGATTATATTTCACGTTGCGCACAAGGATATTTTTCAGCCTATATTTATATAAGTTCTATTTATGTTGGAAAGTACCTTCTATTTATAGTCTTGTAGAACTTACAGATTATATAATATAACTGATTGATGTTTTTTTCTTTCACACTAACTTTACACAAACTCAAAACGACACTTGTTTTGTCCTCCGGAACATAAACTGTTAAATATTTCAAAATCTCCACCTCTTGTATTATTTGAATTAATTTTCACAATCCGATTCTTTTTCGCTTAGTAATGAGGGATATTTCACTCTTGCGACATGCAAAAAAGGAATTTGTCAGGAAATAATATAACAGTTGTTATGTTCATTGATTGGAGGAGTGCAAAACATTGTTAAGCTTCTTTACGAAATTTTTCACTTACATAATTCATTAACTGAGGTTTGTTCTATTTAAGACAAGCGCTTCTGACAATTGTGATGATTCTTACAACGTGTCTCACTGCAAATTGCTCGGAAGAAGTAAACGGTTCTCTATCACACGGTGCAAGTAAGGTGGAAATATTGGTACAGTATAAAAGTTCAAAATATAACTACAGGCCCCACGCTGAGATATGGCATACGTTCAAACAAAGCCCGGGATTTTTATGTCAACTTTTTCCTCGGGATAAACGAACTTTAATTGGGTTAGGAGAAATCTAACACAACAGTGCCTCACGTTGGAAGAAATCTCCTAGGGTTTTGCAGTGTGTAATTCCAGATCATGCATGTAAATTTAAAATTACCTAGTGTTTGTTGTTTTTGCAGGTTTTCGC
>Ga0126338_10002402_pt1 | contig 12867 bp, 7 predicted proteins | sample OrbCmetagenome_2_FD_92529 | JGI IMG/M metagenome (GOLD analysis project Ga0126338, IMG submission 92529) | Coral microbial communities from Petempiche,Puerto Morelos, Mexico - Orbicella C C metagenome | ecosystem: Host-associated > Invertebrates > Cnidaria > Coral | place: Petempiche,Puerto... | reverse complement strand
CGCACTAGCACACCGCGCGCGTATTAAAAATTCAAAATGGCCGCCACAAAACACAAAACACGCGCGATAAAGGTAGGTTCATCTTTTATTCATGTTCTAAACGGATGTGAGGGCTCCCTGTGCCGTTACTCGTGTTATGGTCTTCGGTTTGAACGAGGCCGCAAATCGTTGCTTCGCTTTGATAGATAGCTACAATCATGGACGAAAGTCTTGGGACAAATTTGTACTTTTGGCGCTTTTGCGCACACGCCAGGCGCGAATACAACTTCACCTGCCTAACCTCGCCCCCCACCCCCCCATACAATGTTAAAAACTACTACCTGCAATTTCATCTGATTTTAAACATTGTGCTGGGTAGCGAGAGGGGACAACAACGCGTTTTTAAAGGATATAGCAGCGGTTTTTTCAAACTCACTGGCAATAACCATCGCCCGTAGCTCAGCGATTTAGACTGTAAAAAATGTGTCCCTTCTTACAAACAAACAAAAACCATCTAGTATGAAACAAGTGGGAAGCGACATGTGTCGATATTCAGAAGTGATACTCGAGCTCTTCGCGAGCTTCTCGAGAGAAAGGCATTGTTCACGAGTGAGGCCGCGTCCACACTACGCCGGCGAAATTTGAAAACGCAGCTTTATTTCTACGGTTAGGTCTACCGTCCACGCTAACCCGTCACGAAAACGGAGCTTTTCGAAAACGCTCTTTAAAGCGGAGGAATTTGAAATCGATGGCTTTTCGCTTTATTGTGGACTGAAAACATTTGAAAAACGGAGCTTTTCGAAAACGATGGCATCACGCTAATCATATGATTTCCATGACCGGCCGAGTTTTCCTCAAATACAAATCCAAAATGACCAGTGATTGTTGCGTTTTCCAATTCCTCCGGAGTAATGTGGACAAGGCCTGAACTTCTGGAGGGAAAATTGGCGCTGTTTGAAGCCTTTTTAGCCAGCGTACGTGTAAACTCACGAAAAAAATAGATTATTTGCAGTCTACATTTCATTTGTCGTTTTCGTTGCGCTTTTTTTGGTTAAAAGACTTAAGGTCCGGTCACTTGAAATGCACGTAACATTTCAACACATGTATTGCAAAACTGTTGCGCAAGACATGTTGCGCACGTTTGGCCGCCTTGTTGCACCATCCAACATCTTGTAACATGTTGTAACAGGGTGGCCAAACATGTACAACATGTAGTTCGCTACAATTTTGTAGTTGTGTTAAAATGTTGCGTACGTTTGACCAGGTTTTAGCAAATAATCAACCAAACTGAAGTCGCGATTTCTTCTCTCTGAACAACCATTTTCTCCCAACTTCTCATTAAGGAATTTATAGAGAACATTTGAGAGAATTTTCATTTGGACATCAAGGCTTCTTTTCACATTTCTTTTTAAAATGACTTTTTTTTACCTCTGCAGACATTGGTCCGTTGCTGTCTCAGGCAACTCCAACTCCCTCGAAAAGGCAAAGTTCTTCCAGTCACAGGAAATCTTTGGAAAGAGAACAGGCTGTAGAAACGGTTAAACCGGCTGTGCCGGGTGGAGAACCAATCACATTGGACGTGGCCAGGGTAACAAAAAAAAAAAAAAAAAATTATAAAATAAAACAAACCTGTACAGAGTCCTTATAGTGTTAGCAATGTAACAAAAAAATTTGAAATAATGTAATTTTTTCTTTGTCCCTCGCTCGTGTCATATTGATCTGTTCATTTTTCACATTTCATTACCGAGCTTAAAATTCATCATCTTTGTTCACTTATCACACTCACGATGACATCGACAGTGTTGATCCTAGCAGTATGCAGGAGGCCTGTCACACATGACCTTGTTCTCCATGAGTTCTCGTAGCTCGGTCATGGGTTCGATTCCTGTCGGGGACTCATATTTTTCTTTGTCCCACGCTCGTGTCATGTTGATCAGTTCACTTTTCACAATGTAATTTTTATTGACCCGCGAAACATGTAAGAGCTCGTAGGATCTCGTTATAAAGTGATCGTGCATCGAGACTGGAGTGTTAGTTTCTGTTGAGGGAGGAAAATGGGAGAACCCGGAAGAAACCCTCGGAACAAGGACGAGAGCCAACAACAAACTCAACCCACATATGACACTTAGGACTGGGTCGGGGAGAGAACCCGAGCGACACTGGTGAAAGGCGAGCGTTCTCATCATTGGGCCAACGCTAATGCCCGTGATTGCAGCAATAGGAAATTCTAGGTTGTCTGTGCCTGCCGTGCGCAATATTGAAAAAAGAAAAAGGGTTGCAAACTTGCTTACCAGGTCACACGAATGAAAGGGTTGGAAATGTCTCTCTGTAGGAAAAATCTCGCTTTTGCTCTAAATTCTTCCAAGAAGAATACAAAATGTGGCAAAAATAGTCTTAGTTAGAGAAAGCCTGCTTACAGTCGAGTTGCTTTCCTTTCCAACGCAGGATGAAACGTTTGTACGCAGCCTAGGATATATTTTTGCTGGACTGTATCGTAATCTCTTTGGCACGATCTCGCGAAAGGGTGCAGTTCTGAGAAGTTATACTTCGTTAATGTCAGTGCGAAGGAAACCCTGGGTACTAGCATGGTTACGCATGTCATATCGGCAGGACGACATAATATGACGGCTTGTTGCTTAGCAACTTCTCTGCCGAATATTGCGGGCTCGAGTTATTCTCAAAGAGGGGATCTGACTTTATTGCTTTTTTTTTCAGGCTCTCCGAGTTCTGTTATTTGGTACGCCATACACTTCCTTCAATTCGGACTGGAGAAAGCAGCACATCAACTTTTTCTCGAGCATGTCTTACGCTCTGAGCTTTTACAAGGTAATCTGTGACCACTCTTTGTTTCGCTTTGTGGACAAACCACGACTGTCATGCGCTTAACTGTGTCTAATCATTTATTCGCTAACTTAATTATTTATGTAATGATGTGTTGAATTACTGTTTGGTCTTTGTTGTTTTCCAGTAGGCTACTTCCGAGTTGCCTTTTACCTCTGTTTCAAAGCGAGTCATCGGCGAAACCATTCCTATGGAAATGTGTTCCGCCAACAGGTTCATTTTCATGCAAATCAAACTCATTTTCATGTGGAAGGTTTTGCAGTAAGACTTGTTTTGTTAAACACAGAATATTGTCTTGTATACCGAAACGGAGTCCGGTATCGACCAGTTTTCGCTGTCACAGGGTTTCCACGCCATCGCGGCGCCTTTGTCAAATGAATGTATTTGTCACGTGACTTGTGTGGCCAAAGTCACGTGACAAAATGTTTCTGTACAAGGCTGGAAGTTCGAACCCGTTGAGCAGCCTTGTACCAGGCTTTGTGCGGAGACATTTTGGCTCGTGACTTTGGCCACACAAGCTCACGTGACAAATAGATCTTGACAAAGACGCCGCAATGACGTCGAAAGCTTGGTGTGGGTTTTTTTCACACTGAGGGTTTTGTTAATCATCACGCTTATTTTAGTCAGGTTATGCTTAAATTTTATAAGACAAGTAGTAAGTCCCCGTATATAATAGTTATGCTGTGTTATGCCCTGTTATTGGTGTGAAATAACACTGTTTTTTGATCCGTTATTTTCTGTAGCTGGGTCCTGGAGGTGTCATGGCGTGTTTGCAGGGATTCCTCTTACGGTACTTGTTGTATGAACAGTCATCTATAGAACAAGTTAAAAGGTAAGTGTTCGAAAGGTTGATCAACATGCCTTCCTCCATTCAGTCACGTGGGTCATTACGGACGTTTTTAAGAACAGTTGCAGGATCGCGCGCTTGCTCTGATTGGCTTGGAAACCCTATCAGTCTGGAATATAAAACACGGAAAAGTATGCTTTATTATTTATTATAATATAGATAGGACCCTGCGCGCGCTCTGATTGGTCAGAAACCCATGTCTTATTACAGTACAAAACATAGTAAAAACGTGTTTTATTGTTTTTCGCCACATTACCTCTATATCATAAAGCAAACGAAGAAACCTAGGGCGTGTATTACACTGTGATAAAACACTCCGGACATTTGAGAACACTCGAGAAATGTAGAAACACTCGCCTGCGGCTCGTGTTTTCTACATTTCCCTTGTGTTCTCAAATGCCGGTCGTGTTTTATCACAATGTAATACACGGCTTAGGCTTCTTTATTTGTTAATTATCTACACAAAAAGATATTATGTAGGTAAAGCCATGTATCATACTGTCAGAAAACAGGTCGTTAGAGAACTTAGACATGAAGGAAACCATTCGCATGCGACTCACTGCAGGCATTGATAGGGCATTGCAGCCGGACCCAGAGGGCATGGATTAAAATGCTATTGATTTTTTTACTTTCAACTCTTTTGGCAACTGTCAATGAACAATCTTGTAAACTCGCGTTTTCAACTTTGCCTGGGATTCTTTCAAAATTTTGCAGAAATTATCTCGGTGAAATATTTTAACCTCCATGAGGTTGCTTTTGATTATTTAGTTTAAGTTCCATAAATCGAGAAACTTTCACGGAGAAAAGTCAGTACAGATAGACTTAACTTGGTCTGATTGTTTGAACTTGAACCGCTTAGAGCGTATTATCTGGGATCATAAATAAGCTCAGTTCAATCGCTGTTTGAGATAAGTCAGAGTACTCCGAAAAGCTTATAATTTCAATAGCTGTTTCAGTTCACTTAAACTCTATGAGCTTTGAATGTGAGTAAATGCCCGAAATGAGCCTGTTACCTTGATTTGTTCCTCTGTTTTTCATAGCATGTTAACACCCATGTCTTCAGACCGTCAGAGGGCACTGATTACTGCCATGGCAAAGATGTTATGGCAAGCTGGAGGATACAAACATGCCACGGTCGCACTGTGAGTCTGATACTTGTATCCTTTCCCCTTCAGGGGTAGAGAGTTGCTCACATTATTGTACTGAGGGAGAGACTGGTGGTATAAGTGTGGGTTGGAAATCGTGTTTTGGTGCCGTTGAGCGTATTCCTCACCAACATCGTCTACAGGGTCTCTCATCTTCCCACCCTTCCCTCTCCTCTCAAGGTGAGAGACCCTGGGAACGACGTTGATACCTCACTTGACAAAATTTCGCAGTTGGTTATTATGCCGAAGTTTCGCAGAAGTTACAGAAGAAGTAATTATAAACGCAAAAGGGTGGCTAAAATTGGGAAAGACTAAGATGGATTACGACTAGCCTTCTACGCAGACGTTCTTATGGATCGCATTCCCCCCTGGAAAGATCACGTGACGGGCTCCAAGAGCGTCGGCCTAGGAGGCTAGATTTGAACTTGAAAAATTTAGGTTTAATTTTTCAAGATTCCTACTCGTGACGTTACCCCTTTCATTTCTATTTACAGACCGTGTGGTGAATGTAACTGGATAACAATGGAGGACTACAGAGAGGATCAGCTTACGGAAAAGGTATATTCGTACAGTTGAATTTCTTTAAAATAAAATTTTCCTGCTCAGTCTCGCGGAATAGATAGTGTTCTGTTCGAGTACTTTTCTCTTTTTTTCAACTTTATTCCCAAACGCAGACATTTGTGCATCGCACTAGAACAATAGTGCAGGAGTTTAGCCTCACTCTTTCTTCTCCGCTTGGATAAACGGTTAAACGGGGGGGGGGGGGGGGGGGCCTTCTTTTTCCCCGTGGGTTGGGAAAAGGGTTAAGGGGGGGGGGGGGGGGGGGGGGACTTCTTCTTCCTCGCGTTTTTTTCCTCCCTACCCCTTCCCCGTTTTACGTCTGCGACGCAGATTACGCTACCCTCCTAGTTTCCGAATCCACGACGGCGGACACCCAATCGAAATGCGCTCTCTCCGGCGCTAAAAAAATTCACCTTCATTGTATGCAAGGGTAACCATCGATGGACTTCTGTAGGATCCCATGCAGGAGAGCTGTAACCATGCAACAGAAAAAGCGCCGACAGTGATTAGTTATAAGCTACACCGATTTGTAGAATTCGAGAAGCCAAAATGCCTACCAACTTAGCTATGAAGCCATTAGAGGCAGGTTGTTTCGAACATAGAGTCACAGGGCTTATTAGAATTAACAAACGCTGTGTTAATTAGGTAATGAACGTGTTTTTTCCTCATAGCTTCATCTGTTTAGATTCATACATTTTGCCGATCTTGAACGATTCCTCAAGAAGCAGTTATCTTTTGTAAGTACATGATGTTATAAGATGTCTTTATTATTTGGCTAGCTCCGTGAGCGGGCAAGATGAATCAAATCCTACGCTGTGATTGGCTACCCGAGCGGGCAAGATGAAGCTATCTTGTCATTCTGGCCTTAGTTGTACATCCAATCTCTCCTTACAACGTTATGACCTTGTCAAGCCGATAGGTAGTGAGAATAAAGAACCATTAACTTGGGATATTGTCCTGAAGTGTTTGGGCCTAGCACTATAATATTTAAGTCAAATGTCTGCAGTCCTACATTTCAAACTTAACCATTCTCCGGTGATTTAATTTTTTTTTCTCGGTGATTTTCTTTTGTAGTTCGAAAGCACAAACGGAAATGGTTGCATCCTGCTATTATATTCTGTAATCTTGTCAAGAACAATTGAAAGGTATGTCTGATTTTTTCGTTACAAACCTTTCTATTTTTTGTAAAGTGCGTCGAGTCTACACGCACAAACGTCTACGTTTACGCGAAAATTTTACGCTGTGTCGATCCCTTTTACGTAGCCGGTCTTTTTTGCAACCATTACACGTAACAGCGTTTTCTAGCGACAGTTAAAGCCAAAGTCAAAGTATTCAGACCAAATTGATCACTACTCTGAAGCGCCTACTGCCATAAGAACAGTGAAACACAGACTCTCCTCCACAAACAGCCCCCTCGAGCTCTCTGTTACAGCCACCTGAATACAACGGCCAGGATTTTCTTTCCGACCGTGCGCCAATACATTCATTTTCCCGCCTATCATTGAAAGGTCCCTACTACAGTGAATTCTGCTCTAGGATGGCCGTTATTGAGAGGTTCAACTCAGTACCGATCAGAAGCCGAAGCGGACAGACAGTGCGGACAACCATGTGACCGTTGTTAAAATGTAAACGAACGTGTAACCGGTGCCGAGCGCGGGAAAAACATGTAGCATGTGCCAAGCACGTGTGAGCATGTAGCCGGTACCAAATACGGGAAGACATGTGAGTGCTAAACTCGAACCGCCGGAAAACATAAAAGATGCACCGCGGCCAAGCGCGGGAAAACACGCCACCGATTGCAAGCCGGCGGGAAAAGTCGTGCGAGTCAAATGACGATTGATTTTGGTCTTGCATTTGATTGGCTGAGTAAACGTTCCATCTGATTTGTTACGGCGGTCCTTTGCACGATTTTATTGACCAGTCACGGAGTTCAGCAACGGTAAAACACACGTAGACGTAGCATGTCTATAGAAACCGCCATATCACATAGATTTCAGACCTTTTTTGCACTCTGTATTCATGCTTTAAATGTTTCTGGTTATTTTTGTGTATTTCCAGTGTAATCGAGGACCTTGGAGATCCGAACTCGACTCTGATGGGCCCCCACGACTCGTGCACCCAGGTAGGAAACTTTGCCTCAGTCAGTTGCTGGAGCTTCTTGTTGCAAAATGTCTCCTATGATATTCTGATTGTGTACAAACACTTCGAGAGCTTTTTGTTGCTTAGCAACACGTTTCCTGAACATCGTGGGCTCAGTAGAAAGAGGCGACCGTTTCAGGTGATGGACTGCAGTAAATATGAAGTAAACTTTTAAATTTGCAATGAATATCACATAAATAAATAATTTCTCACTCTTCTCTGCACAGGCCATGATTAACTTGATGCTTACCGGCAGAGCTGCTGCTAACGTATTCAATGGCGACATAGAGTGCAACAAAAGTGGACGAAAGCTGGTAAATGACGAACTGCATTCTGTGTTCTGTTTTGTCTTAGTTGCAGTTTTTTATTTGATTTTTGTCTGACAGATCTGTAATGAGAAAGTTTGACTCGCATTACACACTCCGATAAAAGAGAAAAAAAAAACATTTTCGTTCGAGCCAACTTGATGATTAGCGAGTCAGATTCAGATTCGAGAGATCTGGATTCGAGCCTTTGCCAAGATCACCGGCTATGTTGTGTTCTTGAGCAATACATTAGCTCTCACGGGCGCCTCTCTCCACGCAGGAGTATAACTGGGGACCGGCAAATTGTTAAGGACACCTGGTACCTGAATGGGGTAGACGGAATATTATGGAGCACTTGTTATTGTACATTCCATCATTGCTTAACCTTTTTTTTGGAATTTTGATAATCTTTCCCCAGCTCTCCCCTGTTTGATATAGGGTCGTGTACTCTCCCCACCCTCACCATATAGCTTTTGTAACGTTTCTCTCGTCCGCAGGCCCACCCGCTGCATGGCATTAAAGATCGAAGTGAGATCGGATTCTTATCTCTTGAAGAGCATTTCGATCCTAAATCGTTTCAGGTAATGTTAAAATGGGATAGCACGAAAATGACATCCATCTTTGAGCTAAGTAAATACTTGGAGACTGTTTGAGGATAAGTAACATGACGTAACATGTCCCCTCTGTGTTATTTGCTAACCAGGTTGGCAGCATGCTCAAGACTCCTAAGTTTCCAGTCTGGGTTGTGAACGTGACAGGTGAACGATATGGCGTTCTGTTCTCACTCAACAAGGACCTCGTCAATGATTGGTCAGTTAACTTTTTTATCTATTAGACTACTTGAGCCCCCTTAACGTTTCTTCTAAATCTTGCATTTTTCACGTACATGTAATAAGCAATAAAATAATACACATTCGGATTAAACACGAACCACATTTACACCAATTCCGTTCCTACTTTGAACCAGTGTCCGTAAATCTCTGTTGATAAATTTTCCTTCACTTTCTTCCCTCTCCAGTACCTACTATCCCCTCCTTCTCCTTTGCTCTCCTTACCACCTGTGTGATGCGAGTCATTTGTGTGCTACAAGGGAAGTAGAATCTCTCTAACATATGACTTTTTTGTTGTTGTTGTTGCTGTTTCAGTTTTCTCACATTAACGCAGTGTCTCTATTTTCTTTCTCAGGAAGCTGGAGCGAAGATTTGATTTACTGTTTTGCACTGGATCGGCAAATCGAAACAGTGGTACTTCAAACGAGTGTGTGTTGACCATAGGTAGAAAACCTTTTCTTTTCTATTTCTTTGTAACATTTTGGGCCACGTTGTCCCGTCGGGCGGCGATCAATGACTTTACATGCTTCTTACACAAAGCATGCTGGCGAAAAAACCTGAGAACAAGTGCTGTTGGCAAGACCTGGTTTTCACTGCGACCTATGTCCAAGTACAAGCATAACGGTAGTGAGGGCACCATAACACAAGCATAAGCATGTACGCATGTGCAGAATGGATACTGAATTGCCTTATTTTCGGTTCCATATCTCCTCGATAAAGCAAAACAAGATGGCGGACTTATCTTATGCTTGGGCATACAGCAGCGCGTTCTCACTTCACATAAGCTTAAGCACAAGAAGAACAGAACTTTTTGTTTTGCGTATATTTGTGCTTATGCTTGTGTTGTGGGCATCCCCACTACCGTGTTTACTTGCGCGTATGTAAACCAGGTTTAAAGTAAGGCTTAGAGATTAATTTAAACGGCGATTAAGTTGTATCCCTTGCAATTTTCACTTCCCCACGACAGAGCACAACAGCTTTTTCAGAAGACCTGCTTGTTGTTTCGTTAGAAAAGTCCAAGTTGTCAGAGAAAAACTTCGTAGCTCGTTAATTGTAACAAGTGATCATCAGTTTCACCATGCTGTTGTTGTTCCTTTTCTTACAGACACAAGAGATGTGTTTATCCCTGATGACGTATTCGGTGAAGAACCATCTGACTTGGAAAACTGCGTAAGAACCAAGTGAGTAGAGAATATGGTCGTATAAAGACATTTAGTTATTGGTTACACCGCTTTCTTTCCTTTTAGTAAAACGAAACTTTTCTTACAAAAGTGATGAAGATGCGGAGATTTTAAAACATCTCCCCTAGGTAACTATATCAAGTTTTTTGGCGTGGCTCTAATTTATTTTCGATTCATCTGCACCCCTCACCGCTACCAATTGTCAAGCTTTTTTCAAGTTTTTGTAATTTTTTTCCACTGGAGCTGGGAGAAGAATAGTATGTACAGCGCGAATTTGTACTTCTGTAAGTGTTTTGTTAGTTGAACACGCTTTTACTCAAGACAACGATTCACATCACGTTTTCGTAGCCCCAGTGGTTCCGAAAAGTAGTACTAACACCAAGTTCTAATTTGTCATAACGATCACGGCGCAGCAGCCTTTGATCAAATTACTTCAATGCTGCACAGTGTATTAACTAAATACCTCTAGTGCAATCTGTGCACGCACAATGGCCAAGTTAAACGCATCACTTTCTGCACTGCAAAGCAAGTTAGCTGATACGTTTTTGACTGCCGGTTCCTATTACAGATGGCCTGGAGCACTGATTGAATTAAAAGATGGAAACAGCTGACAGGCAGCCATGAAACAAGTATCGTCCGAAGAGGAAGGGAAAATTGAATCAACGTGCACAGTTGCAGCGTCTGTGAAGGATGTTCGTGGTTGCTTAGGAACAGAGATGGTCGTTATGATGACAAGTTGATCGTCACGTGACAGTGTGGGCATTACTCTTGCTTTGTTCCGATTGAAGAAATATCGAAACATTTTGTTTGTTTTAGTCGATCACAAACTAACTCCAGCCCAAAAAAGGCTTCAATTTTCATTGTTTAAAAAACAGAAGGGGCCTCAAATTGCGAGAAAATGTTGTCCAACTAGGAAGAATATTTTTAAAAGAACTTGTATGTAAATTTGTCGAGAAGTAACTGTATGCTGCCAGCTTTGAGTGAAGTTTAAAGTACCTAAAGTGCTGTGCAAATTATTTTTATAATCAGGATTTGTTGGGCCAAGTTTTTGTCATGAAAATGCGTACTATTTTACAAAAAAGAATATAATTTACGTGAAGTTCCTATTTAACTACATATAAGCGAAAGCTGGTCAGTTTTAAAGCAAAGTCGGTGTGTAAATGTTGTTTTCTAAGAAAACAATAGTTGTAACCTGTCGTTTGAGTGTAAAAAGAAAAATACAAATAAAATTGTGAATTTTAATTTAACTGAGGAAGCCAACCCTTTTCAAGAGTATTGTAGAACATTGCTGAACGTAACTGCTGTTTCAGGAAAACCGTACCATGGAATGCCTGGATCGAAAAAGGAGCGAGGGTCCTGGGAAGGAGATAACTTTACTTTCACTCATTCTGTCTCTGGTCGACTGGAGACGGGAACCAAACGACAATTTAAATTGTTAATAAATACCATATGAGTGCAGTGAAGCTATAAAAGGGTGTTATTTTAAAATTATCTCATTCCTTGTCGGATACGAGAGGGTGAATTTCAATCGACTGGATGGTGTGGACACTTCATTGTGATCTAAACGAACGGATATTTTGAAAACGCGGCAAATTTGTGGCGCGGTTTTCCCTGTTTGAGTTGAATCATGGCTAGTATCCGTGGTTGAATTAAACGAGTGGAGAGCGAGCGAGACAGAGTTTTCTTCCGAATTATTTCTCGCACAATCTCCTCAGGCTCTAAAGTTGTTTATATTCTGGAAATGTGCGACAAACGAGAAAGGAGGTCAGAGGAAATAGCGTTCCTGATCACTAGATTCCCTGTGCAAGTCAAAATGAAGTTAGAGTCTCAGAGGTGGCGGAGCATTTTGAATAATGGGGGGCTAATCGTTAAGCCAAGCACATACCTCTATTCATATTTTACAAAATGTCTTTTGCGTTGTTCATTTACACAAACAAACTTCTTTGCGATGTTCAATGTGTCCGTAATAAAGTTATGACAATGCGGGAGGAGGCAGTTGTTTAAACGATCCTGCTTCACCGTGCCTCTAAGGTGGGTTTCAGTTTGTGCTCGGAAGTTGCCAACGTCCTATGGGGCGCCGTTTGTAAAAAAAATGATTTAGCTTAATTTTGTCATTTTTTTCGTTATTTACTAAATAAAGTTTTGTGATGATATCATACGTCGATGATTTGATATAATAAATCCTGATTTCAAATCATGCGCTTATGATTTGATATAATAAATTATTATTTCAAAATCACAATTTATTGAACATATGAAATAAGTTTTAGTTAATCAACAACTATTGTTTCGATTTTGAGCTATGTGCTTTGCTAATCATCTGTTCATCGACCTTGGATGGCCTCACGTGAGAATCCTGAAAACCAGCCAATCAGAGTGAACTTTAGCATCTTGATACGTGGTTGCTAAATTTGGCCAATGTCTTTTGCTCTCACACGAGATAGACTACAGTGCGACATTTTGTCTAGAATATTTTCTATTCCTTCCCACCCACCCAAAAGCACTTGCCCGCTCATAGGTCTCTGTAGTAATATAGTTTGCCTGAGGGCTTTTCCAATCATCTAGGATATTTTGTAGTACAACTTAAATTGTAGGGCGACATCAGTTTGACACCTAAGTTGTAATGTACACGATTATAATAAAAACTCCTGGTATAACATGTCAATCTTGAGGGTTCAAGCACCACTTTTAGTTGTATTTAATAGATGCGTTAATTGTTAAGATAAGCAATGGGACTCTTAGAATAAGTACCTCTTTTGAGGTTTCTTTGTGTACACTCGAATTAAAATTACCAAAACGAACATTTATAACTTTTAGAGCAATTACATACCACATTTGAGGTAGTTTAGACATGTCAATCTATTGAAGGATCTTTACGATTCTCAGAGACACTTAAGTATGTTACTTATCTGAACGAACTAAGTACCTCGCTTAGGTTTGTTTATGTCGATTAGAACAGTCTGCCAGTCCAGTAATACATACTTGAGATCATAATTCACAATTTATACTTTTTTATATTGTTACCGTTCTTTGCAAGTT
>Ga0126338_10002400_pt1 | contig 12872 bp, 9 predicted proteins | sample OrbCmetagenome_2_FD_92529 | JGI IMG/M metagenome (GOLD analysis project Ga0126338, IMG submission 92529) | Coral microbial communities from Petempiche,Puerto Morelos, Mexico - Orbicella C C metagenome | ecosystem: Host-associated > Invertebrates > Cnidaria > Coral | place: Petempiche,Puerto... | reverse complement strand
CCCTTGTTGCGCATGCGATGGATCCCCCCCCCCCCCCCCCCCCCCCCACCCGCTATCTCAAAGTGTGGATCCGCCACTGCATGAAATGCAAAGTTGACAATATTTTAAAACAGTTTAACCAATTTAATTGATCATGATTGAAATTTAAACAGATTAAGGGCTTCTACCTTTTCTGGAACGTGTTTGTTTGACAACTATAACAAAGCAACATTTTAACTTGTTAATTCCAATGTCTTAACCCTTTTTTGAGCCCGCCTCAGGCGATAGTTAAAGTGGCTCTGTTTCTGAGTGGGAACTGCATTAGTATATGGCTTCATTAACCAGGTTTGAAAAGGAAAAGCCGAGTCACCTATCACAGAGGAGGAACATTTACTCCATCGATGCTTTTTGCAATTTCAGGGATGATTTTCCCCTTAGCAGGAGCCCTTAGTTATTTTGTCCCATAAAGAAGTGGACTACATGATTAGTGAATCATGTGAATTCCCAGGATAGCCACAACTTGCCCAGATAAATTTATATTTGGCATCCACCATACCCATTAATACAACCGAATAAAAATTCTTGAAGTTGCGATATTCTTTGGATGACTCAAGTCCTCCAGGGGACATTTAGTAGGGATGTGGCAACCGTCCACAGCCGACCAACAGCAAGGGAACTGCCACATTTCCTCCATATCAAGCATTTTTTCTTTAAACTCTTGCTCATTCTTTGGGAAGTAGCAGGCAACACTTTCATTCCAAAGATTGTTTATGATGGCCTCGCACACGTCCTGGGTAATAGTTGAAACCGTAGACACACCCACTCCAGCCATTCTGCTATTGTATAATAGTAATCACCGCGTCCAAGACGATAAAGACATGCCCAGCCTCATATCAGGAGAAATGGGATCTTCCGTAACTACATCACGTTCCAAATCATGTCTTATACCGCTTAGGATAAACTGAAATGTATCCTTTGAGATACGAAAGGTCTTTTGGAATCTTCGCTCACTGTAAGTATTCCAAACGTTATTCCACCATCCCTCATTTCTTCCCAAACGTCGATAGGATCGTACGACATCTTTCTTGCTTTCGTGGAAGGAAAGCAGAAGGAGAGTAAAAGCGCATACTTTAAGAATTAACCTTCACCTTGCGATACAATGATTTAAAATGGACTGCTGCATCAGCTGCCATTGCCGTCTGGCGTTAAAAATCGTCTTCAGTAAAGCAAATTTCTTCCGATCGCGATCTTCTCTGTCCGCCATTTTGGAGGGGTTGTACCGCTGGATGGAAGGTTTGTTTTGACGTTTTCTTTACTTTGAATTAAATTCGACGTTTGAAACCACTGCCGTGCTATTGGCGTGCCACTGCCGGGTCAAATTCATTTGACTTCGACACGGCAGTAGCATGACGTTTGAAACAGGCCTAAGACATTAATACCCAAATAAATAATTGATAGTTGGTAATGGACTTCAGTGAGATATTATGTAAACAGGAACACGGAGGAAGTTATCACCACACATTTCAAGAACATTAATAATATCCACATCCCAATATCAACACACAAACTCTCCTTACTGGTTTGTTGCCTTAAGCGCAGTTTTAGTTGGAGGAATTTGAACCGTTGTTCTCTGCAGTTTATTTTAATAATTATATCTCGAAATAAAGAAATAAGACGCTAGCAGGATATTGTGCTTATAAAGGGGAATATTTCTTGAATTGTTGCTTGCTGCTAAGAATTGTAATAAATTATCAGAAAAGGAAGCAATTTCGTTATTCCTTTCGCGAAGAAAACATTAGTCTTTTTACTGTCAATGACAAAAAGGAATGCTAGTAAAGCAATTAACTTAAAAACAGACCAGCTTATTCAATGTTCCATTCCATGGCTCTTGGGGGCCGCTATCTTCAAAAACAAAAAATTTCTGTGATTGGCTGAAATATACACGGAAATACTAAAAGAAACAAAGATCGCCTTCTAAGCTTTCAGTTTGTTCGGAAACAAAGCGAAGGTCGGTTGTTAAAAACATGCTGCATGAACTTCTTATTGGAATTGAATTAACTGGTTCAGCCCTCGTTTCCTTTCACTATGCTCTATTTTCTGATGTGCGCCATTTTCTTGGTTTCTTGTGTCCTCATACAGGAAGCAACCTGTTCTAAAGGTGGGTTCTGTCGATTTTTGTCTTTGGTAACTTTTCTTCCTTAATGACTCATTTTCCAATAACAAGGCGTACTTTGTACCTTCATGCTATTTTCTTAATTTTACAGCCAGAGTTCAACTTTGATCCAACTATATTAGTTTACTTAATTACGAAGGCTGGTTAGGGACGCCCTTTTGTTGCTTCGTTTGCTCTCTAGCATTTTTTCGAAGAAAGAGACTTCCTAAATTAATATTCCACGCCGAGACATGAGAATATCACTTCATTGTGATTGGGTGAGAACAGGCAAATAAATTGTTAATTATTTAATTTGTACTGTGAAGAAAATCAATAATTCACGATTCATTTGCCGCATTCACCCATTAATGCATTTATGAGAGAAACGGCCCAAGTATCGTGAATGATTTATATGATTGTGGTTTCACGCTAAACAGCAACCTGTTTGTCTTAAGTATGTTAAGACCTCTAGCGCGATAGAATACAAATAGTTTGGACATTTTGCTAAAATTGACTTCCAACCAGCTGAAATTTAGCTGAATAAGGTTTTATTACATGCCATACTCATCGCAAAAGGAAATTACTGCTGGTCCCAAATGGGAAATTTACTAAATCCTTTTTACCGTTTAACAATGCAGAAGTGAACCTAAAAATTTACCAACTTAAAGTTGAGGTCTTTCGATACAGGTCCAGAGTACGAGCAGTTTCTCTTTTCCTCGAAAATTCTTGAGGAAAAAACGCAAAACAAGTAAGCGTGACGTTAGAAGGGCAAACAGTGAGCGGCGATGCCGCCAGCCACTAGTAGCGAAAGCGTCGGAAGACACGCTACTTTGCCTTTCCTGGCTTGGCGTCGACAATCTCGCACGCTCGCGACTGCTCATTTCTGTGATGTTGCGTTCTTCTTTACGTTCTTCCAAAGAGTGTTCATGCAAAAGAGAAACTGCCCATAGTCTAATACCGATTTGACAAGGGGCTCGAAACGTCAACGTCACGGACTCGCTATCGGGATTAATTATTAACACGAAAAGTAGAGAAATAGTTAATATGAAACGAATCTGATAACTCTGGTTACTTTTTGGAAAACCGTTTCCTGATTTCAATTACGTTTTCTCTTATAAGCAATTTTCTCAGTTTGGCCGAAAAGGATTACGAAGATAAGTTTTAGTAACCTTTGTTAATGTGGGTCTAATATCCCCGGCTCAGTTTTGTAAGTATCGCTATTTTCCAGGTACTGCCACAAATAACATATGCCTTTTAACGACATCTATTCCTGCACTGGCAATACCGCCTAACAAGGCAGCAAAACCTGGATAGGTCGTCAAACCAAGATGTAGGTTGCTAATGGACTTCAATAAGATGTTATATAAACAAGAATACGTTATCACCACTCACTTTACGAACATTAAGACATCGCTATATCAACACACAAACTCTCCTTACTGGTTTGTTGCCGTAAGCAAAGTTTTAGTCAGAGGAATTTGAGCCGTTGTTCTCTGTAGTTTATTTTAATAATTATTTCTCGAAATAAGGAAATAAGACGCCAGCAGGATGTTTCGCTTACCAGAGGTGAAAAATTCCTTGAATTGCTATTTGCTGCTTAGAATTTTAGTAAATTATGAGGGAAAAAGGAGGGAAATTCGTTATCCCTTTTGCGAAGAAAACATTACTCCTTTTACTGTCAATGTAAAAAGGAATGATAGAAAAGCATTAACTTAAAAACAAACCAGCTCATTCAGTGTTCCATTCCTTCACTAATCGGGGGCGCTATCTTCAGTTTGTTCGGAAACAAAGCGAAGTCGGTCGTTAAAAAAGCTGAGCTTCTTATTGGAATTGAACTGGTTCAGCTCTCGTTTCCTTTCCCTAGCTATGCTCTATTCTCTGATGTGCGCCATTTTATTGGTTTCTTGTGGCTTCATACAAAAAACAATTTGCTCTAAAGGTGAGTTCTGTCTATTTTTTTTTTCTGCTGATAATTTTTCTTTCCTATTGACTCATTTTCCAATAGCAAGGCGAACTTTGCATTTTCGTGCTGTTTCACCGCAAGAGTTCAACTTTGATCCAACTATATTAGTTTGTTTAATTATGAAGGCTGGGTAGGGACTTGCTTTTGTTGCTTAGTTTGTTCCATAACGTTTTTTTTTTTTGAAGAAAGACACCTCCTTAATAAATATTTCCGCGCCAATTCTTAAAGTCATGGAACATGACAATATCACTTTATTGTGATTGGCTGAGAACAAGCAAATAAATTGTTAATTTTTAATTTGTACTGCGAGGCAAATCAATAATTCCCGATTTGTTTGCCGTATTCACGGGTTAATGAGACAAACAGCCCAAACAGCGTGAATGACTTATATGATTGTGGTTTCACGCTAAACAGGAATCTGTTTGTTAATTTTAAGTATGTTAGACCACTAGCGCGATAGAATAAAAATAGAGTTGGGACAGTTTGCTAAAATTGACTTCCTACCAGCTGAAATTTAACTGAATGAGGTTTTAGTACATGCCATACTCATTGCAAAAAGAAATTCCTCCTGGTCCCAAATATGAAATTTACCAAACTATTCTTATCGTTTAACAATGCGCAAGTGATGTCGCTGTGTTCTTTTTTGAGGATAATGCATTAATGTTCGCAAAATAGCCGTTGATGGCACAGATAGAAAGAAACTTATTTATCGTTGGAGAATTACTCCAAAGCTAGCCACGACAAAACATCGCCTAATATAACTTTTCACCTGAGCTAAAACGAAGCTGTAGGTAAAAATAAATAAATAAATAAACAAATAAATAAATAAATAAATAAAAAATAGAATATATTAAACATGTCAAATATGAGAACAATGGAAGACTGTTAGTAGGTATTCGGTAAATTTTTGATGTTCTTTTGTAACAATTGTTTGATCTACTCGCAGGTACGTGCAAGCGACACGTTAAATTTACCTCGGAGGTAGATGGCCGCGATCTTCTTGGTCACGTGATTAAAAACCTTACTCTACCACTGGATGTACGTAATCCCTGCAGAAGTCAATGTGTTATGGAGAGTCGCTGCGTGTCAATCAACAACGGTCCAGTGATAAACGACAAAGTGATTTGCGAGCTGAGTGATTCAGATCACCTTTTACACCCTGACGACCTGAAAGCCCGACCAGGCTTTACCTACACCGGCACTGAGGTGAGAGATTAATATTCAGCTATAAATTATTCTTCATGTGGAAAGAAAGGATAATAAGACCCTTAGCCTGGTGAAGCAAAAGATGGACGATCCTATGGCTAGCTCGCTTCATCGCTTCTTGTTTCTTTTGCCAACTTGTATAATTTAAAATTTCCCTATCATGCGGGTGATTTCAGGAGCAAAAACCGTCGGCTTGTTGTCTGATAAGATCTTCAAAGTATTCGAAGCAAAATTTGAAACAAAGGACATCTTGCAAAGTTTGTACTTTCAAATCCTTTAAAGCCTCAAGCTTTAATAATACTCCAAAGCTACAGTTGAATTTATTTTTTTCTCATCAGAACGCGTGTTCTAGTAATCCTTGCTTTAATAATGGAACATGCTTGAGTGGATTTACAGAGAAGAAATATCACTGCGTGTGTCCGGCATACCTAACTGGTGAAAACTGCGACAAAGGTAAACACAGGCAGTAGTTAACAAAGGGTAAACATGAAACGGGTAGGTGAGATGTGGGAGGCAAGAAACTCTCCCACTGTCTCCTCTTCCTCTCCACAGCTCTCCCCTCCCTCTCTCTATCCAGTTTTTACGACCGCTTCTCAGGCTAGCAGTAGTTTACAGGCTCGAAAAAAAAATTCTGTTCCCACTAAAATCTTAGATTTTTGTGACATCTGTATTTTTTTTAGTGTCAAAAAGCCATATTACACTTGCGTAGTGCGGCTAAAGGCCGATAGACACGAGGGGTTCCCGGGTTTTGCTCCAGGGGCACGCTCCGGCCAAGCGCAGAGCTCCCCCGTGTGTACCAGTGATTTCATGGACATAATTCATTCTGGGGAGCAAAATTTCCACCCTGCAAAATGCTCCACAACGTTAAACCGGTTAAGTATTTAGGGGCAAGATCCCGAGACAAATTGAACAAATATAGAGTAAACTCCCACATTATGCTCCCCAGTACGTACAAGTCGCGCACAATGATCCTGAAGCATGCTCCTAGAACAAAACCCGTCTCGTGTATCGGCCTTAAAACTACTGGTTATGTTTATATGAAAGTTGCTTTGGATCAATAACACCATGAACATCATCACCGCGACACTAATCTACTGAAATAATGGCTAAAATTCTTATGGCATTTGTTGCCCTGATCTGAGACAAATTGATATATACATTTGTCTGTGTCTTCCGGATTTAGGTCTTGTAGAGTCTTGTAGGATACTCTATGACGTATACAAGTAAGTCATTAAAGACTCCGAAAATATTGAAGACGCCTTGAGTGGAACCCTGCAAGCACAGCCTTTTCTTAAAAAGAGATTTCGCTTTTTTTTTTTAAAGTTCAGTATTCTTTTGCTAAAACCTCGTTTAATGGGTTTTTACTTTGAAAATCGTTATGGCCTAGTTAATGGACCAAAGCTGATATACACTAGTCTATTATTAAACATAAGTAGGTACTGCAAACCGGAGCAGCGCCTTTGGCAAGACCTTCTATCAACATCTACGCATGCGTATGTTTATGAGCCATTGAAAGGAAGCCTTTAATTCTTAAGTTTTTTCAAGAGACATTGTGTTTTGGCTCCTTTTTTTACCTCTTTCAGGTTTCCAGCTTGTTCACGCTAATTTCTTAAATAGCCAATTGTTGACTGTTTTGCTTCGTCCTCGTAATAACAGTAGTTATTATTAGATTGTAGTTCTAACTAGTACAAGATGGAGAACGAGAACAATTGTTTAATTTCAATGCAGTTGCGTTCCTAGAGTTTTCAGTTCTCCTTGTTTCCAACGAGTTGAAAAGGAGACTGTCTGCGCTACATCGCTGTGAAAAGTGATAGTCGAGAGCATAATAAACACTGGGTGAGGATTAGTATCGATAGATAACTTCACATTCAACAGGTCAAGGGTGAGTCAGCTGGTTAGGCTCCATGTTGACTCAAAACCAATTTCTGTTCTCTGTCACATGGGAGATTTTGGATGTGGAGATGGAGGATGGACGCCGGTCATGAAGATTGACGGCAACAAGGTATATTACAAGCTACTGTAAGTCAAAGTTTCAAAACTCAGTTCAGAATATTCAGTTGCTTCGAAAATGTTCGTGAGCGATAAACGGAAACGGTACTCGACCAAAACACTTCAAAATCGGTAAAACGTTTAACTCTAAACGGCACAAAACTCTCTAAAAGGCACAACAACTACTCACTAGAAACTGTCTAAAACTCTGCCGATAAACGTCCACGCAACTTAAATTCGTAAGCGCAACTAAGGTACGCGTAACTTACATTCAAAATGTTTTCGTGCGCGCGCGTGCTATTCGCGCGTCACGCCACTTCGGAACTGTCTTCTTAACAATACCAATATCTTTTAAGCCATGCATTACATTAAAAGAGCGATTTAAGTTATCTCTGGTAAACTCAATATAATAGAAACAGGTTTTGGTATGTTGCTTTCCTTTTCACTCCTCCTCAGAACACTTTTCACTATGACTCGCTGTACTGGAGGGATGAGAATGAATATAACCTTCCTGGAGGAGAGACTGGGTTTGACTCACAAGAAACCAAGTTACCAACCTATTGGAACACATCTTTCTCCAAGATCTGTCTTGGTATGAAGATCGACCAACAGATTAACTTCATTGTCATCAACAAGCAGGCCAACTCTCTATACTCACTGATCGCTGATGGGCAATACCGCGCCACCTCACTGGGTCGTAACACTTGGAAGAAGTTGATTGGTTCAAAAGCATCCTTACAGCGAAAGTGTAACAAGGAAGGGTTCAATGTTGTGTGTACTGATAGTCGTCATTCAAAAGCAAAAATCGGGATCCTTGGAAATAATGTAAACGACTGCAAGTTATGTGATTCCAGAATCGGGTTTGGAACAGGAGGAAAACATGATGACAAGAACACGTGTGGAAACGAGGCAACCTACTCACCAGATAATGGACGCAAACACATCAAAGCAATGGGTTACATCCTAGTGCAGTGAGAGGAAAGTGACACAGAAACTTTAAAAACCCGTAGAAGATGTGCTGATATTAACAAAGAAAAGTGCAAACAAGAAACTAAAATGATTTTGTTACTTTCATAAGTAGGGCCTGTTAAATTCTTTTTTCTTTTGTAAGAAACAGCTTTCAGCTTTCTTTATATAACAAATAAACGTGTGCTTTAAATTGACTTGTTTAACTGATATCTGAGTATGTTTCATGCACGCATTGCACTTAAGATGAGCCCAACCTTCGACCTTCAAGCAACTGGTGTTCATCCTCACAAATCAGGGAAACTTAATGGAGCGCAAGTATCTTCCAGAGGGCGAGGCTACTTAGATGCGATGCTGATGTTAACCATTGATAAATTCAATCATTTTCTGGAATTAAGTTCCTTGTTAATCTTATACTTTCCCCACACCCTCAAAAAAATTTAACAACAATCCTTGTTCCCTGGAAATAAATGATTCTTAGTAACCGAGTCTTTTCCTCATCGATTTATGGCTCAAGTGCGAGGGGTGACGTCCATAAATCGAAGCTAAAAAATGAGGATCCGTAACTTACAGTACGGACCGAGAGGACACGGTTAGTAGAATTTTTATTGTATCTATACTTGTGAGTCTGCCGGGTTCGGGAACGACTTCTCTTCACGCGAACGGCTTCAAATTTCTGACGCACTTCCAAAGCAAAACGAATCAATTTGAAATCGTTGTTAAGTGACTCTGACGTCGTTAGCAGGTTTTAATGCTCAATTTTAGAAGTAAAAGAAAAAGTTTTAAACGGTTTCTCGCTATAAAAGTTAAGAACACTTGGCGATAAATCACGCAGCATTTTGGCAACGACAACAACTTTAAATTTTAGCGGGCCGTACAGTAGAATAAGGCCCGCTAAACTGGCCAGTCACAGCGTGCGTACTGACTGAGAGACATAATAAACAACCGTATTTCCTTGTTTGCTAGACCCCTGAGAGCAGCAGGAGTTGGTAACGATGCGTTGCAGTGATCTGAGTCTTATTATCCCGTGAACCAGATGTTTTGCACTTGTTCACGCGGCGTTGGGTCACAATATAAAGACCTCACGCAAACCAGAAACCTTGCATGAAAAGCCTCTAGGACCCCACCCAGGGGAGGGGTTTAGATAACAGATTTAAAGCGTATCTCCCTGGTCTTCAGCTGAGTCGTCAGGTAGAATTTTAAGTTAGTTCAGTTAACATTCAATTGGTTGCTACACTAAGACGAGTTAAGGAAAAGAGAGAGGAAAACAATGATTGCTGGAAGAGAAAAGACGCCGTTCAACTTCTAGCTGTCAGTAATGGTGAATAAGTACGTTTGTTATGTTTAACTCGTACATGCAAGTTGTGCGCGTCAAATTTGCAAAGTTTTCCAAGCATCTTTCTCACAGAAAACTGATGCTGTTGCTGATTCAGTATCGTAACGTTAGTTCAGAAGATGCCTGTGTTTCCTTAAACTCGCTCACGCATGGGCGCTGATTTGGTTTTGTTTGACAAAAATGTCTGATGCTATTATTTCCCTTCCTTTGGCCTTCATGCGCGCTGAACAATTGCAATATATCTACCAATGAAAACACTTTTCAAAGTGAAGATTATTGCGCTCACGTAGTGTAACGCAATCCTAATCCAGTTTGCATCGAGAATTTTTCGGACGGATTTGTTCGATTTGTCCCCCGCCCCCCGCACAGTAGTGGCAAACTACATCATGAGCGCATGCACGCAGTCGCTTATTCGCCTTATAGATTTGAACTGTGTGTGATTTTTGCAAAGCTGTATGTATTTTGACCCACTAGCCTTCGACAACAAGTCACTGAAGCCTGCGTTATCGGAAAAGAATGTTTTAATTGTAGCTCGGCGACGACAAATGGCCATGAGTTGTGGCTTAGAAAAAAGAAATCTTCCGTGTAGCTCGGCAAATGACCATGATGATTTTTGTGATCAGAAAATAAATTTTCCGATTTGTAGCTCAGAAAATTCTTTGTGGCCATAATTGGTTGTCAGAAAACAAACTTTCTGTATTGTGTAACTCGCCAAAAGGCCGAGTTTTGTGGTCCGAATGGTTAATTCACCTTTTTCATTTCTGAAAACAAGATGTAAATTCGAGCAATGCAAACAAATACAAACACAAAATTTCAAAAACATTTGGGGACGTGCTAACTTGCAAGGTCGCTGGTCAAATCTTTATTTTCTCAAGAAATAAGCTTTGTTGGCTATCCGAAATTAAATCCTAAGGGTGCGTTTCTTTAAGAAAATCCAAGATTGGATTCTTAAATCAGAAAACGGAGTTTGCGTTTCTTTTCTAAACAGATTAATCCAAGATCTGTCGGATCATGGTGCGTCAAAGGAACCGAAGAATCCACTCCAGATAAGGATTCTTCGGTTCATTTCTACTACTACTAGTAAACTTTAGCCTTCGTGTGGACGGCGAGGCAGAACTAATCATTTCTGAAGATGAAAAGACGCATCAATTCCAGTCTGTCTATGAGTCATGAAAATATACGTCCTATTCCATTTTAGGGACACCTTAAGATCAGTTGTAAAATGTAGCCTTTTAGTTTTGTTTTTCAAGTTTTTGCACTATTATACATTAGTACAAATCTACCAGCGTTCTATCACGAATGCCGTTCTCTGATTGGCTATGCTAATCACTATCTATTCTGTGATAGATAGTGAGTAGCGTAACAATGTGCCTTTGTTAACAAAATGACGGCCGCTTCTTGGCGTTTTCAAAGTGTCTGTGAAGAGGATTTAGATAAAGTTTTGAACGACTAGTAGATTTATACTAAAACAATTAGATTTTTCGCGTCGATTTCTATGCTGATAGTTGAGGTGGGCGCAGCGATAGAAATCTCGAGCTCATAATCTAATTGTTTAATATACAGCGTATTTAGCCCAATGGGTATTTACTTGCTCTTTTTGTAGATGCATTGATTAGTATATGTAATAGGACTACATGCTGTCCAATTTGGAAATAATTGGATGAAAAAAAATTCTGAGGACAGCCAAAGTTGGACCAGGCCGTAGGCCGAGTCCAATTTGGCAGTCCGAGGAAATTTTTGAATCCAGTTATTTCCAAATTGGACAAGCATTTAGTCCTATTACCTATTAATTATACAGGATACAAAAACAGATGAACAAGGCAAATATTTAATGGTCTAAAGTACAGTATTTCTCACTTCGCTTTGCTCAGCACGTCACAGGTGAAACACTTTAACACAGGTTTTTTGCTTCTTTGAGTGTTCTTGTTCTAAAAATCTGTACCTGTTCCATGTTAACTGTCACAGCCCTGTTGTTATATAGAAAGTTGATTTCTCTGCGGTTTCTTCCTTGGTGTGATAATCTCATAGCACTTGGATGCCGCCGAATTTTAGTTTTTCTCTGTTTCTCGAAAGTAAAAAATAGGCGACTTGTACGTGCATTTCCAGTTCCAAGTCGTCAGCCCCTGGACCAAATTGGCTGAAATTCGGAGAGCAGGTTGTCAGAACGTTCGCCGACAAAACCGTGTCTGCGAATTCTGATTATTCTTCTCATTAAAAAGTTCTGCCTTTTTTTCGCGGGCAGTTCTATTTTTTCCCTTTTCAAACTTTATCCTCTTGTAAAAAAATAACAAACGCATGTGCCAAAAATCTGAGACACGGTTTTTGAGGTCAATGTGTGAAGAAACGGATGCCATGTTAATCGTTTTCTCCGACCTAAATTTAGCGTTTAGCGAATAGCGACATGTCGCACAGCCCTATGACCAGCTAGTCGGGCAGCCAACCAAACGTGCATCAGCTTTGAGGTAAAAACAAATTGATAAATAAAAACAAATTGCTTGATTTGAGGTTATACAGATTTATGATAGTTACACTAGCTAGGTAATCAACCCCTTCTGTCCTAAGAATAACCATAATCTTGTTTCTTTTGTACATGTGGACATGGCTGGGTAACAAAGTTTGCCACCGAGTTCAGTCGATTCCTTAGTTACCGATGTGAATTAAATCTTCTCCTCCTCCTCCTCCTCCTCCTCCTCCTCCTCCTCCTCTTCTTCTTCCTCTCCCACCTTTACAAACTAAACAGCTAAGTTATTTACCAACTTAAAGTTGATGTCTTTCGATGCAGGTCCAGACTACGAGCAGTCTCTCTTTTCCTCGAAAATTTGTGGGGAAAAACGCAAAACAAGCACGCGTGCGAGCGTGAGTGTGAGCGTGACGAGCGAGCGGCGATGTCCCCGGCCACGAGTAGCGCGGGCGTGGGAACAAGTTTTCATAAGAGCGCTTTAATTTCTTTGCTAACCTGACATTAAGTACAGCCAGCGACGAAGTAGTAAGCTTGTAGTGAGCTCTCTGGTGTTTCCAGGCCAAGCTGCTTATTTTCGTAGAGAAGTTCGACGTCTCGAGGTATTAAAGCTAGTTTGTGTTTTGTGGACGAAATTTTGCCTTCGAGCGAGCTCGACCAGGAGAGCATTGAGAGCATCATTTGCAGAGAAAACTCTCTGTCAAAACATAATATTGAAGTTTAGATTTTCTTTATCTAAATGCCTATCCAGGCCAGCCCGAATTGCTCTCATCGAATAATATTAGACTGCAATATTTGCAGTCGTGGGAGCAAGCGTTGACGT
>Ga0126338_10002399_pt1 | contig 12873 bp, 7 predicted proteins | sample OrbCmetagenome_2_FD_92529 | JGI IMG/M metagenome (GOLD analysis project Ga0126338, IMG submission 92529) | Coral microbial communities from Petempiche,Puerto Morelos, Mexico - Orbicella C C metagenome | ecosystem: Host-associated > Invertebrates > Cnidaria > Coral | place: Petempiche,Puerto... | reverse complement strand
GATTTCTGTATGTCGTACAATTTAATGAACTCCTCTGATTTGTGTGAGAATTTAAAACTGCAAGGACGGAAACATTTATATAATTAATCAAGGCAGAGGGAGTTTGTAATGTTACAGCGCGATTGTCAACAACTACGCTATGTAACTACCCATCTAAAAATCTAAAAATAACAATTTAACCATCAAAAACTTTCCTTGCGCCAAGGACTGGAATTCAGGTCCCTCCTGCCTGCCATTAAACTAAGAAAATGTCTTTGTCAAAAGAACTTCAAGTTTCAGTCAAGATTCGCAGAATTCTGTGGGTGCTATGGTATAACAAAACCGGAGAAGGAGAGTTTGTTACACAAACAGTTCAGATGATATTAAAATAAATAAATCTATAAAAGTCAAACTATTTTGGACTATCGTTACGCGCGATTCAGCTTAAAATACTTCCAGTGTAACTTGAGCAATGATACCTCGTGCGTATATTCCAAACTGGAGCAATTTTATTGGCCTTTATCTTAAGATTCCTGTTCTCAGTTTACTACCGGAATTAAAGGAAGTAGTTGCTAAAAGCAATTCACTGCTATAACATTACAAACGTTACAAAATCTAAAGAATCGAATACGTTATTACTGAAACTGTAAAGTAACATACACGAGGTTGAAACTGTGTCCAAAATAAATTTTGACAGATGAAGTAATTTTGAACCATCCTCAGTACTTTCCCTGTCATTGGCTACAGCGCCAAATCAGGAGCGCTGAGAATTGTATTTAAGGGGAGGGTTACTTGCTGGGAATCAAATCAAAGTCTTCAACAAATCTTCCCCGAGAAGAACAGGCAACATATATCAAAGCAAACGTTCGTGAGAAACTTAAGTCATGGAGATTATTAAGGTAAGAATGCGTTGTGATTGTTTATAAACGCACAAAATGCTTCAAAGTTATCCAATAGTCCATTCAATCTAATTTTAAAAGGAAGAAACTGAGCACTTTTCAAACTGAACACTAATGTTGTACGCTAAGTTGACAATTTACTTTCAAGGAGAAATTATTTTTCATCCGTCTTCCAGCCTATTGACCTAATCACATCCATTATAAAGATACTAAAAACCAAACTTCTTCACAAAGATTGTTTCTCAACTTCAAGTTAACTGTTTGGTCCCTGTTATTAAGTGTTAATTCTCCTCACATGTCACCATAGATTTCATCTAATAGGAGTTGTGAGAATTTGGCGTTAGATCTACATTACGTGTTGAACTTTCTTGATAATTAATAAACAATCAATCTTAGTGTTGTTTTTGGGCTCGCAGGTTATTGCAATTATTCTCGCTGTTTTTCTTCACCGTGGAAATGGCCGAGCTATCACATCAACCAGCAACGACAACATTGAAAAAATGCTTGATTTAGCTGTGGAAGAATTAAACACGATCTTGAATGAGACAAATGAGAATCCAACTGAACGAGAAGAGAATCCAGCTGATGTCCTTAGATTATCAGAACAAGATTCATCAAGCCATGAAGCAGTACAGTCTCAGTTCAGTTCAGATAACATAATCCAACTGAACGAAGCCAGACCTGTTTTGAGACAGAAGAGGTCTTCTTTAGGCCCTTGTTACACTGGTAACTACCAGACGGTCCAGCTATCAAGCGGCGATGTCAAAACGTTCCCCATTTGCAAGAAAGTTTCAGGGCTTACCGGTTGTGAAAATACCCTTAAAAAGTACGGCAAGAGAACATGTGTGGAACTGGATTACCAGACGGTCAGCGTCCGCCTAGCAAACGGGGCCCTTCAGACTAGAGTATATCCGCGTAAATGCTCATGCGCTGTGTGAAATGCATCATTATTGTAACTTAACACAGAGATATTTAAATTATTGACCGGAAAACATTATGTTATAATATATTAGTTTTTAAAGATATTTATAACGGATAAAAGTTGAGCCAAAAGCTGCCAAAAATCTGAGGTTTAACAATGTTCATCTTCATTATCGTTATTATTTGCAATAAGAAGCAGTTATATGTTATATTATATTTATATTATTTTAATGAAAAAGTATTTACACAGTAGTTTATACTGTTGTCGGAAAAAGATGCGAAGTGCCTGACAGAGACAGTCCAGCTTTACGGTTAGCACTTCAGTTTTTAGAATACGACTGTCGTTTATGATAAATAATTATTAAATAATAAAATAATGATGACTTTATTTATAGGGTCAAATGTTAGTTATATTAACATCCTCGGATAATATATTTTTAATTAAAAAACAAATCAATAAAAGGAGTTTATTTCAGTTCTAGTCTACCCTCATCTTGTATAATTTCACTCCAACCAGAAAATTAGCTTTCCCATTCCTAGTTTGGTTTGCCAAGAGTATAAATTAATAGACCATATTCGTATTCGCGGTATTGGACTGGTACTAGCTTGCAATGGAGGCTCATGCGAGCGAATATCATTAAAAAGGGATAAATACTATCTCGGATCCTAGACATTTAGCGGGGGCAGAGGTGGCGGCAAAAGGCGACTGATTGATGGATGATGAAATGTTATTTCCATTTGAATAGACTCCCTGTATTAGCCTCAGTTGCAAGCCAGTTCCAGTTCAACCCGAGAATACCAATATGGTCTGTTTGGAATATGTCGCTGCAACCCGTAGTCGAATATATATCCCTTGTTTTCATTTGGTTGAAAAAAAAGGTACAGGACCAAACCGAGAGAAGTTTAGCTTAGGAAAACGTCTTAGAAATTCGTGAACGCTTCTAGGGAACGTAAACACGAAGCCGACAGATCAGCCTGATCTTGGGAATGGGCACCAGATTTCATGAATGCTCTGGATCCAGTCCACGACGGACCAGTAGCTTTGCTTAGGGAACGTGGCGCACCTGTGGTCCTACCACGCGTCACAGCTGGCTAAACATGGCCGCGTAAATAACAAGACAAGTAATCGATTCCGTACTCTTCAACGAACAAACTTTCTAACGCATGGAAATTGAGCTAGGTCTTAACATGAAGCCGCGCCGTTCTCTTTCTCTGTTCGTCGTTCTCGCTTCACTGTTCAGCTGTTCTGTGTCGCATTCTGAGCACAGCTTCGGGCAACAGACACATAGCAATCACGACGATCACGTCGCCTTTCTCGGAGAGAAGCTGGCTAAAGAGTTTGAAAAACTTTCCCCTCAGGAGTCCAGGAGACGTCTCAGGTAATCTATACATTGTTTAAAAACAAAACTGGAATAATTACAAACCAATACAGTCACTAATATAGATATCAAGATTATAATAAGACGCCATAATTTGGTAAACGTCCAATACTAAATGGCGCTGTGTTACTAACTAAAAAATCCCAACATTGTGGATAAAATTCTGTATGATCCATTACGAAAGATTTGTTTGGAATTTGTAATTTTCTAAACAAATCTAACGTTACGATCATCTATTTCGATCGCAACTTGTTCATCGAATTAATGATATTACATTCAATTAGAATTCTAAATCACGGCAAAATCTAAAAATATATATATATAACAAGAACGGAGAGTTTATTAAAGATCGTAACCCCTCGTACTGTTTGTGTATTTATTATCATCGCCTGTCAAATAAAAGGACTAGAAATATTTTTCTTTATCTCTACGATAACGAACAACTTTTCCCTACCCGATGATTTCTTTTCCAATATTTTTTTCATTTATTATAATAATAATTGATCAAAAAAAAAATCCACGCGCGGTTCTTTAACATGCCAAATAAATTATTCCTTCAACAAATAAACAGCTGAGCAAATATTCCAAACGCTGTTGCGTCTCTCAAAATTCTCTTAATGATTTGTGCATTACAATGATCATTGAACCTCGATCCAAACTTAGTACTCTTAGTACCTTACCTGCAGCAAGATCTTAGCGAGTCGCTTGCTCATTGGTCCTTGTATGACAGGTAACTAGTGTCCGCGATTTTACTTGCTTGTGCATTTAAGAAGCTTACTTTTTTCATATTAGAACTAATGCTTTTAGAACTACGAGTGATAATATTGTTATGTAGCTCGCAAAAACAAATCGATTGTGGCTCGATCAGGCATTTTCTCATGATCAATTCAAAAGTGGTATTGCTTAAAATTGTTCTGGGACTGAGGTAAATTTATGCATAGCGACGTGTAATGAACCTGTTCTTTTCAATTTTACGCCTGAATAGTCTTTGTTGGTTCGTTTAATTTTAAGCGTTACTAAAAACCTTGAAAAAAACCTTGAAAAATTCGTCGCCTGGCCAAAACGATCTTTCTACTTCAACTAATGAACTTAAATTTATGCTTACTTTATTCCCTCTTTCGGTTCGATCGCTGATGTTGTTTTTTTACTTTTTTGATTTGCACACCAAATCTTGTTCACCTCAAAGTCAGTTCTTCGTTAAAAGCGCGTTATAGGAGAATGATATTCGACTGGACTGCACTTTTTGGAATTTTTCTAGGGATTTATGGAATCAAGTCGTAACAATTTGAAATGCATGATTAGTAACGCTATTTTTCCCGCCGGCAAGAGTTACCAAACTGGTATGGCAGAAACCCTCTACGAAAAATTAAATATGGAAGCAGCTCCTCAGAGCCTTTGTGTGTCGTGCGATGCCCTGCATTTAAATGTTTTTGTATGAAATATTTTCATCGGTTACACAACGTCTGAGTAATTTGATTGTTGCGAAAGACATGATTGCCTTTCAAAGCAAAACGAGGTAAGATTTCGTCATCTCATTTCATTTCTCCAGAATGTTAGTGCCTCGTATCGACATCAATAAGGATGGCTTTGTAGAGGAGGCCGAGCTAGAGATCTGGGTTCGACACAAGATGCAGAAGTGGACTGTTGACGAGGACGTGGACGCCATATTTAGAGATCTGGACATGAATAACAACGACAAGGTCACGTGGAAGGAGTATATGACGAGGACGTTTGGATTCACCGAGGAGGGTTGGTATCTGCTAAGAAAAGTATCGACATTTATAGAATATCATGTCTGCAGTTTGCGTTATAATTTGCCCGTAACCAATTGCTATTTTTCACCGGCAAATACACTGCAGTTGTAGCCATTTTATAGAATAAATCCTACGACGCATTTCTCTAGAGGAGTGAGGGGCTCTTCTCGGTCTGCTTAACAAGAGATAATAATTTCTTTAAATTCTTGGGCTATTTTAGATCAACGTGTATTATTTCCCACATCCTCGTTCAAGCTTGGCCTCATAAATATGTGTTTTGTATCTTATTTCATACCAAAGTGAGGCCTTGACCACACTATGACGGAGAAATTTGAACTCCCAGCTTTATATTAGTTCTACTATTAGGCCTACCGTCCACACTAATCCGTCACGAAAACAGAGCTTTTCGAAAACGCTCTTCAAACCAAAGGAATTTAAAACGTCGTCGCCGGCTTTGCGTTTTAGTGTAGACGGAATACATTTTGAATATGAAGCTTCTCGAAAACGATGATGTTACGAGAATCTTGTGATTTCCCTGCTCGAGTTTTCGTCAAACTTAAATCCAAAATGAACGTTGATTGTCGCGTTTTTAGATTTCCCAAGCGTAGTGTGGACGGAAACATGTGATGCGTTTCAGAGTGAAAACGCTGTTTTCAAATTTCTGCGGCGTACTATGAACGGGGCCTGATATTTTATCAACTTGCATTAGCTATAGCCCATTGTCTCTTTCGATATTCTTCGTTATCTCTTCCGAAGAACAAGCCTTATTTCCTGGATCATTAACGAATGATTATTCGCTGCCTGACAGATATGCACAGCAGATGGGAAAGATCCAATCTGGAAAAGTACGTTGTTTACGATAAGAAGAAGTGGAGATACAGCGACCAAGACAAAGATGGCATGTTGAACCGCCAAGAATACGAGTATTTCCATCATCCCAAAGAACATGAAATCATGCTGCCTTATATTGCCGTGGTAGGTGTAAACAAATTTGAATGTTTTTGTCTTGGATTGCAAATGTTTAGTTAGGCTTTCCAGTTTGGCTCGTTTTTGCTCCGAATCATAACAGGGGGTAAATAAGTCAGACCTGTTTTTGTCCAAAATGACTCTATTCGGTATTGTCAAGCTCGATGGCAGTGGAAGTCTCTAACTATATTAAGCCTTATTTGCAGGAATTAATGGATAAATACGACAATGACCACGATGGCCGCCTTTCTCTAGACGAGTATTTAGGTGAGCTATCCTTAATATACTTACCTTTTTCTACGGAGTAGTTTGACTGATTTTACCATGCACGCGCTCCGGGCGTCGGCCTTTCAAGATTAGTTTTAAATTATTCCAAGGTAAAAATTGATGCTATTCCATACTCAACCTCATCCCCAGGGTCTCTCATTTTCCCGCCCTCCCGAACGAATTTGTTCCACACTAGCATGCGCATAAAATATGTTTAGTCCTGCGAAGCGGATACCAATTTGCATAGTCAGTCTCATGTATGCTTTTCTCGTGTTGCTTCTGACTCTGAAATTGCTTTTAAAAATTCTTCTTAGAATATAGTTTTGAGTTAAAGCAAGCATTCAATAAGTACACTGTCTTATCCTTTTTACATTCTTCCCTTGTTTTCTAACGTAGTTTTCCTCTCTCTTGCAGCGTACATAGATATGCCAACTTTTAATTCCTTATACATAGCGGATTTTAATGAGAAGTATGACGTAGACCACGATGGCTACCTTAACCTAGTAAGTACGATTAGAGTCCCTTGGAATACCTAGATTTTATTTGGCAATACCAGTTGTTTGGACTGGACAAGAAGCAGATGAGAAACCCAGCCTTGCTTAATCCATCACTTACGTATACGAGGTGCCTCGAGAATGTGTTTCCAAACAAGACAATGTTACATCTGTAAGCTTCTGACTGACTCATCTAGCACGTGCAAAACTTTTATTCATCGGAAAAATTGTTGCGTTTTTGTTTTCCCAGAAAGAAATAGAAGAATGGAGAAGACCACGAAACTTCAACAAGGCCCTGGGTGAAGCTCAACATTTAATAGAATATGCTGATATGAACAAGGTATTTAATACCTAGTTAAATTTTATATGTTCGTGTACTACCGTACAGTTCTAAAAGATGAAACAAGAAAAAAGAAGCTTCCCTCTCACCGAGAAAACTGCTATTGAAATCAGCAAGAGAAACGGGTGTCTTAAGTTTGCAACATGTCGGTCTCGAAAGACGTTTGTCAGACTGATCAGTAAAGAGTTTTGACCAAAGGATGAAGTTCTGTTGAGGTCTTTATGTAAGATGCCTTGTGGAGTAACAGCGTGTGACAGGAGTTGATTATCAAGAGACCCATATCCACCAAATACACCAACACCTACAATTTCTACCGAAACCAGAGAAATCTATGTAGTTTTAGAAGTATAGTGTACCTTATTGATGAATTTAACCAATCATTAGCACTTTCTTGAGCACGCGACCAACTTCAGTCTGAAATAAGAGTGGTGGACTTCAAATTGCACACACGGGCACGAATTACAAAGATTGGTTGCCTTGCTTACTTCCCCCTTCGAGTCTAACGTGCCGACAGACCGCGTGACACTCTGAGAGTCTGATGCGACAATCTGATGGTGTACAATCACGCAATCTAGAAGCTGCCGAAACGTTAACTGTTATCTTGATAATCAATCAATTAATAGCATCGTGATTTGTTTTTGTATTCAGGATGGGAAATTGACCGCTGACGAGTTCGTCATGAGCCATGAGATTTTTGCCGGAAGTTACGTGACGCAGTTCGGTCAATCCTTCCACGACGAATTTTGATGTTGTCTAACCCCGATCTACCAGGAAACTATCAAACAGCCAACACCTTGAGAAAAGCCTCAGCTGTTGTCAGTCAAGAAAAATCTATACCCGTAATTTGTGGTTTTCGTTTCCCATGTATTTGTTTCTTTTTTTTTTAAATATTGTTAGCCCAAAGAGACATTTATTACGAATGTATGGAAAATTAAATACCCAGGTACACTCTGTCTTGACTATAAAATCTGTTTCAGTAGGTATCTTAAGTCTGCAGTGTGTGAATGTTAAAAACCAGAAGTTCTTTAGGAATTATAATGTTCACATAGTTCGCATAGTTTTCAAAATTTCGTGTCTATCTTCACGGAATCCGTCAGAAATATTATTAAAAAGTTATAGAAAGATTTATTTCAGAAACTGCCTTCTAGTATTCACACATGGTATATGTACTCTTCTTTAAATGTAAATACAATAATGCATTTGTTTGTCGATCAGTGTGGTCTTCCTTTGGGCATTGTTGTCTGTCTATTGCGTTTTGTAGTTAGTTGCGCGGGAAAGTAGGTTGACAGGCGCGGGAAAACAAAAACGCGCAGCCAATCTCGTACAAAGTTCCGGAAAAACACACCGGTTGCAAGCGCGGGAAGATCCCTTCAACCTGATTGGCTAAGAAGGCATGCTTTTATTCTAACACTGATCACATGGGAACAGCACGTTACTAGAGAAAAGAAACCTAAAGATACCCCGTTTTCGTTTATGTTTACACATATGGGATTTACCGGAGGGAAACGGATGTTCCCAGTGGCGCAAAGATACCGTTATCATGTACTTACTTGTGCCTGCAGGGAAAGGAAGTCAGGATATTATGACATCTCTTATTGTGCAAAGCTCCGAGGAAAACTAAGTCGGTAGAAAAAATTTCCACACTATCTCATGAGAAAATATACAATGTAATCCAACTATTTAAAAGTGCTTTATTCAAACTTACAAGTAACACCAACTAAACAGCTAAAAAAAACTGCGGAACATGATTTTTTTTCTGGTTAGACTGTCTGACTATCTAACTAAGAAAATATCTCCAGATAGCAATCATGTTTATTTACACTATTTACAAATGGGAATATATAAACTCTTCTTGACATATGAATTCTGTGATTGGATGTGAACATATCTAAGTTTTTATATAAACATCTTCTGTCAAACGATTGTCTTGATAATCAAGAACAACCTTGTGTTTTCCTGTACGACATATTCGGATCGGGCAATACGCAAGGCGAAAGAGATAAAATAAAAAGGCGTGTTTACCCGAGCAAATGATAGCTTTGCGCGATTCACTATCGATCTTTTTCCGCTTAAGGACCTCCGTGATTAATTCGGCCTGAAAAATTCATATTAAGAACGAAGCTCCACAGCGCTCCACACAGACCAATCAGGTGTAGTAATCTCGTCCCCAGAGCCTACGCGCTTTCGGTCAGCGGTGACTGAACGCCCAACGCTCTTGACAAAATCAGAAACCAGAACCAGAAAATCTCCCGTATGATTGTGCGCATACGTTCAAGTTCAATAACGGTTTCTGAACATGCTTAGAGAGAATAACCGTTGTGAGCAATGCTGGCTTACCTTCCGATTTTTCCCTGAGGTCTCGATTTCTTGGTGCTGACCAAAAGTATCGCGGCCTCTGGGATCGAGATTCTTCGGTGTAGCGTATCGTATCGGTTTTACATTTTCGCTCCCAAGTAGCAGTCAATTCAGTACAGACGGCTTATGGATCTGTGTAATATCGTCTGAAGGAATTTTCAGGTTAAATTTCACACTTCTCTTAAGGGCGCATGGAAGCAGAAATCTGTTTGCTCAGGAAAGCGGGAGCTAATTTTTTTTACCAATCCTAATTACGCTTTTCATTTTAGAAATGACAGCTTCTTCGATTGAAAAACAAACTATCGGTTTTGTAATGTCTGGAAAAATACCCAAAGATTTTAATACTAAAAGCATGGTAGGATTTGGGTTCGTTCCTTGCAATACACCCTGTTGCCTAGCAAAGTAACTGACCTGGAGAAACAGCGGGCTCTTACGACACAAAGCCAGGTACATACCGCGTTCATGCGTAGGTTTAATACCTCAAATCCTCTTTTAGGAGCAGTTTTAGCTAAAATTCATATTCCTTTCAGGAATATATTCTCTTCTGAGCATTGAATGGCTTATTTGCTTCACTCGGTGACTAATTTGTTATCCAGCATCATTTCTTAAAATTCATGTCGTCTTATCAATTATCTAGTCGGGCCAAAAATGTTCAAACTAAATCATCTCTCTTTGATCTGCTGGTTTATAGTTACTTTTTGAATTCAGAATAATCAATGAAATTTTGATTTAAAATCAGGTGTCGGAGTAAATTGCACAGTTCAGAAGAGCTAATAATATCAGCAAACAATCGCATAAAATAAATAAATACATAAATAAATACTTTTTTCAAAATCTTCTCTCTTTCTTGCTCTTAGTATATAGTTGGATTTCGAATATTTGTACTCCCATATTTATATCTTATGATTCTAACTCATTTCGCCCGCGAAAAAGACACTTTCATGTTTCCAGTAAACTGGGGTCTGTTGTAATGAATTAAATTTCCGGCCTTCAATTGAAAACATGCCGGGCGCATTTTCATTTCATTCCCTTGAGCATTGAGGACCGCTGGCCAGCGTGTGTAGCGTAATGGTATTTCCACTTACTCCTCCCCCTCTGAGGGTGGTTGTAGTTTCAACGAATTATCTTTATTCACTTGCTATTTCTTGTACCTAGGGTGGGTCTCCTGGTGCGTTGTCTTGTGGTTATCGAGGGTTGTTGCCTCACTATTCCTGCTGAGGAGTAAAAAAGTAAGGTCAGCATAAAACAGTATGTGTATTGAGGTAGATTAGTTGTCCTGTATCACAGCTTACCATCCAGACATATACATAGTAATGCTGAAACACAGCACAACCAGGCTTCTTCGCCTGAGTTACATCAGCACTCTCCATACAGTGGAGTATCCAGTAAAGTAACAACAGTTTATTTCTACTACTGTAAACAACTGAAAGTAATTAAACTGTTGATAAAATTTAACACTCCGCTTTGATCATGAATACAACATCTTGGAACTCGGAGTTTTCAGACTGCACGGTCAGCTGTTATCCTCTCCTTGAACAAAAGAGCTTGAATACCGCGAGTACACTTCATGAGACAAACACCACATCATCGCCAACCTATCATCTTCATTAAATCTAGTATCAATTCTCATGATCGTATTGATACACTTTTAAGCAATTTGCGCACTTGCGGGCTCGTTTAACAATTTATTTTTATTTTTTTAGCTTGAAAAGAAACACAGATATAAAAAAACAATACACTAGCATTTTAAATCCATTCAATCCGTTGACTCCAAATACCTTGAGATGTAGATCTCAGCTTCCGGCTCACTCTACTTCAGGTAATGTAGGAACAGTTGGTCTCATTGATAGTCGTTTCTGCATCGCGTAACTCGGCCTGCTGTTGGCGGTACCTGCATCACCATTGGAAGTCGTAGTTGTGTTATTAAACAGATGACTGTCCCTTCTAACAGGACGTCTCGGTTTTATCTCATTGAGTTCATCTGTGATTAGAAGACTGCACTTTCTTCCGCCGTTAGTAGTGCTGTTTTCTGCGCAGCCGCTATCCGAACTGCCATTTGAATCGCCGCTCATTCCGTTCTCGACTACTGCCGACGCTTTCAGAGCGTTCGGAGCGTTCACGAGAACTCTTCGCCGCTTCTTCGGCAGTTTGAGCCTCGCCTGGGCGTGAGAGTAATATAAAGAAAAGTTGTTGACAATGACCGGAACCGGAAGTGCTATCGTCAGCACGCCGCAAACCGCGCAAATGCTACCGATGAACTTGCCCATAGTGGTGGCAGGCGCCATGTCACCATAGCCAACCGTCGTCATGGTAACTACAGCCCACCAGAAGCAGTTTGGTATGTCATAAAATCTTGTGCCCTCTTCGTCTTTCTCCCAGTAATAAATTAAGCTAGCAAACAGCACGACACCGATAATCAGAAACGAGATTAGCAGAAGAAGCTCGCGCACGCTCGCACGCAAAGTGTGTCCAAGAATTTGCAGCCCTGACGAATGCCGGGAAAGTTTGAAGATTCGGAAAATCCTGATTAGCCGGATAATGTTTAAGATTTCAACATCAGAGTTGGCCGGATACAAGCTAATGTAAAAAGGAACGATCGCCAAGAAGTCAATCCAGTTCATGACCTTCTTAAAGAATTCCAATTTTGCTGGACAAAACGTAAAGCGAACCAGAAGTTCTAAAGTGAACCAAGCAACACAGATTCCTTCCAGGATTTCAAGCGCCAGCTTGGGTTTTTCCTTTTGGAAAAACGCCATGGACTCCAGACAAAACAGAATCACAGACAGGACAATCAGCGTTAGTGTTGTGTAGGCGATCACCTGAAAGAAAAAATAAATTCTCAAGTTAAGTTTTCCCTTGCTCTTAGTAAACAAACCTCTTTCTTCGCGCCCTCCATCCCTTCCCACTTGCAGAGGCCCAAAAAATTCATAACGATGACGTAGGTGCCTGTAACTTTTCCGATTGGTTGTTGCTAGCTCGGTTATGAATTTTCTCGCGAAATTAGGAACCAATCAGACGTCTGTTGATTGGGTGTAGTTCTTCCTGAGATAACGATTATAAATTACCCTTCTCAACTTCATTAATAATTCATCAAGCTTAAACAAATGAAATCATGACCGTGACGGTGTTTGGATGTATCTGTTCTTAATAAGCATAGATTTTAACGACCTCATTTCTCCGTTTTCTCCCTAGTTTTAGGTTCGATTGAGAAGGTATATCAAACGCTCAAGACAGTGTTTGACCACATTTCCAAACACTTTGAAGTTCGTCAAAAATGCTCCCGCTGCCCGTCGTATTATATTTTCAACTCTCTTCTCAGTGTTTGGAGATTTGGTCAAACACGGTCTTTCGAGTTTGATATATCACGAAAACAGCTTATGCAAACCTCACTTGAAATTTTGTTGTTTATTACTTATCGCCGTTCGCTTGTTTTAATGTTAGTTCGTCTGATAACTTGGTAATACATCAGGACAATGTTCCTATCCTTGATGAGTTTCTTTATTCGTATCACCTAACTGG
>Ga0126338_10002398_pt1 | contig 12874 bp, 5 predicted proteins | sample OrbCmetagenome_2_FD_92529 | JGI IMG/M metagenome (GOLD analysis project Ga0126338, IMG submission 92529) | Coral microbial communities from Petempiche,Puerto Morelos, Mexico - Orbicella C C metagenome | ecosystem: Host-associated > Invertebrates > Cnidaria > Coral | place: Petempiche,Puerto... | reverse complement strand
CCTGCCCGCAGGCTAACTTTCCTGTAACGCTAAATTCATTTCTATAGTGAGTTCCTTCCCAATCCTCCCCCTTACCTCAACATGTCTTCATTCTCTCCTTCGATAGATTCAATCTTAAGTAATTAATCGAGTCTTCGAATAGGAGTATTCCTGTGTAATCCATAGAACAGGAAAAATCAGGGTTAAATTTGTAACAACCGTGGAGTAACTCAACTGAGGGGGTTTTCGACTTTTTTTGCAGTTCTCTAAACCTGGATTCATGTGAAGGAGAAATAACAGATGCAGGGATACAGTGTCTTGTCTCTTGTTATCAGCTGTCTTCACTTGTTATTAGCTACTTAGACAAGGTGGGTACCCTGTGACAAAAGTCAAGAAGGATACTGTGTAATAACAAAGCGACTCAATTGAGTAAGGCCAACTGAGAATTTTATCTTTGTTCCCAGTGTTAGGCAAAATATAACTGCGTTTTTGCTCCAGGGGATCACTTGAAATTGATCGGGTTTTGCTTAAAACGTGTGCTGTGTAGCCTGTGTAACTGTTGTTCAGTTGTTGTACAGGGGTCTGGTTGTTTCAAAGCCGTGTAACGCTAACCCAGCTTTAAAAGTTAACCAAAGAAGTCCTTTTTCTTGTAGAGGAACGTTTTTCACTACTCATGTTTTGTGTAGTTTGAGATTATTCAAACTCAAAACTGAAGGACAAACACTATAAACAGAAAACCTCACCAACAAGTTCCAAAACTGAATTCTCACTGATCCTGGGTTAGCTTAATCGGGCTTTGAACAACATGGCCCTGATCAATATCGTTTTCTTGTCAGATAACAGACGAGTGCGTGGTTCACCTGTCTGCAAATGGAACTCTGGAGCGGCTAGTGGCTAGAGTGTGCACAGGACTCACTGATAAATGTGAGAGATTATTCGTTACATTTTTGTTCTTATCCCATTTCCTGTTTAAAGGACTACTATCATAATTAGGGAGCTTAAGCAACGACGACGACGACGCCGAGGACGACGCCTAGTAAAAAATGAATTTATATTTTACAAGCGAAATTCGCGATTGTCTAGATCTGTTCGGTACGCCAATGGCTCTAAAAACGTGTTTAAGCTAAATATGCAACGACGGCGTTTAATTCCAAATCGAAATACGAAAAATTAGCCGTCGTCGTCCACGTTCCGTAGAATACGCAGAACTTGGTCATTTCATTTTGTTGTTTTGCAGAGGACGGCAAAGAAATGTACAAAGATTTATAACGCACGTGCACAGCTATTGTTTTGCTCAGTAAACCTTCTGTTTGGTGACGTTCTCGTTGCCGTCGTCGTCTTGGTTTACGTAAGCTCCCTATTGACTTCAGCTGAACATCATACATAATTTTCAACTACCCCAGGAACATGCCCCGAATGTTTCGCCTCGCGCCATCATCACGTCAACGGCTCGTGCTTGTTCTGCACTTAGTCTGATGAAAATACTGCAATCTGATTTGGCTGAGCTATCGTAATGAATCGCCGGGCCATTAGTGTGCAGTGACTGGATGTTATCTGCAGAATGGCGACGTTTTCTCGGTATTCAGAAGTTTCATAGAAGCACCTAAAAACGTTACTGAGCCATTAAGTTCCTCTCAAGACTAAGAACATTCGCCGGTGTTACTCAACTTTAAAAACTCGAAATTGTCGAAAAAAACTTTTGAGGACGGGAAAAAGACGGTTCAGTCCGCGCGATTTGCTGATACTACGTAGAAAAATAATTGAAAATGATTATTTGCAAGGAATTTCAGTCAGAATTCAGTTATTCGTTCTCGATTTCTGAGGTGGTAGTTGATTCAGCCTTCGGCCTCATCAACTGTAGAAATCTCGGAGGAAGTTAAACAGGAAATATGGACGCATTTTTCTCTCGTTATTTTCACAGCAATTGAGAGTCTGTTACAGCATTGCTGTCAGCTGACAATCTTGGACATCAGTGGTTGTGGCAACATCACGAACGCATCTGTTGAACTGCTGGCTCTGTATTGTGCATCGGAGGAGCGACCCAGTCTCACCTGCACTGTGGGAGGTAGGGACTGGTCTCTTTAGAAACAGTTACTTTACCGAGAATCTCGACGTTTCCCACGTCTGCATCTTCATTCCCAAGGGACCAGTGTTTTGTTATATAGCTGGAGTTTAGTGTTAAGAAATAAGGCAAGGAAAAGTCAAGGTAATCTCAGTTAGTGGGAGAGCGGGAAACCCTCCTGTTTACTTTACATAAGGCGAACTTAAACTTTTAAAAAAGCATAGTTAATCATCGTAAACCCTCACTTAGTAAAATCATTCTCAATGAACCCTTCAGGTACATCCATCGATGAGGAAGCAATAGCTAGACTGCAGCAGACATCGTGTCGGTGTCACGTGTTTCGTGATGATTTCTCCATTAGTACGAGAACTGACGCTGTTCCGTCTTATGGCTCAGGTACGTATGTTACTTAAACCTTTTTTTAAACTTCATTCACCTCGCTTGTTTCTCGGTCCGAAGCCCACGATCTGAGGTTTCAATGGGGTTCGAGGCCTTGATCGTCGCACACTAATGCAAAAGCTCTACCAGCTAGCTATAAGATTGCTGGGCTCGGGTCAGTAGCGGTGCGTTTTTTGTTGCGAGATGGGGGAGGTGAAGCGAAGGGTTAAAAAAAACCCCAAAAACTCGCGCTATTTATTCAACCAATCATAGCCATGCCTTTTTTCCGCGCTTGGCGCTCGTTGCGTGTGTTCATTTATAGGTCTTATTGGCGTATTGTTCTGATTTGATTGACTCTTTAAGTTCCTTTGGATTTGGTTTCCGACTGTCAATTTAAGAGGAACTGAAAATAGGAAGTAGTCTCCGAGTAGTTGGTAGCCTCTTCCAGGCGTTCACTTAGTTGGGACGCAGCGCGAAATAAAAAACGGCTGAGCGGAATAAACTGAAGAGACAGGTTTGGTGCACCTTTCCGCCCCGCGCCTCTTCCCTATTTTGTCGTGCGCCATATTGTTCGTACTGCGCCCCAAACTGAACGGCTGAAAGAAGCGACGTAGTCGACGGGTCTTCTTGTACAATGGTGATTGATAGAGTGATAGAGGAGAAGTCACGAAAACGATGCTGCTCTTATTTTGCCATTGTGCTTCAAGAACCGACATCTACATAGATTAACTCTCGAATTGTTTACAGGCGCTTTCTACCGCGAGGACGACGACGATGACGATGAAGCGTTTGAGGAATTTGGGGACGAGTTTGATGATGATGACGACGAAGGCGCAGAGCTCGTTCACAACATAGTTGATGACGAGGAGACCTGGATGGCAGAGGACTCGCTATGGTGGCGACCAGACGATGCAGAAGATTACCTGGAGGCTGATTATCCTTCGTTACTGGCGGAACAGTTGTACCGGTCTTAATGAAAGGAAAAGGAACGAAGAATCTCTCTTTAAATGAAGTGCCGCTCGCGTTACGGACGCGAGCGTGACTAGTGTCACGAAAGTGACGAGAAGTCTTAGAATTGTGTGACCTAAGTCTGCGTGACGAACTGCGTAAACTCTTTAACATAGTACAAATGGTTAAGACAGCTATCTGGTCTGTTATTTGGTCAGGAAAAAAAGACAGCCAAACTAATGCCCCATGACGAAACAGCAGTGCGAGCTACTAATAATTGAATGGCGTGACTCAAATTGCATAACTTGTAACGTATATGAATGGTACGAAATGTAACTTGGTAGCCGATCAAAAGGACGAAGAAGTTTGTTGTTTTCCAAAAAAAAAAGAAAGAAACATACTAAGAACATTACTTATTTGCTCTTATCGCTTCTGTTTCTCAACCTCGTTCCCAGGGTCTCTCATCTTACCGCCCCTTGGAGCGAGCGAAGAGAAACCCTGGTTGGGTCTGGTCACGTGTCTCCCAGAATCTGGATGGATGAAGGGATGGGCGGCCTAGTAGGAATCTTGTCTATACTTAGCCCACGGGAGTGCGGGATGTGTTGTCACCAAAGTAAACCAAGAACGATATGTTCTGCGGCAATGTACGGCGGTAATACTCTGCAAACGCCGAGGAAAGCTTATGCATCATCTAATGGCGGAAATCCAAGTCGCTGAAGGTTGTATGGTTCAGTGAAGGACATTACATATTGTAAAAATCTCTTCAATAAGGCGAATGGAGAATTGCACACCGCGACCGAGGCTGTGTATGGAAGATCTTTGACTCAACCTTACCTCAGAAAGAAGCGTAGGTCTTGTGAACGGCGATTAAATAATTCTAGAGAATTCAGGACGTTTTGATTGATCACTGAAAGCAAAGGTCACTTCGAAAGGAGCGAAAGGTTAAAAAGATCAGTTTAAGTCGGCGCCCCGAACTTTGCAGAGCGCGAAGGATAATACAACGAACTCGTCGCGGTATGCATTTCGCCGTAGTTGCTGATAAACTGGATTTATCTTCGACCGAAAGGAGGTTAGAAAAAGAAAAATATAATTTTTATTGTGTCGTTAATAAATTAGTGTACGTGACTCCAACGGTTCGTGACAATTGTGCACATTCTCATTTAATTTTCGACCTTTCTTTACTTCACGCGTTTCTGAGGGGCACTTTTTATGCCGTGTTATTAGAAGAAATGGAAATTATAAGTAGAGTGGAGTCGTTTGATTGTGTTGCAGCATATTTTTAGAGATCGTAGGTCTGCATGGTTTCCGCTGTTACCTGCACGTTCCTTCTCAGAGTGACACCTCTGTATGAATTTGCCATGCCATGCTTATACTTTGTTTAGGTTCGTTTCTATTGCAAGATATGTTTTAGGGCTCTGAGTAGCAAAGCAAAGTATTAATAAACGCCGCGGGTAATGGCAATCGCAGCGCGATACTTCGAATTCGACAAAGCTCAACGCGACAAATTGCTGATTACAGAGGACCCCTCCCTGATGTTCTCAACTGTCAAAGTGGCACGTGACCAGACCCAACCAGGGTCTCTCTAAAAAAAAAGAAAGAACTTCCCAAAACTGTGGACTGATGACCTTACTGGTGGCTATTACACAAGCTGGCTAGACAAATGTTTATTATCAAAAGGTAAATATTTTATTCCAAAATTCCGCGTTACCCTAAAAATAATAACTCTTTTATTCTGTACAGTGTTATTAGTTAACATGGGCAGAATTAACTGCTGTTCTGTTTGGTTATTCTGCTGATTAAATAGCTTGTCTTATAAACTGTAGATCAGTCTTACGCTACGGTCTCTTCCACTATTTTGTCCAACCAAGAAATGTTTTCTTGTTTTCAAGTTAAAATTAAATTGGTTGTTTTATTTCCAACTGATAGCTGAGAAGGCAAATGGCTTGAGGTAGCCTCTTTAATAATGACACGACAAGGTCAACGGCAATGAAACTCGGTGTTCACTTTCCTTGACTACAACTCGTTGGAGCTTCGGTTTACGTTTTTCCAAAAGAACTTCTTACATTCTCTGCGTTTTCACTCTTCAAATGATTGTCAAATCAACACTGACAGTCGATCATGTTATCACGCAGCGCTTTGTTGTTCTCCTGTTAAGTACTTTACACTGCTCTGGTGGCCATTGGTGGAACTTACTTTCTCCAACTCTTTGCGCGGTTTTTGAACGCTGGTAAAACAGCGCATGAACAGGTGTAGCCTGCGGCTGACTTGTCGCGCGGCCACGTAAGCCAGTGTACAACCAGCAGCGATTTCTATGGCGCGATGTATCGTTTGGAACGCTAGCCAAGGCCATGGTTCCGGGGTCTTCATACCTTGGTCCTTGTACATGTTATACACGTGAATAATCGAGTACAACTGTAGCACGCAACTGGCAATTCCCAGAAAAACTGTGATGTAGGTGATCTTGACGAGTTTAGACACGTTCGGTCGATAGGGGCGAGAGCTGGTGGCCCTGCCACGCTGGCTTGCTTGACCGAGGCGGGAAACGTGAGTGTTGTTTTTTTGAACATACTTGACAATCTTCGTGCCACTGTATAAGAAACTTACAGAGAGAATTAAGTTGAGCATGATGTAAAACGACTGGCAGATGATGACGAGTGCTTTCCAGCTGGCGAACAGCGACACCATGACTTCTGCGAAGAACGTTAGGCTGAAATGGAAAATGATAACAGCGGACAAGAACCTGCCACTCTGAAGTTTCTCCGGGTACAGCTTGAGTTTCATCACTTGAAGGAACGCAAGGTGAACCAGTGAAAAAGACGCCGTGATGCACGGTAGGGCGATACCGAACAGTATTCGAGTCAATATCACCGGGCACACGGGCAATAAGTTGCATTGTTCAGACTCGTAGGGATTCACGAGGAGAAACAAACCTCGCGTCAAACCAAAGATGAACAAAAGGCTTGCTATAACCAGCGCTAAATGTCCCCGTTTTGTCCGCCGTTTAATAATGATAATTTCTATCATGGTTATCAGAGAGTACACAGCGAGAAGGGTGAAAAGTATGCCAAAACCAATCCAGTGCATCTCCCAAGCCCATTGCCATGTTTTCAGCGCAGGGCCCCACTCTGGGACGGGCTCAGCAGCCATAGAAGGGCTTGATGAGGTAGCAGGATAGGGCTCCATTTTAGCCATAGGTAGCACAATCACTTTAGTCCTTTCCCCTGGAAGGAAAATAATTGACAGCACTCGATTTAGGTAATTGCAAAGTCAAAGAGGCTTGGTGCTACCCGAGCTAGCAAGGCGTTACAAATAGGTAGTTAAAAATGATCACAAAATCGAACAAACAAAAGTGATTATAAGCCATAAGAAAACATACGAGCAATATGTAATAAATTATATATTACAAAATAGAACGGAAGGAAAGCAGCGGGGAAGGACCAGAAAGGAACCTCGAAGGGGGATCATCTTGGAAGTCGGACATTTCTGAGTGTGTAGCGACAAAGTTGCCAACTCGGATATATTCTAAATTTCACAAAACTGGCTTACACCTGTCGGAAACGTCTTGACGAACATGCAAGAATAATTAAGACGTAATCATCGCTACAGTAGTTTTACAACAACGTGTCCAGTAACACTTACGATGCTCACACGATATCGGCCTTACATCGACAGTTCAACGCAAACACTGATGTTTCCTACCTTTAAATGAAGGTTTCAAACTAATAAAATTCCTTCTCAGCATGCCCTGACACGAGAAACGCTAATAGCCTTTTGCTTCCTCCTTCCTTGTTTAACAAGACGAGTCATCTTTAGCGGTTAAAGTGACGTAGAAGTTCTACGGGTGAAGCCACGTAAGAAACCACAAAGCGGAACGCTTTTTGTCCCAAATGTTCAGGAAGATTATTATAACATTTCGCAAGAGGAGGGATTCTTGCTAGACTCGTAGCTAGAAGTAAACTTTTTGTATCTTTCTAGCAATTTCAGCCCTCGTTAGACCACGAGGCTTTTCTCACCTGATTGAATCACTGCTTTTTTGTCGTTGCGTGTTTTCAGGAGAATAAGAAAGGGAAAAAAGAAAACGCACTTCCAAGATCAGACCACAAGACACGCCCCCTCTGAGGCTTGACCATTATTTTTTTTGAGGAGGGAGGGCTGGGCAATTTCCCCCAAAAAAATTCCTGCGCATCAAAAACCGCTGAAAACGAACTGAATCGTTCAAGGGGAGCCATGGGAACAAAAGAATCGAGCAAGTGCTGTCTACTAACCAGGTCCTGTGTTTGACTTAAAAAACTTCTTGCACAAGCTATTCCCCACTAAAAAAAATAATGCACAACCTAAAGGTACGAAAAAAAAAATTCATGCCCCAGAAAATTGCCCAACCCCAACCCCAACCCCCTGCCCCCTTCCCTCCTGAAAAAATAATAGTCCGCCCTGAATATGTTGCGATCAATTTGTCGTTCTCGTCCCCATGGCTCTTTTCGCCAAGGCCCCGCCGGCTAAGAGAAGCGGAAAGGGCTATGGGGACGAGAATGTCTCTTTGTGGGAGAGGAAGATTGCGTGACGAGCCCAGGTCAGCGTAGGAGGCTAGGGCTTGTTGAATATGGAACAAGTCACATGACAGCTAATGTAGGCTTCTACACAATGTACAGAGTTGTATTGAAGACTCAGTGGAAAAATTGCGATAATAAGCATACCTATCCGTAATTGCTGTTTCATTTATAAAGCTGGCTTCATGATAAAATCTTAATTCAGTTGTCGGCTTCTCAAAAGGTATTAATATGGAAAGTGACGAATAATTGATGTAAAATATGAAATCCAATACCCATGGCTAGAAATCCACATTCCATGAAATTAAATGGACGTGAAAAAAAAAAAATACACAACATAAAATTAACCTAACAAAAGATATATTTTGTTGTTCAAGCCCTTAAGTGGCCAAGTAGAGAATTATACCGTTTTGTGAGTGTGAATTATCCAGTAGATTTCTACATAAGTACCTCGAAGAGTTTCAAATGAAATACTGCAGAGTTTTACGCAGCCAGGTTAATTCTGTACACCTAATAGATGAGTGGGAGAGTGCGTCATAAAGGAAAATTTAAACTTTGTTTTGTGTGACGTAAAAATGAGCGAAGTGCATACGGCGGGGCTTTGTCAGGGGTAACAAATGACTTTAACATACGAGAGGCCGTCAAGGGTCGTGTAATAACGGTACTTGAGGACTGAGTGGGAAGGCCAAACAGGAAATTATTAGACCCGTCATGACGTAAGAACAGAACGAAGCGTAACTGACCGTAACAACGCCGGAAAACGGAAGATTTTACGAAAGGTGGCAGACAAACTCAGTCGATCTGTTTATTCATGTGATGTGTGAAAATTTTGATAGTTTTGGTACGGGTTAAGAACTTGTCCTTGCGAAAAAAAAGTGCCCAAATTGTTCCGTCAGTACAAGGTACGTTCTGTTGGCCCTTCAGGCGATGCGATCGTACTTTGAACAACTCGAAAGCTCAAAAACCGGAATCACGTGATCGGAGCGCCGTCCTTGGAGAAAGCGGCGGTGCAGCGCTTGGACTCCGTCTGATTCCGTCTTGCGTCAGAAGTTTATATGAGTGACCTCGTTATCATTCTTAAACTAATAACTCAAATCAAAACTAACCAGAAACTTGCCCTTTATGGTTCAGTTATCACTGTAACATAGTTAGTCTGCGGTCCAACTTATCCGGTGTAGAGTGTCTGTGACGCAGACTAAGAGCTAGCTAGAAAGAGAGTTTTTTTTTCTTTGATGTAGTTAGATTGGCGAACAGCTTACAGCGGCCGGCCTGCAAGTTGCACTCTGTTAGGAAATTGACGTCAATTTGTTCGCGCACAACGTTAATCCGAAAATAAAGAAAATGACAGACTTATATAATTAGAGTAAACTAGCTGATCACAAGGAGCCGATATTGCCGATTTTTTGGACTCCAAAGGGAGACCATTAGAGAAATAAGAAAAACGTTTTGAAAAATATGATAAAGGAAGGAAAAAGGTCAGTATTACATTTGAAAAACACTTAAAGGATTGCGATTTGGAAAATTTAATTGCTACGCAACTGTCGTGAGTATGATTTATGTCTTAATGGATAATTTGAGCGAACGATTAAGGCGTCTTCCGAAGCTTTGCCTAACGGTTTAAATACATCACTGAGCAGTTTTATAAGAATGTCGCAACTTGTTAGTATTGTGAACCTTTTTTGCATCCCAAGTTGTCGAAGTAACGCAATACATTTATCCATACACCTTGGCTAGTCAACATTCTTGATATCGCACACAACTCCATGCAATATCACTTCTTATTTCCCTCGTCAAGGGGTAAAATATAATTTATAGTAAACAAAAGTAACGTGATCGATACACAAATGCGAAAAAATGTTTAGAATCTAATGAATGAGTTGGGCAAGCACGAAATTGTCAACAAAGTTGGAAACGTCACAAATTTGCCACAATAATACAAGAATGAAATGCCAGGGCAAAAAATCTGGTATCGCCCCTCACGAATAACGCCTTTAAACCCTCGGGAATATAAAACTTATAAAAACAATCATTAAAATTATTAAGAAACTGAGCGGTGTCAATGGATTTGCTGCTGTAGTTTAGTTATCATACATGAAGACTCTGTTATTTGTCTAGTTCATGTGGTGTAGTTCATGTAGTTTCTGTACTTTGTACAGTGAATGCATTATAGTTTCTGCGCTCGTCGTTACTCTTTCGTTGAGTATAAATCAGTTTCAGATGGAGTAGTACTTCTGCACGGTTTGACCAATTAGTCACAATGCCGTCAGTTTCAGTATCTCTCGAGCGGATTGAGTCAGTCCCGTATTTTTATTTGTGTATGGAAGCTCCGGTCGTCTTGAAACATAATGGCGTGGTTTGAATTCACACTGAGCAAAATGCTTGAGGTATTTCGTGCTGTTTTCCCCAGACCAACTGTTGTCGTTTGCGTGCAATGTCATTAACCGCGGGCAAATTTAGTTAATCAGTACGCTTTCTGACTTTTTATAAATTGTCAACTCGTTATGAAACGCTCTTTCATTAAAACCCCCAAATGTAACTGCGTATGAGAATGTTGGAAAAAGAGTAAGGTCTTACCTCAGTTTTGTCCAAGAGAGGTTCTTTTGCCTTGTCGCATGAGATCACATTTGCCGGTCTTTGAATGTTGTATCAATAGCTAGAAAATGACGCTGAAATGTTTGCAAACATCCAATGATCTCAAATAATCTTTGAGTTTGGTCGTTAGTTAGTCAAATCTTACAAGTCTGCACCTGTCGATGAATATACAGCTCTATATATGTCTCGTCGATGCATTTAGTGCTCTGTTTTAGTACATCCAGAATGCCTGTTTAATATCGCTGGCTCTTTGAAATGCAATTATCTATGCAAATCCTAGTCCCGCGTTGAATGGGTTCGTTTATGCATCGCTACCCTCTCCAAATAATTTTTCTCTCCAGAGAACCAACGCTTTAGGCAAATTCTCTTTGACAATGCAAGCTTAATTGTGCCGCCTTATTATTCTATTCCTTTCAATCAGCAATCAGTTAGAGTATCACAATGTTTTGTGAAACAACTACAATTGCACATTTTTTTGTTCTTTCTGACCACGAAAACGCGTCCAATTGGTTAACTCGACATGACGAAATGTCCTATATTTGTCGTACGAACTTAGTTATATTGGTTTTTGCATCGTCTCTCACGAAACCAAATACGTTATGGAGGCGGGGTTGCTAACTTTGTATCGAATCCTCTAAGCTTGAAGAAGAAAAAGATAGTTGTGTAAAGTTCGTCTCAAAATTAGTCAATCGCCCGGGCTTTTCAGACGAAATTGTGAGCTCCTGTAATTTCAAAAGACGAGGAGGGATGAAAGTCAAGAACAATTATTTGATATTGTGCAAGAGCTTAATACCATTGTACCGGGTGAAGTAAAAGTAGTTTACAAGATGTATAGTGTGATTTAAAACGGGTATTTAGAAGCTATAAAGAGAATTCAAGGAAGGTTGTTCTTAATTTATTTGCTTCAAGGGGCGCCGCCATGTCGCGGGATAGTATAGCCTTATTTGTTCAGTTTAGATTAGTTGACTATTCAACAAATACACTGCAAAAAGACTTCTAGCTTAGTTCCAATATTTTTGTGGCGTTTCGAGCTGATTTATACATGTAAAAGTGAATGTTGTGGAAAAACTCATTTGATTTCGCTAAGTCCCTTTTTCTTGATATCATCTCCGTTCCGAAAACGCAAAGAACGTATTAATATTAAGTTCACTTCTGCAGAAGGATCTAAATAGAAATGTTTCGTCTCTAGGAATGCTAGAAGAATTTTAAAATATACTTTTAAAATCGCTTACTATTTTTAGCAACTATTTAATTCAGCAACCATTTAAAAAGTGAATTTAGCAACTATCTTTATTAGATTTCAGTCAAAAAACTTATAGGCAGCAGCGCGACTTCAGTAATCGTAGTGACATTATAGACAACGAAAGTTGTTCTGTTAAGACAGTTTTCATTGGCCTTCCTTATTTGGGTTATTGTTACTAAAAGAACGCGCGTGGGAAAAATAACAGTCATCCACTCCCTATAAAATATCACTTGGAGTCCGTTGCAGGCGTCTTTCTCAGCTTTTCTGTCTCTCTCCTCCGAAGGGGGTGAGTAGAGGCGCGATGTTAACCCTGCGCCTGCACTCATATCGCTCTGCAGATTCTCCCCACCCGAAAAAAAAAAAACCTCTGAGCCTCGGCGGAGGAGAGAGTTTCTCAGTAGTTTAATCTACTTTTTCTTCGTTATCTGTATACTAAAACATTTAGGATGTAAGCACTACAGACTACAGACTACAGACAACAGCAGAGTGGCCGCGTGGTTAGGGCGTCAGACTTGCTGGAGTCAACCTCGTTCCCAGAGTCTCTCATCTTCCCGCCCCTGGGAACGAGGTTGAGCCGGAGTTGTTTCTTGGTAGACCCTAGTTCAACTCCTCTGTCATGTTTGTAAATGCCCCCCACCATTATAAATTTTTAAGCCTGTTATGGTTATTTGATATTTGTTTCTTTCAGTTTAAGCGACATGCCTGTGAACTAGCTAGGTGTAGGTGAGGTCCATTGTCACATGCAAATTCTGAATACGGTTCTTCATACGTATTTTATTATACTGAAAATGTTTATTATCCAACGGCAGTGAGTATCGTCCAAGTAACAGTACAAATATACAGCGATATTGTACAGTTATTTGCACAGTAGAAAACCTGTTTGCCGTACAGGTCAGCGCGCAGTGTCACACTCTCCCTCTTTCGTTGATAAATTTATTGACTACAGCAGTTGGATAATAAATCTATTAATAGATGTTTTAGTGTGTAGTATCGCGTTATATTTTAACTCGTCTCGTTGTTTGTATAAAAATATACAGCGATATTACACAGCAAAACCTCTAATAAGATATATTTAACAAAGCAACTGCAGACAATGATCCAGCTGGTATACGTTGGATCAATAGT
>Ga0126338_10002397_pt1 | contig 12877 bp, 14 predicted proteins | sample OrbCmetagenome_2_FD_92529 | JGI IMG/M metagenome (GOLD analysis project Ga0126338, IMG submission 92529) | Coral microbial communities from Petempiche,Puerto Morelos, Mexico - Orbicella C C metagenome | ecosystem: Host-associated > Invertebrates > Cnidaria > Coral | place: Petempiche,Puerto... | reverse complement strand
GGAGTTGGAGTTTGATCCTGGTGCTGCTGATAGTAACCGTACTGTGGAAATTGTTGGTAGCCCTGTTGCGTCGGTGTCTGCTGTGTCGGGGTTTGCTGTGTAGGTGTTTGTTGAAGCTGAGCTCGCTGTTTGTTTTGACGCTGTATGTGCTGGGCTGCGGCGGCGCCCCACTGCGCAGGCGTGAGCTGTGTGCTTGTTGCCTTCTTTTGCGTGTCCTGCTGTTGTTGTTGCCTAGCAACTGCGGCCAGTGCTGAGTAAACCTTGGGGTCGGCGGTGATTCCCCGGGGGAAATGTTGTTGAAGCTGAGGTAAAAGTCGAGCGGGATCAACATCAGAGTTAATGGAGGGGGTACCCCCTGGGGTGTAGGGTGTGTTGCTTTCGGACATGGAGTGAGGCATTCTGTGGCGAGGAGTACCTGAAAAATCAAATTTTATTTAATGATCAAGAAAGCGCTTTTCTAAACAAACCAACAAACAATTGAACGAACAAACAAAAAAGCTGTTGACAGAACACATACCAGGTATGGGGTCCCTGAAATGCTCCTTAAACCATCTAAACAGACCATTTAACGTGGCATGCACTCTTCCTCGATACCGGAATCCGTCCGGGGTCACACTGATGTACTCTACCCGGGGCTTGACACGGGGAAGATACCCCAGGAAGAACTTCCCCGGGAACTCCTTGCATGTGCTCAGAAGGTACGGAATTCTCTGTGGGGCTTTCTTTTTCTCCACATGAAGAACTTCTTCCAGCTTGGATTTGACTCCGTCCACTGCTCTGTAGTTCTTGTGGTTAAGAATTTCCCGAGCAAATGACGCCATCGGTTGAACATGTCGCGCAATGATTTCATCGAGATCTTCAAATTCCTACAAAGTCAAAACAACAAAGTCTCCTTGTATCATGAGGACAACATTTCCGTGATTTTTATTACATGGTATAATCTGTTATCGTAAAACGAAGTCAATCTATAGTGATAAACTTTAGTTCGCGTACCTGTTATCACGATGATACCAGTTACTTATATTTGGAGTTGTGTTTGAAAAGAGTTGTAATTACTTCATGCCAGGTATTAAATGTGGGCTGCCCTGTTTCCATGTTGTTAGAAATGAAGTAACATTCTCAAGTACAAACAACTGTTTACTGCTGTAAGATTAGTGACAATGCTTGAGTTTGGCTTTCTTGTCTGCAGTTTGGAATACATTACAAATAATGCCTTACGAGAAAGCTGTGTTTTCTTGCGTACCTCGCTGTCAATCCAGAGTGATCGTCCAAGGCTGAACGCGTTTTCTTTTCCTTCTTCACGCACGTCCACATGCTGGTAAACTCCTTCATCAACCTTCCACGTGACAGTAAGGTGATCGGCGCCCTTGAGAAACAAATGATATGACTCGATATACTTAAACTTAAGACACAAGAGTTTTTCAAAATTTAATTCCAGAAATACGCTCGCACATTCATTGGGGAAATACTCATGGGAAATTTTATTATTTTGTTTTATTTTGTAACGTGTAAAATTTTCTTTGAGTCTTAGAATCAAAAAGAATCCTAATGACAACAGAATTTCGTTGCGAGTTGGGGGGGGAGGGGGAAGGGAGGGGGGAGGGGGAGGGGGAGGGTGTGGGGAAGGGGCAGGGGGAAGGGGAAGGGGCTCACAATAAGTTTTACGAAACCAAGAAGTATAAAGCAGCTACAGTGGACTTCCGAAGCTAAAGTGGACTTTCGAATTCCGAACCACGTTGGGGAACGGAAATTGATTCGAAAAGTGAAGGGTTGCAACGATTTCACAGTTAGTTCGTCGCTAGTAAGAGGCACTGCGACAGAGACTTGTCCCGTCAAAGAACCCATGCCCGCTCGCGATCGAGCCTGGATTTCTACGCGTAGATCGGAAATCCCATGCGCTAATCATTAGACTACTGCGCCTCCTGTTCATTATGGTTTACTTTTAAAAACTTAATTTAAAATCACAAACCCAGTGATGCCAAAATAGCTCGTGACTTAAAGTTTGTAGCAATCGACGGACTTCATGTAAATTAATCACTGTGTTCAGTTTATTGTAACCAGATAGTGTACCTTACTGCTGGGTCGGACAATACATTCTCCCTGGTCCATTTCAGCTAAGAGCCTCTCTGCCTCCTTGAATGAGATGTTCTTGAAGGCAGGATGCACTATCACACGCTTCACGTATTCTGAAATACAAGTTAGTAATTACTGAATGATATAATTGTCAATAGGGAGCCCTTTTCACCCGAGTACCGAAAGTGATCCGCATTTGCTTTGGTTTGGAATTACTACACAGATTATCTTAAAAAATTCCCGCCAATTTGCCATCCAATCAGAAGTAGAACCAAAACCACTCGTGACTAGTTCCCACACGTCTTCCCGCGCTTGGCGTCAGCGACATGTACTTGCTTTGAGTTTTGATTGGTTTGCTGGATTGCTTTGGTTCAGGTTTCGCGACACTCAAATGAAAATCGCTCCATTATTCTCTTTGATATACTTACACGACAATCCGTTTTCCAAAGGGAAAACAAATGGTTTGTAAACAATACTTTTAAACGAATTATTTATTATCTTGCACAGGTAGCGGTTTTTTTTATCTAATCTAAGTCCGATAGCTTTGTCTCAGAGGTTTTCTTTTTAATCCTTTCCTGATGAATTTTGGACGCCCCCGTTTTTTTACGCTCCACTAGAAAAAAAAAAAAAAAAACACTCCTGGGGTCTGGGTATAACTCCAGCGTTTGGGATCCCAAATCGGATTTCTATCTTCGCCGTAGCAAAACAACTTAAGCCCTGTTCCAACAAGATTTTCGATTCGTTTGGCTCAAACTTCTCACTTGCTTTGAAGCATTTTATCCAGGCGCTACTCACTTGGTCTGTTAGCTTTCTTTTTCGCCGCTTCCTCGTCTTTCTTGTCATTGTCTGCCGCATCTTCATCGTAATACAAATCTTTGGGAAGACTGCAAGAACAGTTTAGAAAGGAAAATCAGACGGCATACAAATTCTGTTTCTCTCGCAGCTCAGAGCTCACTAAATTTCGGGTCTATTCCGACATCCTTTCAGTTTTGTTGGAAAAATACACTTCACTTGCCACCGAATTTTCCCTTAGCAAGCAGTGTAACACAATGAAAATGTTGATATATAGTAAGACTGTCGCACGTTTTGTCACGTAGATTACGTGACCGATCTAGAGAGGATCACGATCATCTTCACAGGTATTTCCTATACAAACATGTGTATAACAGTGTACCTGAACTTTCCTTCTTTATCAGCGAGATCAGATGAACGACACGTCAGGTCCAACTGAAACCGCTCCATGTTCACTCGTGTCACGCGACAGTGGAGAGTCATTCCAGCCTGAAACGAAACACCACAAAAAGATAAAGAATATCGCTTTGAAAACATGCAGAGGGAATGTTTTCTGTAGTTACCCTGACTCTCTCGTGAGGACTGCTGATATGTTTGTCGCTTATCATCTTGGTCGGAATGAACCCGGACAGGCCGCTTTCCAGTCTGGTACGAACACCCACCGCCTGACCAGCACAGCTCCCGTTATCAAGATGTGTCCACACCTACAAGCAAAAATACCACAGCTTGAAGCTTATGATTCACTAACATTAAGCAAAGGTCTCCGCCATTTGATTAGAATTCAACAGATCCAACTTCGATGCTGATTCTCCAACTCTTACCTCGCTCAGATCAGGGAAGTTATCCTGTAAACAGAACGGACACTGCCACTGGCCTGTCTCGTCATTTCTGACAGGTTGCGCCTGATCGATCATATCACGAGGAGGTTTTCTGTTAGCAAACCCAGTCACGGTACATATCACCATCCTGCCCACGTAAAGAGACTCATTGGTCTCTCCCGTTAGCAGTCTGAAGCGTTCCTCTACCGTCAGAGCACGGAACGGCGTGCGGCGTTCCCGGTACTGGCCAAACAGCTCGTCTCGGATGTCGTATAACGTGATCCGCTTGTTTCCAAAGCCCTGACGTTCCAGCTCTTCCGCAAACGCGTCTAAATCTAGGTCTTTTAACCTGTCGGGAGCCTCGAGAATTTCTTCCAAAGCGGATGATGGGTTCGATTCCATCGTCGCCTACGAGGATGCAGCAAAACAATTAATGACAACTTAATATTTTTTGTGAAAAGTTAATTGACCAACATGACACCTGCGTGGGACAAAGAGAAAAATCTGAGTCCCCGACAGGAATCGAACTCATGACCTCCCGAACACCGGCAGGTTCGATTCCTGTCGGGAACTCGGATTTTTTGTTTTTCCCACGTTCATGTCATGTTGGTCAATTTACTTTTCACATTTCATTCACGAGCTTAAAATTCACGATCTTTAATCATTTCATATTTTTTGTATCACTATGAATGAGTTCTGTCTCTCGATGAGTGAACTCAATTTTGCAAAACATTGCGAAACAAGTTGTACAGAATCTCAACTAGTGTGACAGTGCCTACACACCACTTTGAAGCACATTACTAAAAAGAAACGTTTCGAACCGAACTGCCAACCATTAAAAACAAAGTAATCTAAGCTAAGTGGCAATTTCATTACCTCATCGTATTCCAGCGCGTCGACGGCCATTTTCTTTGCCCATTCGTAGGTCTCCGGATGAACTCGTGAACCGTCGAGAACCTCGATATAGTTCGTTGTCGTGTCACTGATGGCTGCTGTGTCAATCTTAATGAAGCCTGCGCAGTTTAAAAACACCTGAGGACCCAGGCCACACACGGTCACGAGCTGGGAGCGGTTCTCCAGTCTGGTACACTGCTGACGTAGACTCTGAAAGCAACGAGTTTACAATGATAGAGGATAATTCCTGTTTCAAACGCGTGGGTGCTTACCGTTTGTCAGAATAAACCGGTTGGGACGACCGTTGAATAATGGTAAGGGTTTTTCTAAAATCAGCAAACCAACCGAACGAGATGGCGCTTACCATTTGCAATTCGATTTCTCGTAATTGTTTTCGGCTGATGAGAGACTGGAAATTGGAAAGTTTAGCAAATGGTAAGGAAATTTCCATCGCTCCGTTCCGAATGGAAAAAGAGGACTACCTCTGGAGGTAGTCTACAATTTCCGAACGGATTTTCTGGAAAATTTCTGTTCCATTGACTTTCAACGAAATTTCCGAATTTTTTTGCTAAATAGTAAGCACCCGTGAATTCTCACAACTGAATAATGTATCCTGCTCTGCAATGACTGCAAAAGTTAAAAGGGAGGTTGTGAATGCGCCTGGTGACATATTGCCCGTATCAGGTTAACATTCAAATGGCCTGTACGATGCAATGGTGCAAAGTTCGACTTGGATCAATTGTAAAATACTGTAATGCAGGTCTTGGAGTTGCTCTTTATTTAGCAGGTAATTATTTTAGTATGTTGGAAAGAACTTGACATCTCTACTTAAAGTACCTTCAATAAAGATGACGCCTTCCTGGGTCCTAGTCCACACACAAACTGCAACAGCGCGACAGTGTGGGGATGCTCCAAAAGGCGGTTGGGGTCGACTCCTACGTCATTTACTACTGTCACGAATTCCTGATGAAGACTTTTGACGAGATGCTCTTTGGATACATGGTCCTGAAAGGTGAAGGAAGTCTTTCAACTTTCATCTCAGTACACACACGACACATATTACACATATTACACCCGAAACCCGAAAACTTAAAGCTGTGGTAAAAAAAAAAAAAAAAAACGAAATGAAAAATTGCAAGTCTCGTACACTTTAAGAACATACCTGGAACGGATGCAGTCGTAAACACAGAAGTTCATCTTCCTCAACACACAGCGCAGCGAACTCAGCCAGCGGATCCTGAATCCTGCGGCCTAGAGACACTGCATGACGCAGCAGGGAGGGGTACTCACGAAACTCATTCTGGAATAACAACAACAACATTGAAGAAATTCAAACTGACTGAACAGCACCGTGTGGAACAACAATTACAAAGAGACATGAATCTCTTCATTGACCTTAATGCTGCATTATGATTTCTTGTTTGCCCTACATGATATTTTCATAAACATTACAACGTACAAGAGGGAAATTGTCTTACCAAATGTGAAACAGCTGGCAGCCTTGAAATCGTTAGCGTCGCGTTTGTTAGCGAGCTTTGGTGCTTGGCTATTGAAATATCTGTTTCAGTGGCGACTGGGTGATAGGCAATATTGGTAAGATGGCAGAAACGTTTGTCCTGGTAATTGATTTAGATTTACTTTTATCACATCTCTACGTCAAAGTATAACATGAGAGTTTTTCAGTCGAAGAATGCTTATTTTAGCGAAAATGTTTTCTAAAATGCACCTCTGATCGAGGAGACGACATAAACACACGAGCTACTTCGCCATCCAATGCTTCTACAGAGATGGTTGGGATCTGGTTCTCTTGCTCGAGCTCTGATATGCACATTTTTATGTCATCCACAACAGCCACTGTCTCGCGACATTCAGCGGAAACGACCACCACTTGAGGACGCTTCTTGAGTATAAACTGCTTCAGTGTCTGCATGTCTTTTTCCTGTAGGGGAGAAGTTAAAATAAGACAGGAACAAACATGGAAAAGATTTTTGACAAATTAAGGCCGTTCGCGCTAATCGTTTCTGCGCATCCTTACTTCGCGCGCTAAGTAATAAAATGAACAATGATCGGGCAGGTGGCCATTGCTATAGCTTTGCCTGAATTTAACGATCTTGGACGTTCGGTGACCCCTATCTTTCTTTTGATGGATCATTTTCTCTATCGATTTTTTACGTTTAGGGAAAAAAATGAAGAAAATCATACGATTAGAAGTTTGAATTTTTTGCAAAATGCACAATCGAATTCCGTTATTTTTAGCTCTTCGTTTATCTGTGCGACGGTTTCAAATGCCTCTCGAAGGGTTACGTTCTGTGAAAATGTTTGTAACATTTGGAATTATTTACGCAACAGACCCACTTCTACAAAATATGACTAAGAGCGTTTGCCTCCGTTGACTCACCTTCGGTATTTTTAACTATAAACCCCTGTAGACCATGCTGAATTATGCGCGCCAATTTTTCAAAATCAGGGTAGTTTTCCACGCGCTTTATCTCTGAAAGGAAGTCGGTGACCCCCAATTTTTTTTGCATTTCTGACACAAGTAACTCATTATCTGACTGCAGTAAAAATTTAAAAACAATCTATCGACTGGAAAATTTCCGCGCGAACGTCCTTAAGAACTGAAGAAGAAGATCAAGCCAGTGTCTAACCTTGTCTTCTCGTTCTTTTGCTCTTGTCGTATTTCTTCTGTTCAGTAGATACTTCAGCCTGAGGTAGTCACTGACTTGCCCTCCTCCATCCAGCATGGCCAGGAAGGCTGGTGTGTCTGGACTGGCGGAGATAGAACACGCCAATACACGGAGCCCTTCAGAATTAGTGTTGTCATCATAGTCCTGATCATCTACATGCTGCTCAGGTTGGTATGGAGCAACTTCAACCCATGATCTCAATCGGCGACAGCATGACTGTTGTTATGATACATAAAAAATAAGTATCAAAAGAGCCTAGTTGGAAAATAGGAACTTCACATGCTTTACACAACATTTGATTGAAAAGAAAACTACTGTTACGCCTCGTCTAACACTAATTCTTGTCCTAAAGACCGGCAAAGAGGGATAGAGACTGACATCCCAGATTTCAATAGCCAAAACAATATTTTCAACAAACCAGATTTTCCACGACTCAAGTTTTGGTCCGGTTTTCTGTTTGGGTTTACCTCACATACCAGTAGCAGATCTACAACTGAAACTCTTCAAACTGTTGATATTGGAGTGGTTAAGTTATGTGATCTATAGCCTCACCTTCACAACAAAATTCTTGGCTTCCTGTAAGAGTTTGAGTTTAAGTTCTTTTTCAAGAAGTGGATACAGCATCTGGTTGAAGGCACGCGACAAAGCGTTTATTCTCTGCGAGTTCCATTCTTGCACAAGGTGGCTAAATTCATCCTACAGAAAGACAATATCAAATGCTCTTAAAACTTTGGCACCAAGGGTAAGTTTTGTCGCTTTTCTCAGGGAAATGACAGCATGTACGATTTCCTTGTAATATGTGTCATATATACAGGAACATGAGAAATTATGAGCTCGGTCAACACATGAACCTAGTGAAAAGAAATGAACCTAGTATATGGCCTAGCCCATCATAAGTCTAACCATACCTCAGTGGTTAGAGGGCCCCACTGGTATCTCAGATATCATGTGTTCAAATCCTGTTCTAGACTGAAATTTGTTTTTTGTGGCATGCTAGTGACATGCTGAACATTTCACCTTCATTATTCTTTGTTATTGACCAAGTTCCAGTTTATTTTTATGTTGAAACCATATCATACATTTTTGTTTCGGTCAAGGACGGTGGCTACTTTTGTTAGTGCCCACACGTTCTGTGCATCACGCAAGGCATGTTTTAAGCGCCATGCGCGCGCTGGGGTTGGCATTGACGCAATCGACTACACCACCAAGTACACGGCTAAAATGAAAGCAAAAAGTGCTGTTGCAACGATTTTGTTATTAAAAACATACCAAAAATGGTTTTTATGGTGCCATTTACCATGCAGTTTTGTTATCTGTATACGTATCTTTGCTTTTCTGTATGTAAAGGCGAGTTCTGTGAAGAAATATCCTGTCCTTCCTTTTTCAGAAAATGCTGATGTCAGCATTTTTGTTGAGATTCAAGGCTAATTATCTCGAAAAAATGTGTGGCTACCCCAATTTTTCTTTGTGGATTCCAATAGCCCTTGCAAAGATCTACTTTTTCCGTGTGGTCCTAACCTGATGCAAAAACCTTTGTATTTAGTAGGCACCGTCCTTAAGATACTAAAACTCATGAAAGATTAGTTAGTAAAATAAATTAACTTGAAAAACTGTTACATGTTACTTTTAATTGAGCTAGACAGCTGCCAAGTGCTAACCTACCCTGTAATATAACTGCTTGACTTCATCAAAGTAAGTTGTAAATGGAAGTCTGGTATCTGCACTCTTGTCCAGGTCAATTCCAAGGCTTATGGTGAGCAATCCATCTTCCTCAGCTTTACACATGCGCAGAAACTGGTCGCCTTTAAGGTCATTGACCGGTTTGTGTTTAATGTACTTGAATGTACTGCAGGAGTGGGACTCATCAATTTCCTACAAGAAAACAACAGTAGGGTGGTTTTAAGGTCTTAAGCAAAAACAGCTGTCTTGTGTGATATTGTATTGATGGTTGATAAAGATGATTATAAAACATGTGTTGAATAATAATAATAATAATAATAATAATAATAATAACAATAATAATAATAATAATAATACACGTGCTTATGTCAGATATAAGGTCATCAGATTCTTTTCCATTAGAAGGAAACAGCATTGCATGACAAGGAATACCTTTGTATGCATCAGAGTCTAATTATACTTATCTGTGCTCTCCCCCAAGCCTCTACAAGCAAACATCAAGTCAGCTAGATAGAAAACTAAAATACAATCAATCTATCTACAAAATAGCTTTGAATGTTTGACTCACTGAGGTTAAAAATGGCAGAATTACCTTTTTCCCTCTCTTGGTCGGTTTTATCTTGAGTTTGGCTCTCTCATAAAAAGTCTGCCTCACACACTGTCGAACTAAAGGATCTCTAGCAATCTGCATGGCCACCATGTGCCTTGCCGCCTCTAGAACTTGATCAACAGTTGAGAAGGTACTGCAGTGAAAACACAATGTTACTCAGTGCACCTGGTTTCTCTTCTTAGAAACAAAGCAGCAGGCAAAGATTAGGGTATGTTTTGTTTCCACAACAGAACAACCACAGTGTAATGGTAATGTGCAAACGATGCTTTTAATAGACCAAGCATCCACCAGAGCTCTGGCAAGTATTTTGTTGTGAAACACCAGCTATAATCTTACCAGTTCTCAAAAAAGATTTGTGTTCCTTATACTCAAAGCTCAGCTGCGGTGACTTCTATATTTTTTGGCATAGTTGCACACTTTCAAGTCCATGCATGATATCTGTCACACACGTAATAGTGTATATAATAGTAACTGAGTACATAATAGTGAAATCAATCATGCAGCCCAGTCGGTTCTCTTTAATTTGGACAAAGAAAGGTCAGAGTTAAGTGTCCATGTTATGGAGGTGTTTGTATCAACTATAGAAACAGATCTAATTCTGGTTTTAGGGACTATGTGAATTGTCTGCAAGAAAAGAAAGTCTACAAGGGGAGGTTCTATACAAATGAACTCATTGTCATCTCTCTTCACACCAGTACGCAAATACGGCCTCTAATGAACTGCAGCTTTTCTTGTGGTACAGTAATCATTACTGGGGTTATTATGCATATCAAACTCAAATTTCACTGACCTGCTAAGGTAATTCTCAGCAGTGTCGTCTGGTTCAAGAGGATGCTGCTGAGTCTCATGTCTCTGGTAATTGTCACGCAAGTTCTCTCCAAACTGATCTGGAGTTAAGCCAAACTTTCTGGCCAAACCACTAACACCTTTGTGTGGGACAAAACAAGTTTCATTACAGGAGTTCTTGCTGACACAGTGCAAACCAACAAATTAATGAGAACAGCACAAGCCTCAGATAAAGCCTCTTACCTGCTTGTCTACATATAGTGTAAAGATCACGCTTTGCTGGCATTTTCTGTTTTTGTGGTGTGACTTTTGTTTCACCATCAGCCTCCTCACCCTCAGCTGATTGACTCTTTTTCCTCTTGACTTCCCACATGGCAGGGATGTCGTTTTTGTAGTACAACATAAAGTGACTGTACACATCTTTTAGTTGTTCCATGGTCTCAACTTCATCTAGCCTAAGAAACAGAAGTAAGCCACTTTAGTTTCAGTCATACTGAGCAAATGAACCCTTAAAGGTTATAATGCCTGTTTTCCTTACTGTTATCTTATTTCTAGCATACATTTCTTTCATCTTTAACAGTCAGAATTTGGCAATACTGAGACAGTGACCCTTGTGGTCTGCAACCATAAAATAATTGATGCGAAGAGATGTAAGTTGCCCTTCACTGCACTGTTAAGGTGGCCTTGTTTATGGGTGATATCCATCATCTAGAGATGATACCTGTCAATATCCTCTGCCTGCAAAATTCTTGTATCATCTTCAAGAGGCTGGTCACCACTCTCTTGGATCTTGTTAAACTGGTAATCCTGCATTTCTTGAAATAGACGATGGAGATTCTCTTTACGAGTGCGAAGCTGGCACCACTGAGAATGAAAATATGAATTAAAATAATTATGCCCAGCTCACTATCAGCAATGTACATGGGACAAAATGAAAAAAAAAAAAGAAGCAACAAAGAAATTGTTGCTTTTCAGCAATACCTTTTCATCCCATTCCCAGATTTTCCACAGGTCTTCAATATTCAGTTCAGGCTCAATGTACTCTTTTCTATAGTTAGCAATGAATGGAACCTGCAAAAGTCATCACCATTTTATTTCTCCTAAGAATATTGATGTGTGATCAAGCAGAAAGGTGAGAAGAATAATCAAACACATCAACTCGGAGATATTGCTGTCAAGTAACAGTAACTCCCAGAGCATCTTTTCACCATCAATGTTAGGCTGCTGCTCTAAAAAACTAATTTCTAATCTGACTTCAAGTTTAGACTGTCATCTGTGAGTGAAGTAGCTGAGAAAATGGAGTCTAAACAGAAGTGTAATCAGTTTATTCTGAATTTCATCCTTCATCTTGCTTTTTACAAGAAGGTCAAGAAATACCAAGATGTATGATGTATGCACAGAGCTATAATGTTATACTATTCTTTGTATAAACGTAACAAAGGGAAGTACTGCAAAGTAACATTTTGAGAAAACCTCAAAGAGTTGGTTCCTCATCAGGTTCAAAGCTTCCCTGATTTTGCCAACAAAAGCCTCCTTTCTCTCCTCATCATTACTGTAAGCTTTGGGTGTTCTGGAGTGAGAGTGGATATCACCATCAAGACGATCCTGCAATATACAATGCATGTGTGATGATGATTAATTAATACGTTTTAAAATATATAATAGAGTGGAAGCTCTCCAAAGCAGACACTATCTGGACCTGAAAAAGGTGTCCATAACTACTATAGTAGGGCTGCAATGATACAATTTCTCACGATACGATACATATCTTGATACAAGTGCTATGATACAATACACGATATGATACATCATTACATACAACTAACAGGAAAAGAAGAGCTGCAAACAACGGGGTAGTGACGAGCCATGTGTTTTGTCTGTAGGTGCATAAGACTGTGTCAGCTGAGAACTAACTGGAACAGTGCAAGCTTTTGGGCCGCCATCTTGAAAGATACGTCACCAAAAGCACGCAAAGCATACAAAGCAAAGATGGCACTTTTTCTCCTTTCCCGCGTCCCTTTGTTTGAAAAATAGCTCTGAAAGGGCTTGGACTTGGGTAAGGAGTCATACAAGACAGTTATTTCTGAGTGTTAAATATTTTATTCATGAAGAATCAGAACATCATAATGTCGCGTTATCTTGTCAATTCACCAATGGATAGGTGTATCGTTGCATCACTAATAACTAGAACTGACCATTGATGATCGAATGGTTCTCATGAGCAACTAGTAGAGGTGTAAGGAACAGAGAGTTGTTTACGGGAATTGTCACCAACATTAGTAACATTAACAGTCTAACTGCAACAAAATGCAGTGGTACAGTTTACAAAATAATGTTTAAATGCACTGTAAAATCATTGTGACACATAGTGACTGGAAGTTCACTGATTCTAAAAAGTAAGATTCAGAGGCTAACAGGATTTCCTTTCAGCTGTCCACTTACAGCCTGAACTTAAAAACAAAGGAAAAACTTGTCTAGATCACAAGACTTTGTGGCCACTTACAGGAATGTACCCTTATGGGAAAGAGTAAATACAG
>Ga0126338_10002396_pt1 | contig 12881 bp, 7 predicted proteins | sample OrbCmetagenome_2_FD_92529 | JGI IMG/M metagenome (GOLD analysis project Ga0126338, IMG submission 92529) | Coral microbial communities from Petempiche,Puerto Morelos, Mexico - Orbicella C C metagenome | ecosystem: Host-associated > Invertebrates > Cnidaria > Coral | place: Petempiche,Puerto... | reverse complement strand
GTAATTTGCACTGGTGTTACACTTTTTGCACTGATGTTACACTTTTGCACTGGTGTTACACTTCAACTGCACTGCTCTCAGCCAATCAGAATCGAGTAATTTTTTCATGTATATTATTATTTCTGTTATTATATGACTACGAACATTACTTCATTGTGATTGGCTGAGAGCAGGCCAATTTATCGCCAATTCTTACTTTGCACTGCAGTGCAAATTAACGCGCGTACGTTCACAATTCTTTCAGTCATATAATAAATGACTGAATCGTATGAAAGTTAGCTTAAGCAAGTATGGACTTACACTACTCGGGATATTTGAAAATTCTTTCAAATTGCACTCGCCGAAAGACTCGTGCAATTTTGAGAGAATTTTCGAATATTACGAGTAGTGTAAATCTTTAATTGCTCTCGCATTCATACGATTAGCTATACTTAGCGGCCACAGAGTATAGTAGCAGATTTTACTGGCAGTTGCCTAGCAGTTTGTTCGTCATCCTACCGTCGCACCCAGGATTGTTAACAAATGTAAGTCGAATCTGCCGTGTGTGCCCCTTTTTTAGTTCACTAACGGGTTTTTTTTTTTATCATTATAACACTTTCCTTTTCATCGGATTTGCCTCAGTTTTAACCGTACCTCGCGTTGTTTCTCCACCTAGCTACCGTTAATGATAAAAGATGAATTTAAGCTTTAAATATCGTCCACCGTCATTCCTAGAGTTGTTCGCCGACTGATGGCCGCTACACGCAGCACATCAATCACTGAGCTTTGTTTTAATCTTTTGCTTTGTACTGGCAAATGCTGGTGTCCAGGAATATTGAATCAGTTTATGAAATTTCAGCTAGACCGGTCTGTAAAAATGCCGTGACATAGGCTCGATGTTCTGCACCGCAAGGGGGACCCCCTACAGCACAGCATTAATAAGCGCAAGTCATTCGCTGAATGATATCCTAGTGAAGTGTAAAGGTAGATTTGCCTCAACGGTGTCAACGTGACGAGCGGCCTAGGGGCATGCGCACAAACACCTAGCTCACGCAAGTAGTTTGCATACGACAGCAGATTACGAACTTGTTAAAATGTGGAAGTTTTAAAACACTGAAGAAGTCAGTAATGCCAAAACGTCGCTGAAAAAGGCAAACTTACTTTATCTATCGTGCATATTTAAACTCAAGTGTTCGCGTCAGCACCACGCTCCAATTGGTTCGCTTTGAGCATACGCATGTACGTTATTCTTCATGGACTATCTCTTTTCTCCCGCCTGGGTTGAGCCCCAATCAATAAAGGAGAAGGGAGAGTTCAGGTATGTCTAGTCAGCAGCCTCGCGCTTTGCCTCAATTGGAAGTGTTGTACCACTCAAGCAGGCCATTTTGAAACGACGTATTTCTTTCTCTATGTCGTTATATTATGTCGTAAATTCAGGTTGGCAGTGAGTGTTCTCTAAAATAACTGCATTGACAGGTCATCCTAAGCACAAAATTATTTTAGAATTGAGCGCGAAACCGAAGGATTCGAAGAAACAGTCCTTCGAAGATAAACTCTCTTAATTTAATTTGTGGAATTTAATTCAACATGCAGTTACGCACAACAAGGGTTGACTTGAAAGGTTTTACATCACAAATATACCGAAATCATTATTTTTTTGATCGAAAAGAAATTAAGATTAAGAGACGTTATCTAAAGAAGATAGTTTCGTTGGCACATCCATGCATTATAAAAGGCGAACCTTGGCAGTTCGACTTACAACATATTTTTACTTCCTTTAGTGAACATGATAATTGATGTCTCTTTAATATAACTATGTAATTTAAAGTAAGTTCCGTAAGCTTGGAATCAAAAATCAACTAGGACAGTTAAAATCAAACTTAATCAGTTTCTCCGCTTCAGTGCCTTTTTAATTTAATTTACCTTATTTTCCAAGAAAAAATACATCAACGCCTTAACTATTTCACTGAAATATCTACGAACAAGTTTAATGGCTAATGTATTTTTTAGTGTCCCTAGTGCAAAAGAAAAAGAAACTTAAAGTTCAGCTTATGCATGGCAGAAGCAATGCCGATTGTGGTAAATGTCACATTGCTGTTTGAGCGAGAGTTCCTCAGACAAAATGCATCTTAATTATGCCGAGATGCTCTGTTGATTTGGAACTTAATCACGTGGTTATTTCAACTAACGTTTCTCCTTTGGGATCATTGCTGTTGCTCGTCTTCTTCCATCTTCTCTTAAAAGCCTCGCTGAAGTCTTTTTTCAGAAACGCGTAAATCAGCGGATCCATAATGGTATTGAAAAGCAATGTGTAAAAAGAGGCGTAAAGCACCGGCGCTGTGATGAGCTCAAGCTGGTCAAATATTTCGCAAATGTTGATATAAATGAGTGGCATCCAAGAGAGAAGAAACATCCCGAATATCATGGCAAATACGACGACTGCCTTGTCTTCATTGCCCGCGCGTTCCCCGGTCCTGTTCCCCCAAGTTGAACGCCTGCGGTTTCGCAAAATGAAGCGACGGACCACACGAAGTAATCGCACGTAAATCCAAATCATGGCCAAACAGGGAAGCAGGACGAAACCAAACACGGTAATGAACATGTAAACTCTGTGATATTTCGTCGTTGGATCCGCGTTCCAAGCCAGTGGAAGTATCGAGATGCAAAACGGTACAGCCCAACATAGAGAAATAATCACCGCTACTCTGGTGGAGTTCATGGTGATGCGGTAACCGAGCGGTCTCGTTAAGGCAACATATCTCTCGTATGTGACAGCGCCAATGTTAAAGATCGACGCCAAGAGAAGAAAGGCGATCAGATATCCAGTGATTGGCACATGCGATTGCGAAAAGTTCTCGTAAATGTAGATTGGGATGAGGGCAGCCGCAACGAGAAGATCGGCCACCGAGAGCGACACGACGAATGCGTTGGTAATCGTCCACAGTCGCTTCTCGACCATGACTATCAAGCAAACGACGATGTTGAGTATAGTGGATATAAAACCCAGTACAGCCCATGTTATTGAAAGCGGGATTAGAACAGTGGCGTTAACTGGTGGTTGGCCTTCGCTACCAGGGACAAATGAAGTCGACGTGTTGTTCGCTAGCTGCATCACTGAATTATTGTGATTCCCCAGTTAAATGACTGAGCTTTGTGTCAGCTGTGTTTTTTCTTTAATGTGCTCGGTGTTTTGTTATTTTTAGCAATCGAGGGTGGATAAACAGGAGTTGGCAGCTGTTCACCACGTTCAGCCAATATTGGCAGATTCTTATTCCTAACGTTTGTTCCCCACTATAGTGTGGCAGAGTTAGAGAAACTTCAATCAGCTAAACTTGCAGTCTTTGCGCCATGTGAAGAATCACTTGTAGCCTGGTCTCCAATTACGGTTTTTTCATCGATCTGTCAAAAAATAGATGTTTGGACAACAAGTTAATGAAATAAGTTTTTTGAAGCTGACACTTTCTAAAGAAAGAGCTAAACTAAATAAATATTTAATGGAGGAACTGCTCGAAAAATGAAAATTAACACCTCTCTGGCGATAATTCGTGGTGTGAACCTAGTTATTCTTAGGGGGATTGAAGTAAAACTAATCCTTATACCTTTTTAAACAACTTAATTCCAAGTAGAGCTTGATTCGCGGGCCATTGTACTTGAATCTGTGATCGACTTCTTTATGATAACTTTTTCATGCAAATTGAAATTCAATTAACACAGGCGCAAGCAAATGTAAAATACTTTTTGGCAAGCCGTGCCCACCAATTATTTACTCCTTCGTTTCTTTTCTGCAAAAAGCTATTTTAATTTTTCACCAGAGGTGATCAGAGAGGGGTTTTGTTTTAAGCATTAAGCTGTGCGACGCACGGTAATTAAAAATGGAGGGCTGGTGTGGTTTAGAGTGAAACGTCATTGTTCCCCTCTTGGTGGGGTTGCTCGGGGCCAGATGACAGTTGTTTTGAATATTTCTTGCTATTTCAAAACATTTCCCGTGTTTGAGTGAGAAATTTGGTTTTAACACTGACTCTGTCAGACGTCGATTTCTCAGCTAAAAAGTGCTATCCAGTAACTGTAAGTAACAAACCGTTCAAAGTTAAGGCCTTTGCCTTTTGTCGTTGATAAATCTGGGCAGTAACGTAGTTTGTTACAAAGATTTATCCCAGTCCTTGTTTATGGCTTTGTTATATATACCAGACAATAGATTTTTCTTGAACTCATTCATTTGTACTTGAAAAACAGTCTTGTCTTTTATACTTGCGCGAGATTGCATTCTTCACAGGAAGGTCAAGTTTGCCTGGAAATCTAGGAGGTCTGAACTATATGGTGATGAAGACAAGGGTTATTTATAATGTATCTGTCTTTTTTTAGGTAGGTTTTTATCACATTTTTTGACATCTCAGTGTTTTGCAAGCGACCTAATCTAAAGGCATGGAATTTAAACTTACCAAGAATCAGTCACTGTTGCTCGTTGGATTGAAATGATCTATTCGTTAAATGAGACCGTATTTATTTTTCCACAACTGAACACATGTCACAACCTTCTCTTCATATTTACATAGTTATTTTTCGACTAATTAGTGTTTGCTGCCTGTCTGAATGAAAAATAAAAACTTCTGTGACTTTCAGGTGCTGGATTTAACGTACGTTAAACTCAAACCTTGTGCTAAAGACGGCCCGAGTACTTTTAGCGCAATTGCTCTCCCACATTTTGATGATGCGCTTATTGATATCTGTCCAACGTTATCGAAATTTACAAGTTAAAAAAAAAAATAGGTCAAACGTTATCGAGAATAAAAGCTAAAAAACTGAGAACGAGCGAATGGCTAATGTCTGCACAAATCATGGCTGCAAAATCAAATGCAATTCCTTTTTTTTACAAGAACCTCCCTTAGAGGAACGTTGAAGCTAAAAAGCGCAACATATAAAAGACATACTAGGAGCCCATAACTAACATTTGGGCAAGAGCTACTTCCGTTGTTTTTCATTTGTTTTCAGAAATGACTCATACATGGCGTGACATAATGAATTCACCTTTCTTCACAAGACTGATTCTTTGCCATGATTAGGCCAGTGACAGGGCGTGACGCAAAATTTAGCTGTCTACTGTCAAACAAGGTAACCCTCATGATCAACAGTCAACCAGGAATGGCTATCTATCAGCAGAGGGTCTATTGTGCATCACAGCTGCTATATTTTGAAATTGTCTAGCTGGGCAAAATTAAGTAACTAACTAATCCATATTCAACACTATAGAACTTAAAGGTTTGATTTCTTGATAAGCTTTTGAAATATTCTTCAGTCTTCTTGAATTTAGTTTTTTTTGCTGGTTCATCGCAAATTCAGCAGTGAAAGTTAGGCTGACTCGCTCCAAAATGCATTCCAGTAATAACGGAATCAAACATTTTTCTTAATAACTGCCAAACGTTAATTGGGCTGAGACCGTCCATTGTCAAAAAGCGATGGTTTTAACCGTGCAAATTAGCAAAGCCCAGGATGTTAAATCAGTCTGCAACTGACTAAAATCTACCAGGATTTAATCATACCATATTAAAGGTGATGAACACATTGAGCCCGGCGTCTTCAACATATAAACATATTATTGAGCTAGACTAAACATGGGGGAACTTACGGACTCAGTCAAAGGCGAGGTCAATAAATGTACAAAAGAGATAGAGGAAGATCAACTATGGAGTTGTCTCATGTTGTTTCCATGGATACAGAGGAAATCCAATCCTACAAACTGGCAAGAAAATGTCGACCACATTCATGCATTTTCAAGTTAAAGCCAAACAATTATAGATATATCAAGAAAGTTTCCTGTGTGTCGATCTTTCAAAAAGCAAATCGGAGCAACTGGTTACTTAGCGGCGCTTCTTAGTGGAGCGCTCAGGGAACCAGTCACAAAGCGTATCTTCATCATGGACTACTAAACCATGCAACACTGTGTAAACATGGTAAATGACAATCATCAAAGAGCAATATTTTAACTTGACATCCGTGTACATGAAATATTTTATGTAATGTAAATGAGCGCGCTTTACCTGAGCAGAGATTCGCTCACTGAAAGGGTCTATTTATTCAAGAGCACAGTATATGCTTAGCTGGTTAAGCTCAGCAAACACTAAGACAAAAAGAACCTCATAGTGGAATTCAATTCTATCACGAAATTAAAGAGAAAGCATAAACACCGATGTGAAATGACCTTCTTTTAGATAGCGTACCGTTAAAGTACTACACCTAAGCCTGAATCGAAACCCATGCAACGGTTCATATTAAAATACAAATCTCTGACAATAATTATTTAGTGCTGCAATAGAGCGGATTTCAGTTGAATGTCGTGAACACAAAACTCACCGATCGCGTTGGCCAGCTAACATATAATATGCATGCAGCCATGGTAAAAAAAAGTTCAACACAAGTAACAAAATCGCCACTGGTTGTGATTACGGCTGCTCGACATTTTGAGTAATTGGCTGATTGTTTTATTTTATTTTATTTTTTCTGAAAAGATTTCAACCATTGAGCTCCGTCGAAAGCAAGCTAGTATTACTTTGGTTAAGCTTAACTGCGCTCTGTGATTGGCCAAAAATACTCCCGCCAGATGCTCAACCAATCAGATTCAAACCGAAGCCAACCTTCGGAGCGGAAAAACGTACCGCGCAGCTTTCTGCGCATCCCTAGTACTACTTACTGCATTCTCGTCCCGAGAGGATGCGCTCCTTTTGGTCAGCACCAAGAATCGCGGCCTCTGGGCTGGTCCAACACCAGAAATCCGCGACTCGCGGACTTTCTATCAAATCTGGCAAATCTGATTGGCTGAGAATACGAAACGAATACTCTGCGCATGCTCAGCAAATCGGGTCCGGCCGGTCCGGCCAGAGGTCGCGATTCCTGGTGCTGACCAACAGGAGCGCGGCCCCTGGGAACGAGAATGTACTTGCAGGCTCAGGTAATAATGCAGGCTGCAAATTAAATCCTGTAATTGGTGGAAGGAACGACGGACTGTAATAAGATACGTTAGGATGTCGCTCAGCTGATTTATTTAATTATACTTGGGCCTGAAGCATGAATTTTTTTGGCACTTCACTATTAAGAAAACAAGGGTCCCCCTGCCTGCTGAGAGGCTCTGTTGCTTATATATTCAGTGGAGTGTTTACATAGATGCAATATGTAAAGAGGTTTTGTGGAAAAAAATGTGCTCGCATCGAAATAAATAAAGTATACCGCGGAGAAATAAAAGGTTTGGAAACCTTCTTTAGGTTGACTTTGTCCGAAAAAACTGATTCCCCACGAAAACTATGCACCAGCTTTCCATTAGTGACGTGAAAATAACGTTTCTTGCCGAGAAAATTCGGTGAAAGCACGTTAAAATGTCGTAACTTTTTGCTTACACGATTTACCGCCAATTCTTTTAAACTTTGAGCTTGGTACGCGGCCAAAACTCGCGCAGGCTTATAACGTTTTTCCACTCTGAAAAGTCAGTCACGACTTTGTCGTGCTCTTTTTCCTGCGCTTGGCGCCAGATACGCTAGATATCTCATTGGTTCATCTTGTCATTTGCGTTTCTAGTGACTAGACTAACTGAGATAGGTTCGTATTAATAGGACTCTAATCAACACGCAATGACACTAAGTGAACTTATGTCGGCATAATCAAAGCACTTCTGCAGATTAGTTATCGTAAGACACTCAAGTAAAAATCGCTTTCTAATTTGTAATTAACGAATTTTTTTTATTCTGCTTCAAAAAAGAACGTTTGTCAACTAGAATGCTCGGTTTCTACATAGCGGAATAAACCTTCGGAACAAAAGTTTTACGAAATTTATTGATTGCTCTTTTCGGACATAACAAGTCTTTCTTGTTTCGACTAGAAACACGATATTCACATAGCATTCCTTACCCGATGACAACCCAATAAGTTCTCAGCTGAAACTGAACTGTCTGGTTTTCTGATAACGCTTGAATGTGAAGGTCAAAACTAATATTTGCTGAAGACGATCTTTCGATGGAAACAAGAAAAAAAGTTTCCATTGTTCCCTAATTTTTGAGCAAAAGCTGTTCCGACGAATGTTCTCAGATTCTTCGCAATACTTACGTGGCATTCTGTGTATCAAGAAATGGCTTCATCGACTCTTGTTGACATGTTGTCATGAATAATATATCGCTTTTACTTAAAACATTTTCGGCTGCGAACAATCTCTCTTGACATCCCTTGGAGCCTACCAAGAGCTATCGAGAGAGACTGCTCCTGAGTTGAAAGAGTGCTTGCTCAGAAGGTTTAGAAGAGTTCACCGAGTTAATACACAGCTATTTGTGATTATTGAAAGCGTTTTCGGTATTAATGGAGTGCGAAATAAAAAAAAAATGTTTTTTACCAATAGGTCTAATACGGATTTACCAGAATTGGACGTTTGCATAGTTCTCTAGTCTAAATAATAGTGCCCTCTTCAAAAATTTCACTTATCGCATAGCACCGTTTGTCACAATTTATGCGTTGTCTTATTTCCGAAAGCTTGCATGTAATTTTCAGAACTAATATCTAGTTCCAGTGTGGTGTTTTACGGCCACAGGAGAAGACTTGTGATTATCGTTACAGACAGTCAAAAACCCCCATGATAAGAGAAATTGAATCTTCACTGAACACGGTACAATTTGAACAGACTGACCAATTTTGGCAGTATTCAAGGCAATGAACGAAACCTGTGTAATTGGGTTGAATTGATACTGGCGAAAGCGCGAGAAAGGATTTTCAATGATTTCAATTACAGAGGCACTAACAGAATATTATAAGTGCGGGTACTTGGGTGATTTTGCCGTGTTTGCCGTGTGTTCGAGAGTGCATGTATCTTTCTCCGTATTTTTAATTCCGTACAGGCTATCAACTACTATTCAGACTCTTAGCTTAAATAAGCTTAATATGATGGTACGCTCGAACGAAAAAGCGAAGTTTAATTGTCCTCAGGATCGAAGAGTTATGAACACTGGACAAGCGACCTGTCTAGATCTCGCGTGGTTAAGTCGAAGCGACATGTGAAATTGATTTGCGCTGCAGTCAGAAGACTTTGATGTTTAGGAGTCGAATATTAATGTGCTTAACAGAATATCTTTCAAGCGCTTCGTACTTTGTTGCACAAAGATTTGTAATAATACAACGAGAGTTTTCTTTACAGCGTAGTAGATTCTTACAGCGGATAAAGCAATTTAGCGATTTGTTTAGCCAGAAATTAAATAACCGGTGAAAATCGTGGTCACATACCTTTAGTTTCCAGGCGTAAGTACATTGATCGTAAAGTCGCAAAAATATGCCAGAAACTGGAAACATTGTCGTTGCGATATTCCGAGCGTGTCTTTTCAAGGTTGCAATCTTTAACTATAATTAGAAATGACAGACTAATCAACAAAGAACGTCAGCGGGGCGCATTGCTTAAATATCTTGCTGATTTGCTTCTTAATAAACACTTCTTCACTAAATTAAAGTTCAATTTGTTAAGGGTCTGTCAACGAAAATATATCTATTTGGCAGAGAATTTATATCGGATGATTTCCATTCTACAAATTAGCCTTCATTGGCGGTTTTATAATTTCTTCCGCTGGGCTTATTGGTCAGTTCATTTCCTGATCAAAAGTTTGGCTTATCGACATGATGGAAAGACTCAAAATATGATTAATTTTGATACTAACAGTGTTGGATGAAAGTATGACGGACTAAAAGAGCTGTCTCATGCGAAAACTCTACTTAGTGTTACTTACTTTGAAAGCAATGCATATGACGACAACCAGGGATAACAAAGAAATCTAGGAAAAACGGGTAGATCGAAAGGCAACTTTGTTCATCAAGATGGTCACAAGATACTGCTTCGTGAATGCTCTCAAAGCAGGTCATCTTTTTTTTGTATGGCGCTATTCAAAATTAATTAAAAAATACGGTCATGATACGATCTTTGTAATGCCATTATGGTATTTGCAAACAATTAACAGTTCGTATTACCATGTATGCTTTCTTAATTGAAATATAGACAATATAGACAAAGAAAGCAGGAAGTATACATTGAATCGATCGGGAGAGTCTGACATTATTATCAATCTAGATAGCTGGCGTTAACATGTTACATTTGTGAACACGTGACGGAAAGTCTTTGTTAGAAGTCGAACATCAGTGATGCCATCTTGTGAGGCCCGTGACGTTATCTCAGATGCATGAAAGAAATGAGTGTTCAACAATCGCTCTCTCGTCTATTCAGGAAGAGGAAACACGGTCTCTGGCCAGAGGCCCATTTCTCGCGGAAAGCCCCGGAAACTTTTCGGGTCCGTAAAGCCATTTTCAGTTAATCTGTATGTTAGAGAGGTGTATACGCTTGAAACTTCTTGTATAAAGGGAACCTCTGTTCATATTACGAATGTGTGAATAAACCAGCCCTGTAATCACAAGATATGAGATTTTGCAAGGCTTTCTGGATGCAAAAACTTTTCTGGACCTTCAAGAAACGGGCCTCAGACCCGGTTCTGAGTATACGCAGATTATCCGTTTCGCATTCTCGACCAATCAGATTTGCCAGATCTGACGGGAAGTCCGAGATTCGCTGACATCCGGACATCCGGTGTTTGACTCTCTAAGATGTTTCTATTCTTAGTTACTGACCAAAGGGATCGCGGATTCTGGGGACTACAATGAGAAAACCGTAACTAAAGCTTTGAAAACGCATCAAATGTTTTCCGTCCACACTACGCCGGAGGAATTTGAAAACACAACAATCACCAACCATTTTGGATTTGTGCTTGAGGTATACTCGGGCAGAGAAATCACATTATTTAAGTGCCAAATGATGGACTGCTAGTATTTTCCAAAATTTAGAACTTAAAAACTGAAATGTATTTTCCTAGCTACTGTAGACGATCCAGTAAGAACGAAATTTACTTCGCAACAGTTAATAATTATTTAAAGTTTATCAGATATCGTCTGTTTCCGTCTGCTTGATGGAAATAAATCAGAAGGCAGATAAACTGAAACGATCCTGTCTTTAACGCTACCTTAATTACCCTGCTTTAATTGTTCTTATCTTTGCAACCAGAGGAAAAATTCACCATGGGAAAATATTAAAACTAATCTCTTAGCGAGCCGATATCTAGCTGCTTGCTCACGTATTACAGGAGTCATTAATGAGATTAAGCGCGACTTTTAAACGGCAAAATGACCTCTGATTTTGTGTTCTTTTCTTCTGATCAAGTTTCTTAAATAAATCACTCAAAAAAAGAAAAGCGACTCCTTCCATTCACTGCAAATACAAATATTTTCACTCTACTGAACAAACAGCTGAAGATATAGTAGGCAAAACAGTTTCATTTTTGCTGTTTTAACCTCCACAATAATGAATTCCTCCTGGCCTGATAGTTTGGCTGAACTAGCGAAAAAAAAAAAGGGAAATTACACCCAAAGTGTTACTTAAATTTCCTGCTGAACTAGGATCGTCCTCTCAGCCACAGCAGTGGATCAGCACGAACTGATCCAAGTCAGTTAGCTGAATATTAGCTTAAACTTTAACTCTGGTTTTGAGTTACTGGACACGTTGCTTTCGACTTTTTTAATCTCAAGAGTGTCATGTGGCAAATGACACGTTGCTTTCGACTTTTTTAATCTCAAGAGTGTCATGTGGCAAATGACACTACAATTCAGATAAAACTGAACCCCTCCTCTGAAATTAAGCCCATCACACTTAATATGCCCCCTTCCTCCCCACCCAAATATAGCACCATACTTAGGGTTCAGAGCCACCTAAAATTTTCAAAACTTTAAGGTGGCTCTGAACCCCATGTACAGATTTTTTTTAAAAGTTTGACAAAAGGTGCCTCTTACCCTACTAATCAAAATTTGATGATATAAAAAATTTCACCGTGCCGTTTTTGACTTATTAGCCCTCAAAGCTATAATTAAGGGTGTTTTTAGCAGATTATACTATTGCTATGGAAACCTATTGGGTCACGAAAATGACAAAAACGTGTTCGCCAATCACTGGGCAGTTTTTTGATACCGGGATTGTAGCATCAATTGATAACGAGTGGTTTTAATGACCCATCAAAGTCTCGGAAAGTGCTGGAAACTGTTTTCAGCCACCTTAATTCCTATTGAGATTTACAGAGAGTTTTACAGATCGCAATGTTCCGATTACACTTAACCTCAATTATTAACACAGCATCTCTTCCAAATGTAAAACTAAGCATTAAAACGCGTACGCAAGAGTCCTTTCGATCGTAAGACCTCGATAATAAGCCCTCCCAAAAATAACCTGCCGACAAAGCCTTTTAATGAAGTATAAGCCTATCATATGCTATCGAAATTTTACCGTATGGTAATTAAAACTTTGACACAGAGCTGGTCTTGCACCCTTCCTCTCTTTCGTGCAACCATTTCAATGTCATGAGGGAAAAAAAAGGTTATCGTTGAAAACCAGTTTCAATTAAAAGTTATCAGTAATTTCCTTTAGTTTTGTTAATGTTATTTATGACATGCGCGTGGATCACCTTTCAAATGTTGTGCCATGTCTTTAAGTGAACTCCGGCTTTACATTGATTCTAGGATATATTTTACGAGTTTTCCATCTAATCTTGGTTGCGTTATCACAAGAACATTGCGTAAAATGACCTTAATCCTAGCCTTTTATTACTCTCTTCGGCGTTTAATTACTTCCGAATATTATCTGCTGTAACTGATTTGATGTACAGAGCGATAGTGAACGAGTCCTTCTAAACGGTAGACGGTAATCTAGAGTTTGTAAATTTAGAATTTGACCCAGCTTTCATAAGTCCTTCGCTCTTTAGCATTCCGTTCTCGGTATGGTAAAAAAAAAAAAAAAAAAAAAAAAAAGTGGAAGTTTTATTATAAATAAAAGGCGAAGTGTCGGGTTTTTGGGATTT
>Ga0126338_10002395_pt1 | contig 12883 bp, 10 predicted proteins | sample OrbCmetagenome_2_FD_92529 | JGI IMG/M metagenome (GOLD analysis project Ga0126338, IMG submission 92529) | Coral microbial communities from Petempiche,Puerto Morelos, Mexico - Orbicella C C metagenome | ecosystem: Host-associated > Invertebrates > Cnidaria > Coral | place: Petempiche,Puerto... | reverse complement strand
GGGATTCGAACCCGTGACCTCCGCGATACCGGTGCGATGCTCTACCAACTGAGCTATGAAGCCACACATTGGGAGCGAGGTCAATTTATTGAGTTCATATCTTCCCGTGAGTAGTGAAATGATATGAATTATATTTCATATAAACTTCATATCAGTCCTAGCATGCAGCATGCAGCATGGAATTGTTCGTCATTCCATTTATGGAAATGTTATTTATTGTACTATGAAATCTGTTCAGTAAAATCGAAGGAAACAATATTGGAAAAACACACTGAAAACTAATTATGGAAAATTAATTACACCTACAACAAAAACATTTTGACTTGCTAAATAACCAATCATTCAGCTTAGAAAACTCTACGTTATTTTTGTCTTCAACTTACAATGTTAATTAACCAAAGGAATCAGGTCAGGAAAAACAGAGAAAAAATAGAGCAGTAAAACCCAGGAGCTGAACATAATGCTAGAATCGACTAGAAGATTTATAATTTACTACCGCTTTTACATATTTGCTGACAACACCTACAAGAATCTGTCAGCCTTTATCTTGTTTTAACCAATAAGAAACTTAATTATATCTATCCTGCACGAACTGAAAACCAGTCAGAATTCACTTTACACATTAGAAACAGTAAGTGACATTGCCGGACAGAATTATAACGCTCAGACCTCAGGCGTCTCTCGCCCGGGGACTAGGCTGAGGGTGGGAGATGACTGATATTTCAGGCTAGATGCAGTACAGAGCATCAGCAGTTGAGGAAATGAAAATTGAGTCTGCAATGATTTCATTTGTCGAGAGTACCACATCATCCAAAATGGCAAACCAAAATGATGATTTTACTGCAAAAGAAAGCTGCAAATCTTTCTCTTTTATCTAAAAGTTCCAGATGGATGGCAAGTGGTCAAAATGTAGGGAACTCCAAGAAAATTTAATAAGAATGTTTTTTTTTTTTTTCTGGTAATGTCAATCTAAACCCATCAATCTAAACCCATCATTACTGCATATTGGTTTTAGTCATTTAGTCATCTTGGACGACCGGATGACTGGACGATTGCGAATATGGATCCCTGCTACTCACGATATTTGAAAAATCTTTTTCCTAAAGAGTCTTGCAATTTTGAGACAATTTTCAAATATCACAAGTAGTGTAAATCCTTAATATATATCGATTTAGCCAAGCCTAAAAGTGGAGCTCCTGGGCCGGGTTGCTAACACAGGATAAGTGAAAATTTTGATTTGAGTTTTATAAATTTGTTGAGTTTTTGTGAGGTTTTTTGTTCACATTGTTTGGCCCTCTGTTTGAGTTTGAATAATCTCAAACTACACCCACAGCCCATGACCCAAAAGCAGTGAAAAACATTTGTATGCAAGAACAACTGAAGGGTTTTGTGCAAAAAGGATGTATATCGCTTTTTGGACCAATTTTCATTTTTTCAGGATCGAGCTAATTTTTGGCAAACTGACTTGTTTTGACATGAAAAGCATCGTTCCATAATTGTTTTTGTTGATTGGCATAAATAACGTGTGCAAAAAAACTCAGTTTTCCAAGGGCACCAATCAGCTCTGAATGGTTTGGGACCATCAACTTCAAAGCCACACATTTGTCAGTGAAAAAATTACTTCTAGTTTGATGTTAGTCTATGGGCTCTATATTGAGCAATTTTTTTAATAGGCCCTTTTTGTAACGTTGGTCAACAGGACTGTCAAAATGAAGAAGAAGGCCGGTATTAGCTAGCTTTTTGTAGACAGGCTGCAGCAGTAGAACCAGGAAGTACATGTAAAAGTCGCTGTTTAACCTTTTGACGTTTGCTTTTTTTTAAGATATGACAAGGCATTCCAAGCAAAAGAAGACACTGAAGAAAGTCTCAAGAGAAGGCCCATGTCAGCTGGAGAACCTGAAATGCCCTCACAGGTATATTAGATATTTTAGAATCACCCAATTTTATTTAAGATCCCTTATATTGGCTGGTTCTCAAGTGTAGCACACCACAGGATGAGCAAACTTGTCAATCAATTTTTCAAACCTATTGACCTCAAACTTGTTTTCTCTACCTTAAGAATTAAGAATTTGTTAAACCCATTGACTCCTGGATCTTTTTGCCAAAAATGCATTTTATGGACATTTTTGGAGATTTTCAGCCTGGATAAGGGCCAAATTAGCTCCAATCTACTCAAGAAGGCATTTGCGACATGACAGCATGTCTTTCTTTCCACTAGCATCGTGTCTTACAACATTTTTGTTCAGGCACATGCAGAAATCAACATTTCAAGTTTTTGGACGAGAAAGTGACCTACATCTTTAGGCATTTTGTTTTTTATTTTTTTTCGCCTTTCCTTTTTCTCCTTTTCTTGTCTTTTTGCTGCAATGATTGACCTTCTGCTGGGCTTGCTTCCAGTTGAAACATTTCTGAGAAAACATCATCGAGATGGGCAATTTTTACCATGGAGTAGCTAAGTGTAGTGGTGGGAAATTTTGCTGCAAGTCTTTCACTCAAATTTCTGAGCATTTTCATGCATATTTCAGGCTCCATTGAGCTGGTCACTCTGATCTGGGTATCAATGGAAAGATCTTTTCCTCCTGCAAAACTTGAGAATAGATGATGCCTATTTTGGTAAATGTGATGACGTCAGAAGTGGAACAAAGCCTTAGTTACTCTTCTGACATCATCACTTTGGCCAACAATTGTCATGGCTGGTTACAAGTTTCAAGTAAAGCTGAAGGAATCTATGTACATAAAAATTATGGGAAAAGCCTGACCTTAATCAACTAGTCAAACACATTAATTTGATACTTTCCACATATTAAGCAACTTAATTGGTGACTCTACTGAGTCACACAAACAAAAATGAAAATGACTTCAACAGTAGTAATAATTGACTCTGAGAATTTGCAATTCTCATCCTTCTTTGGGTTACTGACAAGAGAGCCTAAGGCATATCATGCATGTAGTGCTGTGTGATGGGAAATCTTTACTTCCTGAAGATCATTGCAGAACAAAATACACAAGTCTCCACAAGGCAAAAACTATGATTGTTGGTTTCAGTTCTGGTACAATTCTCTGAAGAAAATTGTCAAGAAGCTGGCACTGTCTCAGTTTTATGGCAATAAAGGTGCCACATTTTGTGATGAAGCAGCAAGGAGAAGTTGTTCTTTTTGAATCAAAAAGTCGAACAAGTGGTCGATAAAGAGGAAGAGGGTATCCATCTAAGGCTAAAAGAGTCTGTCAATGTTGACTAGAGGCACTTAAAAGAAATCTTGTAAAATACAAACTTGTGGATCTCATTGCTGCTATATGGTGTGGCCAGAAAGAAACAAACTTGTCCCATGCTCCTATCATTTTGTGCATCAAAACCCTGTTTCTGGGACTGGAATGGTAGAACAAAGCATTGCACTAGAATGTCTTGAGAAGTTCGCTCAGTAATGAGACATACAAGAGGTTCCTACTGTTGAGGCATTTGACTGGACTCTTCTGTTTCACAGCTTTTGGTCGCACTTACTACATGTATATTCCATGTTGAGTTGACAAATCATCGCTCATCAAAGACAGTCCATTTTGCCTCCGAAGCAGTCTTAAAAGCTCTCAAGTTTATGAAGTCTAAAACAAATTAGAAGCCTGCAAAGGCATTGACGTTGATGTTAGTGCCACAAAGAGTCACAAAGAGTCCCCAGCAAGTGAAGCCAAACACTGTAAATATGACCCCTCTCTTTGATCTTTGTAAGTGTAATCAGATGCAGTGAAGTGCACCCGCTACATTTCAGTGGTTGATTGAGACATGCCCTTCTGAAATCTGTGTGGTGTATCTGGACAAGGCATATTAAGCCATTTGTTAGTACAATTACACAACTCATCCTTTTTATGACAAGGAAGTAACTAATACACAAGTGGAAAAAGTCAGTATGTCCTCAATTAGGCAGTGAGGAGCTCTGTTGGAGGAACTCCACCATTTATCTTGCAGTCGTAGAATTCCTTGGCCAAAACTATCCAGTTGACAAACAACCACCATTTGGGTTAATAGTTCAAGACAGCAGACATACATATAGTACAGAGAGCAGGTAGCTGAAAACAGTGAGACTTTCAACTGTCAAGTACCGAGTGGGATCATGTGCTGCATGGTTTCCACAACAAGGTCTGACACCTTGGCTTAGACAGGACCCTGGACTTGACCCAGTTGCAGTTTTGCTGATCAGGCTTGCCAAAACAAGTTGGGCTCCTATTAAAACTTGTGAAGGTTGCATTAAGAGGATGCCTTCAGATCTGTTGAAAGTGTCAAGGATTCTGGTTCTATGTCCTTGTGGACAGTCACAGTCCAAGAAGGAAGAGCATGCTCAGACCAGTGGGAAGATGGTTAATACCAAGACATGCCACTTGGTATGGCACGGCACAGTGCTGGGACCCTGGATTCTTCAAAGCATCATCATGCTTAGTATAAAGGTTTAAGATAAAGTGATCTAGTCCTATTGACACTCATAACCACTATCAATAGTTATTGATACCTTTATATTATCACATTTTCAAATTTATCCTAATTACAGTGTACATAATAAGTTTTAATGTTGTTTTTGCTGCAGATGATGAGCACTGAGAGAAGAATCAGAGTAAGTACAATGGCTTCTAGCCTTTGTTGATCAGCCTAACTTGTGAACTCTTTTCTGGGTTGAAATAGTGTTGTTGATGTGTGAGTTGATGGGTAGTCACCATCAAAAGTCCTTTTTGACTAAGTTGTAGGTATGGATGTGAGTTTCACTGGGAATTCTGCTGGGAGTTCTGCAGCTACTGATAATCGCCTTGAAAAGGGAAGAGAAAAAAAGAAAAGAAACAAGAAGTTATTACAACACAGGGTATTAATATTTGGTCACCCAGCCACAGAGGAACCCTGCTGAACAGGGCTTAGCTTTGTTGATCGGATGAGATGCAGTGCTGTCCTTGTGGCATAATGACTGCCATAATGACTCCACATTGAAAACATTTTTTTTGATTCTAAGATCTCTTAAAAGGTAGCAAAGAAAATGGGAAAGAAAAATTAGTGACAATTATTACTTACTTTGGTGATCAGATAAGAAGCAGTACTTTCTTTTTCATTGTATCAGACAAGGATCACCGATAACGTCATGAATGTTTTCAGTGTTGTCACATGTGGTGTATTCTCTTACGGTTGCATTTTGCACTATTTCTTAACAATGCCAGTGGCCTTTAACTTTAACTTAACCTACGGATTAAAACCTCAGTTCAGTGGCATCAAAATTGCCACTGTTTACCGATGATCCATTTTCCAAGTTGAGTGGCTCATAGCCACTTTGATCTTATTTAGCAGTGCTCTCATCCAGATGAATGAGTGTCCCTTGTTCACTTCAAACAAGCTTCTGAATATTTGAAATTATCTAGATGAATAAATTACAAAAATCAAACAGTTGGTTTTTATGTATACTAAATCATCGCTACAAACTATCCAAAATGTAAAGTGGATCTTGATGGCAGCAGTGAAAGTTAGGTTATCATTTTGAATTACTTCAAAGCAATCAGTTTGTAATAAGTTTTGCAACTCACCCTGGATTTAGATGTTGAACAAATTTAGGTACAGATTGAATGGAGTTAAATCCTGATTTCTGTAGCACTGCTACTCCCCCTGGATGGAATGCTAGTCCATCACAGGGCTGCCTGCCAGTTAGGTGACTAGCACCCTTGGATGTATATTTTATCAACATACAGCAATGCATTATTGGCAATGCATGTATCTGAGTACAAGACTATTTTAATATTATCTGAAGCTACTATTATTGAACTATTGTGTTTTAAATTTTGTGCTGCAGTTAAATTACCAGTTCATGAAGAAATGTGTTCAGGACGGACCTGTAACACCAATGGCTGATGATTGGTGGGATACCATATTGACCATGATCCCAGCAAAGTTGGTTTTATCTGCAGCATTGCAGCCACACATCAAGGAATTGTATGATGAAGTCAAAGGGGAATATGAGGCCAGCATCAGAAAGGCCATGGGTGAGAGAAAGAATAAGAATACGAATAAGAATAAGAATAAGAATAAGTAATTAAATGTATGTTAATGTGTACATGTAAGTAGTATTAATTTTTGAGTTTGTAAATATTGATTGTTGTGGTCTCTGAGAGAGATTTCTCTGCAGTATATGGTACATGATAGGATGTCAGTAACAAATTTATATTCACTGAAACCTGTGGTGAACAAGCTGGGTCATAATTTATGTTGGGAAATTTTAAAAATGCCAGCTAACATCTGGCCACCACTTAAGTAAACTAGCTTGTTAGTTTGCATAGTAGATGATGTGCATGTGAAAACATTGGTTTGGTTTGGCATATTTCCTCATGGTTCAAACTGATTTCAGGATAAGTTGCCTCGGGTTATTTAATGTATCACTCATTCCAATCTTTTGCTCAGTGTTATCAACTTTGTTCATTTATCTCCCTTTTGTACCAGTAACCAAAGTATGTAAAGCATGGGATATAATTTTTATTAATATTTCAATTTGTGCTGATAGCTTATCAGTGTGAACTGTTATGTGCTACCCTCTCTAAATCTTAATCTCTTGTAGTTCAACACATTCTGGTTAAGCCCAAGGTTAAAGGAGTTGAAGAGGATGAAGATTTACCAGATGAGATAATGTATGTACATCTTACGAGCATAAAGATTTACAACTCGAATTGAATCAATTAATTAAGTAATGCAATAGTCTTTCTTTCCTAATCGTGGATCAATTTTGTTCAAAAACAGAAAATTTAAGGATACATCAATTTTTAAACTACAATTGCCTGGCAGAAAGGAGATGTAAGAATCTGTGAGTTTTAATGATGTTTTCCCTCAGATAAAGAAATGAAAAGAAAAAGAAGACTTATATATTATTACAACATGGATATGCTGTCAAAGGTGATTGTGTAACACAGCTTGGGGTTAAGTTAAATGTAAACAATATAATGAGGTAAAAAGTTGATAATGAATTGCAAATATTAAAATTTCATAGTTTTGGTCTCAGTCTACATAATTTGTGTATCCACAATCTATGGTCCACTGCCACATTTTGAACAAAGTCTACAGTCTGTAGTCTGTATTTATAGTGACTAAGTTTGTTACAAATACACTTTGGGTCATCACTTTTAAACATGTTTAACTGAATTATGATATACAGTGTAGTTCTGAGTGGTGTTGAATTTATTATTGTTCTTGTGATGTGTTTTCCTTTTCCTTGTCATCTAGCGGTGTTGATTATTCTAGTCCTTGGAGAGAGAGTTTCAATGCATCCCGGGAAACCGTTAGGCAAAATCTTCATATCCTGCATCCCTCTATGCAAACAATTTTAGGAATTTGCCAAAGCAAAAATTATTCAACCATGCTGATAACTGATCAATCAAATCTGAGGTAATGGTCTTAAAGTATCATTGTAGATTAGTTATGTGACCTACATGTACATTCCATACATAGGTCAGACTACAAATTAAGTATGCATGGAATAATAAACTTGAAAAAATAACTCGATTCTGATTGGCTAAGAGCAGTACAGTTTAAGTGTAACACAGAGCACAAAGTGTATCATAAATGCAAAGTTGTAATATGATTGGAAATTACATGGAAGATTTCTGAATTATCTAAGGTATTTTGATGGCAATGAAATTAGCTCAAGGTCTTCTGAAGATAGCTAAGGATAATTAGATGTTTCCTGAACACCAGCAGAGATAACTGAGATCATGCAAAGATGTATGAATATCACCCAAACATTTTTTAACACTCTGAAGATCACCCGATTCCTTTTGAAGATTTGCAAAGATTTCTGAATAGTTCTGAAAATTTTCAGAGACTTGCTAGAGATCACCCAAAGACTGTTGAAGTTTTTACAAGATATCGGAAGTTTTGCTAATATTTTTGGAAATTCCAAAAATTGACACTACATGCTGCCTGTATCGATCATAAGTGATTAAATTATGTATAGGCAAAGAGTGCAAACAGTCTATTTTTAAGTGTATTATGACAATGATCCTTGTGCAATATGGAATAAATAAGCACTTGTAAATTTTTCAAAGACTGCCCATATTGTTAGCCTAGCTTTGAAAATCAAATAATACTCATGCTTATTTGTTTCAAATTGCACAGGAAATCATGTGATTACATGATTATGATATATTAATTTAATGAAAAATGAAACTCTGTTTCATTTGTTTTTCCTGTTAGTTTTCACACTGCAACTGCTTTGGGCAAACACCACCTGACAAATTTTGCAAATTTGGCCAAAAGGCTGCGTTTGCCTGTTTAAAATTGAAAGCAATAAAAATGGTCAAAAGCTCACTGTTTCTGTAGTGTGCAACTTGCTAAGATTGCTTATTTGTGGGGAATCTATAATTTGTACAATGTAAATACTCAAGGCTTTCATGTGTTTGCCATTGCACATAATTTTATTGACTGGCCTGCCGAGTGGCCTCAGTTGGAGAAGTTGCAGTGTAAGATCTTGCTATTACAGGATATAAAATGCCATGTATGCATGGAGAATTGAATGAAGATGGGTTTAGTTTAAAATGTTGCTGGTGAGCTAACACACATTTGTTACACTTGTAACCTTTCTCAACCTGTTGCACAGTGTGTTAAGTATTCACAGTAGCTGGATTTTTTAAAACAGGGCTCAGGGTTCCATAGAATGCGAGCACCTCAAAAACAATGTGACCCTGGACTGTGAAAAGACTGAAGAAAAACTAATGCATAGGTAGGTTCATGTTAATGAGCTTAACTTACTATGTTACTTACAAAACCAAGACCGAAGACCAAAGATTGAAGACTGAAGGCCAAAAACTGAAGACCTGAACCCGAAGACTTGATTAATTTTAGGCCTGTCAAACTACATGTACTCTCCGCTAAACGCTTTGTCAGATGCCAAAAGGCAAGGAATTGAGGGGGTCTTTGCTTTGGAGAAAAGGCCGCCCTGAACTACAAAATGAAGACCCTCATCTTAACTGTTTGTCAGACGCCAAGAGGCAAGAAATCGTCTTGGAGAAAAGGTTGGCTCAAACTACAGTGTACGAGACACAAAGTTTGTCAAAAAAAAGAAAATTCAGTGTTACTTTATTTCTGATTTTGCTTTTCCGTTATCAATGAAAATATAGAAAAAGGAAAATCACCGCTTCCCAACAGAGATACTGTATTGCAACGACCTCAATTAGATTACCGGTGATTAACAGTAGAAATCAATGAACATTACTTGCAAAAAATTTTGGATGATTTTAATTTCGGACAAAAGAAGTGTCCAAAATTAAAACTGTCCGAAATTCTTAAGCGTGCAAATTTTTGAGCGTGCGAAATGTTTACAGTACAATATGAAACTTTTAAGTAGCTCCAAAACCCTTAGTTTCCTCTATGGGGCAAATTCTAGTTGAGACACTACTGGACATACGTAATGCCTCGATAGAATTTGTGATATTTTCTCGTCTGTGTAGCTGTAAAACCTTGAGAGTGCAGTACTATATGTTATTTTCACAGATGTTGTTTCAGTCTAATTCGTGTTTTGCAGGCATGAATTTACCTTAGCTATGTCTCAGCAAAGTGTCCAAAATTTGTCTGAAATGAGACAAAAAGTGTCCAAAAATTAATCGTATTAAGTACATTATTAGAACTTAAGCTTCGTCAACAGTAGTGTTTAACATAAACGTTTTGTACATGTACATTCCACAATTTGTCACAAAAAAGTAAACACAATTTCTTCATTAAAAGTTGTCAAGACTTACGTTCTTTAGTCTGTTCTACGGAGCTCCAAAAATCATACTTTTAGACCATATTTGTAACTTTAATCTCCTTCCAATAATGTGCTTATATTGTATTCCATAATTCTATGCTGGCATGTTAAATTTGTCATTCTTTCATTTTCTCCACATTAGTTGGTTTCCAGAAGTGGTGAATGTCTTTATTGACAAAAACATGTTGAAGCATCTAAACACTTCACAAGCTGACTCATTCTACAACAGTGTATCCACTCTTGTCTCCAACCAGGTATTTGGTCGGTTGAATTGACTTAAACATGAATGACAGCATAAAAAGTTATTGTATTTTATTATTGCTGCAATATTTATTTTATCTTTGTATAACTATTAGCTGAAGGACCTGATAAACAGAACCATATCAGCATGGGAAAGACTGTTTTTTGAGGAGAACAAAAATTGTCTTCCACTCTTCAAGATGGAGTTGATCTTAGATGATGATGATCACATGCAGTTCTATCCTGCTCTTGATGATGTGGAGGCTGCAGTGTTACATGTTGTATCTGCAGTCTCCGGAACAATGCAGAATGTCCCAACAGTACAGGTACCATTACTGCTGATGATGCTAACAGAATGTTAAACAGTATTGCAGTGTTGCTCCAGATATGATAGGGGTCTCAGGAAAAAAACCTCTAAGGGTTAGCTACCTTATATAACACATTTGGGCAATTCCATTCTAGAGCATCTAAAATGTCAAATTTCAAAGATATTTTTACTAGCCCAATCGTGTGTATTTGGAAAGAGGATATGCTAAAGTGTTCAGGAAATAATTTGCTGAAAGTTTATTCAATGGTAAACAAAAAAGAGAGGCTGTTGATTTTTGACAGAAGAAACCCTGAAAAACTAGCTAGCAATCTCGATTTCAAATTATTATACTGGGCCATGTTTATCTCTTAAATCTCATCAGGATAAAAAAAACTTACCTAACTCAGTGTAAAATAATTTTTCAGATAATTTTTTTGCCACATTTGATGTTCTTGTTGAATTGGCGTGAAAAACATTTCCGTTACGGACATTACGTAATGTCCGTAACAAAGAGAGGCTTGCTTTCTTTTTTCTATGCAAGTAAAAGTCAGAGTAAGCTGGAATCCTGTTTTAGTTTGAAGAGGCTCAAACCATGGTGTTGTAAATTGTCAGCATTACTGCAAATCACTGGTGCAAAGGCAGCATGTTAAGCGGCCTTCACACGACAAACTTAAGTTGGCAAACTCGTACCTTCACACGTCAAACTTGCGTCAAATCACAACACATGGTAATTTGCAGCATGGCTGACTTAGTGCAGTGACACTCACGTAGAACAATGAAACGGAAGAAGAGAATAGAAGAAGCAGAAAGCGGTGGGGAAATAGAAAGGTTTGAACGAAACCCAGTTTGTCCGTTAGCTCCGCCATTTTCTTTTGTTTGCTTTTATTATCTTTGTAGACTACAGATGAAACGTCCCCAACAGCCGGACAATCGTGAACCTCTTTGATAAATTTAAAAGTGGCCTCATGTTCATCTTGAATTGTGTCTGCCATTTTGTGAAGTGTCACGCAAATAAATCACGTGAGAGCACGTGTTTTGATTGGTTGACAGTTAACAACACATGCTTGCCAATCATTCACACGTCAGAAACGAGTTTACCAACACGAAAAAGTTGGGGAGAATAGGGGCAAGTTCTTTTTGTCGCCAACAGTTTGCCAATGTGTTTGCTGACTGTATTTGTGCCGTTCGCGTGTGAACGATTGGCAAGCATGTGTTGTTAACTGTCAACCAATCAAAACACGTGCTCTATTCACGTGATTTACATTCACTGTTCTACGTGAGTGCCACTGCACTAAGTCAGCCATGCTGCAAATTATCGCATGTTGTGATTTGACGTGAGTTTGACGTGTGAAGGTACGAGTTTGCCAACTCTTTGAAGTTTGCCAACGCGAGTTTGCCAACTTAAGTTTGCCGTGTGAAGGCCGCTTAAGGTTTGCCGTATGAAGGCCGCTTAATAGACCTGAACCTGATTTAGATAAATTTAACAGTTCTTGCAATCTAATATAATCACCAGGAGTCCACAAATAAACAAAAATATTCACTAAACCCTGTCTTTGAAAAGTATGTTTCACAGTGTAATGTCCGTAATGCATGAGTCAATTCCAGCAGTGCCCATCCCCCCCCCCTCCCCCGGGCAACCGCGGGGTATTTGCTCACATGGTCAGTCCCGGGGGGTGGGGCATCTGCAATTTTATCGTGGCCCCAGGGCTGGGCATTTGCGTACCATGGGGCGACCCCCGGGCATTTGACACACGAGTTTTCGAAAGTGCCATGAATGAGTTCATCAGGAAAGACGAGGCGTTTGCCGAGTAATGACTTGTCCGTCAGGGACTAGAGAAACTTGTAGATGTTTTCAAGGCGTGTTTTCTCAATTTTAGATATTTCTTCATTACTTGTAAGGAAGCATATAAATATAAGCGACAAGGTGAACTATATGTTGTTTGTCACAAAACAATCACTGATGTGAACATGACTATTTTGCATTTCGCATTCAAAACTAGCCTAGCATCTTTTAAATTCATGAAAGTGGAGTTAAATTCTTAAGGTTTGCAAATTCAAATGATGCGATCTTAAGGACAGATCTTGCGAGCTTAAAATGCAATGCATCATCATTTAAAATGTCTTGATTCTTCACAGAAAAAGTAGCCTGCGAAAACAAGCACCTATCATCGTTCGCGGCTGGAGGCACGTCCGCCGCAATCCCAGCTATCCCCTAGCAAACTGTTAAAAACAAATATAAAGAAATAAATATAATCAGAATCAACTAACACGTACTGTTGTCCTTGATGTCTTACCATTGCATTAAAATACTGAACAGTTGAACATTTTATTCACTGATTAATAAAAAAACTGCAGAGGTGTTGGAAGGCGACGATCCCGGGGATGGAGCATTTGCCCTCTTTCTTCGTCCCCACCCGGGGCATTTAGACAGCTTATGTGTTCCCACCCCGGGGAATTTGCCCATTTATTTAAAAAAAAATGCTAATGCCCAGGGGTTAGCCGGGGGGGGGGGGGGAGGGCACCTCCAAAATTTACTGGGATAAAAACAGAAATTTTTTCCCCCAACCACAAAACAAAACACAAAAAAAGG
>Ga0126338_10002393_pt1 | contig 12885 bp, 5 predicted proteins | sample OrbCmetagenome_2_FD_92529 | JGI IMG/M metagenome (GOLD analysis project Ga0126338, IMG submission 92529) | Coral microbial communities from Petempiche,Puerto Morelos, Mexico - Orbicella C C metagenome | ecosystem: Host-associated > Invertebrates > Cnidaria > Coral | place: Petempiche,Puerto... | reverse complement strand
TCGTCGTCGTCGTCATCTTCGTCGTCGTCGTCCTCTTCGTCTTCAAACATGCACATAAAAAATCAGACTAACAGAAAACTTGGAGGAGAAGAGAGTTTTGGATTTGCTTGAAAGGAGGGGTGCAATTTGGATTAAATAAGCACAAGTAAATTTTCAAAGACTTAAAAAGATCGCGCTAGCCTGTAGAACGAGAGCAATATGTGCTCATTTATTCCGAATTACAAGAGAAAAATCATTTTATAACTTGGAATAATATACAGGTAATTGAATTTCAACTTTCCGTACTCAACTTCAATTTTCTGTATTGTAAAAAATGATGAAACGGGACATTGTTAGTTGACAAATTGAACGGAAATCTGCATAGCGCTTTGATTACTTTGCCGCATCGCAAAAAGCAACACAGAATATTATCTTGTTTTCAAAAATTCAAATGAGGGATTCAATTCGCTGTGGTTGAACTTCTATTCTGACGATCTAAACTATTTGTTACCAGTAAAAGAGCAATTTTGCTCGCTTTGCTTACCCCTTGTAACTTTGCTTAACTTTCCCTGATTCTAGAAAATATCAGTTTTCTCTTCCAATATCGTGCCAGGCACGTGCGACGAGTTGCTGTTTGTCATGAAACTGATTGTCACTTCGTGTTACAGTGTATAGCTTTCCTTCATTTAAAGGTTTAGTTTAGTGGCGAATTTGATTCCATTCTTAAATACATTAAGCTAGTAGGTACTTGTCTACACAGACAAAGTTACCTAATGGCCAATATGGGTACGTGTTAAATAAAAAAAAAAAAAAAACACAGGCAACCAATTAATCCGCCAAGTTCCGTTTTGATTACCCAAAAAAACAGGGGAAAAAAAACCGTTGCTGCCCTACGTCCTTCTCAACTTGACTGCTGTTTGCTGTATTGAGACAAATTTTGCCCTCGGTCTTGGGCCTCGGTTGTACCGTAATGACTTCAGCCAAAGTTTTCGATTATAAATTAGAAATAGCAAATAGCATGTCTCTTACCAGGAATACCCCAGAGAGGTTTCAACAAAGCCAAAAGACAGAGTAACGCCAAAAATTTAGAGGCCATTTCTCCTTCTTCTCGGAACTCTACAGGTCTTGCGTGCTAAGTGGTGTGCTCAATTTCTACCTCACAAGTTAACGACTGATCTAGAAGACACAAACATGTTACTCATATCGATCGCGGCATTGACTGATGTTTAATCTTTGATATGGGCAAAAAACACTCCAATTTTAGAAACACTTAAAAAAGATGCAATAGCTGAAAATAAAGAGCAACGAGAGAAACGCTTCACTATTTAAGTGAGTCGCAAAGTTACACAAGTTCTTCTTATTCAGTATTTATTTACCCTGAGCGGGGATGGTTTCGCTCAATATAATATTGTACCGTAGTCAGTGCTTGTGCGTGTTACCAAAGTGCTATATTTTAATCTGAAGTCAATAAAATGCACCGGAAAAGAACAGAGGCCTGTAATCACGTTACAGTAGGTTCCCACATTGACGATTTGCAAACCTAATTGTCGTTTTCCCCTTAAAGATAAGACTCAGATGAAAGCACATATTTCACACACCATCAAAAGTCTCTCGTCGGAAAAACCTTGAAAAACACAATTTTGGAGCAGCGAGTGCTTTTGGAAATTACTGACGATGTGTTTGATGTAGTCTTTCGTACCGGTTGATCGGAAATGTTGAAATGCTCTGTAACACTGAACCATTTCTTTATGTGTTCTTATTCTTTATGACTTCCATCAAAGACACGATAGCCAGAAACCGAAACAGGTTTACTGGTATTGAAACTACATTAACTTTATTGTCACTAATGTTTGTATTTGTCAAGTACAATATGAAGGCCACTCATCACAACCTCTCCGTAACCGTGTCAAAGCAGCTTATAAGACGATTCTAAACTAAAATTCATGAGCAATGCAAACCGTTAGAAATCATAGTATGCTAGCCTCATTGCATGGGTATCGATCGGTATATGATATTTGACAACAATGCAAATGATACACAAGGAATTCAGCGACCGGAAATACTGATCTATGAGCAATAATACAATAAAAACACTTTACCTCGTTCCCTTTTTGTATTTCTTGTGTCGCCGTCTAGTTTTAGGCCACTGGCTTTAATGAGAATATCACGAGCTTCAGCTACTGTGTTTTCTTCACATAGGAGATTATCAAGATGCTTCACTATAATTTTTTTTAGGAGAAAATAGTTTATAAACTTGAACAAAAAAGTTCGTTGAGACGGCTACACTAAAAATAAAAAAGGCTGCACCCGGGTAGAATACAGCTAGGTTCAATAATGCCGAAAGTGGCAAGTTATGTTCTGCAAAAAAAGCAGAAAGCTTAACGTTTTCTTTTTTTTTTTCGAATTAAAAGAATTCAAAAACAAGCAATCAACAGCAATGACAAGCAATTTTTTTTCATTACTATAAACGTAAGCCTGGCAGCTAAATGTAAAAGAAACCCGAAAAATCACACCTTTTAAGCCAATATTGCTTTTATCTCTTTAATACAGCTTATCATAGATTTTCTCAGCGTCCAAAAAAAGAAACAGAAATGCTTGAAGTGACAGACACCCTTCAAGGTACAATTCATAACTAAAGGTTTAATGCCTTTCCACAATAGATCACTTTCGTATTCTCGGTATCGGACTGGAACTAGCTTGAAGCTGAGGGTAATGTGCGGGGAGTGTTTGCAAATGCAAATAACATTAATCTCTTTTTAATGATATTCCCCCGCGCAAGCCTCCATTACAAGCTAGTGCTAGTCCAATACCGAGAACACGAATATGGTCTAATCAGTTGATGGTACATTAATGATACACACATGTACATTGTATCGGATTGTAGAAACAAGAAAAACGGACAACTCTGATTGCTGGATAATCATGTGTCTCTACTGCCATTATCCTGCTTTAATAGAGCCCATCTTCTTATTAGACAAGCTAGGGGTACACAAAATATCCCAATTATGCGTGTGTGCGATTGTCAATCAATGGCCAGCTGTAAATGTAACTGTTGTCTATCATGGGGATTTTAACGTCATATTCTTAATTTTGGGGTGTTAATTGTTTCTTATATTAACTTGAGTGCAATACTACTTTTTTATTCTGCTTGCGGTCGCGGGCAAAGCATTAGTGCATTTGTATTGGTATTTAATAAAGTCTGTTTTTTTATCAACTTACACTTACACTTTTATCAACTTACACTTTTATCTTTTTCTTATTGTCAAGCGCTTTATACATTAGCCTCTGGCTCGGATATGGAAGGCAACCTTATCACACGTTTGAATTAATAAATTGATTGATTGATTGATTGATTGACTGATTGATTGACAACAAGCTTGAAATACAATGTTGAAGCCCCAATAATACATGCCTGGAGAAAACGGTAAGAAGTAATGCTTTATCTTGCCTTTTAGAATTGAAACAATTTATGACCAGTATTGAAGCAAACCAGCTCTAAATCACATTGAATAGCAAGCATGGAATTACATACAAACAGATGGAACCAAATTTCCCGTTAAATAGTGACCCGCCAGACGAGGACAAGCTCTCCTCGTCGAATTCTTTTTCTTCTGCTTCTTCAGGAAAATCACTTGCATCTGCAGCATCGCTGGGATATGCATCATCAGGGGCATCTGTAGCACCAAAAATAATCCTAGGATCCCTTAAATCTTTAGCAACAATAGCTTTTCCTCCAACACGAACATTCGGAACCATGAAGCCAGCCCCTGGAACAGGGTGATTTGCGGTAGCAAAGCGATCTTCATCATCACTACCCTTCGCAATGACCCCAGCAACTTCATTACCCAGAAAAACAACAGCATGACCTGCCTCTTCGGCATCTTCGTCACCTCCAACACCTCCAGCATTACGAATGTTAGACCCTAAAATTACAGGGGCACTGGCTTCTGCAGCATCATCGACATCTTCCGCGCCACTAGCTTCTCCACCACTCTCTTCTGTCTCGCCAAAGTCAACTGCCTCAGCACTGGCATCTTCCACGCCACTGGCATCTTCGCGTGCGGCAATGGAAAGTGTACGATCACGTGAATCTGCTCCATAAATAGTATGTCCAGCATTTTCGGCATCTATAGCACCGACAAGAATTGAAAATTAAAAAGTCAAAACATTTTTGGCACATTTTGGAGAGACTTAGAATATAGTTTAGACTATTTAACGCCCAACATCCGGCAGAGTGTTTAGCCCATCGCTTAAGGTTACTTCCCGCCTTCACGGGTGTGAAGCCTGGAACGAGTTCAAGAGCCCACAGATGAATGGGCTGAACAAAATGACAGAAGAGAAGGAGCACAAAATTCGAGACTTCCCAGTCTTTCAGATATAGCCACAGCAAAGGAAATAATGGCAATATGTAATGATCCATCCTTCACGCGCGCCAGTTTCAATTAAATCCGATACGATTAAAACACAATTTAAGCAAGTTTTTTTTTTTTTCAGGAAGTGTCAGGAGCCGCTAAGGCGTGAGACGACCAAGGGTTCTTCCATTGAATTTATCGGCTATCGGATGCCGCCACACGAGCAAAATGGCTGCACAGTCTTATTCACAAGGCATCAATCAACAAAAGAGTGTCGGGCTTTTTCGATATTCTGATTGGTTGTCTAGATATCCAAATCTAAAGCAGGAGTGGCTAAAAATATACAAGTCGTGTTGCGCAAATGGACGCCCCGGGAAAAATATGTTAATTAAATATCAAAATTTCCCGACGCACATGTCATTATCCCTGGAATGTTCAAGATAAATTTGACGAAAATTCGTCAAATCTGCTTACCCTATAAATTCACTCAAAGTGGAGGTATTCCTCTTAAAATCAAATGCGAGATTTTAACTCGTAAAGATTGTAACAACTCGCGCTATGCCAGGAGATTGTCTCGCCTTATGAAACCGCAAACCAATGGAACAACAGCACCTCCTAGCGTCAATGACAATGGATCATGATTTTCCGGGAAAAGCATCGCATTGCAACACGTTTTCTATCTCGCTGTCGCATTGAAGAGAAAGACACAAAAACGGGCAAAGTAGCCAAAGGTAAAAGAAAAAATGCGCGATATAGACAATATCAAATAACATGAAATACGGTTTCGCCCATTTAGCGATTATGACATCTTCCTGGCTTATTAACTTAATTTGAAAATACCTTTTTTCTAGATAACTCGGCCGCTTTTTGAGATTTTTAATATTTTCCTTTTGTAAACTTAAGATAAAATGACTTACTTAAATTTGTCAAGGAAAAGAATAAACGATTTTTTGTGCCCTTGAAGGTGGGAAGTAACCTTAAAGATTTGGAAACGTGAAACAGTTAGACTATTTGATTGACGTTGCACTTTTTGGACAGAATACGGAAAGCTTTTCAGCGTCGTTTGCATTGGTGGATACTGATCTCTTTGATAACATAACATTAGAGTTAGTGGGTAACCCTGTTGCAGAACAACTCTTTATTGGATTTATTTTAAGGCCGCATTTAACAGCTGCAACTCAAACTGTCAATAAAGTTGACATTTACTTGTGATAATACATTGTTCGTGGCTAGTCTTACGCAGCTCGTTTCATCCCGGCCAAGGGACTCATCAGAGACCTTTCTGCTTGGCAACCTCTTTGGGAATCGCGCCTTAAGTCCCGTTCGCTAATAAAATGATGACAGTAATCTCCCCTTATATCGCATAAGGATTCCCGATCGCACAAATTCACGAGTGAAAATTGACAATAAAGTTGACAGTTACTTGTGAAAATACATTGTTCGTGGCTAGTCTCAAGGCTAGTGCCTGGTCTAAATCAGTTCAAAGTGTATCGTTAACATAATTGTGACAGCGTATTCCGTTTTCCTTGGTTTACCTGTATCGACGAAAAAAACTGCAACAACAGGGTCGGAATTTTAGCGCATGCGAACGAAAATTGCTCCAAATTAGTTTGCGCTCTACGAATTCTTCGTGTATTTTTTGGAAAAGTTTGATCTCCTTAGGAATCCATGAGATAATAAATTAGTAGCATTCTGGGGTCAACTGCTTAAGAAAGAAATTGTATAAATCTTTCAATTCTGAAAGAGAGACTACGCTTCTCTTAATTCCACAAGTAAATGAATCCAAAACGGCAGAAAAAGAAAAATTGTTTCAAAACACACTCATGCCTTACCATCATTTCTTGGGAAAGGAACACCCCAGAGAGTTCTCAACAAAGCTACAAAACAAAGGAAAAGCAAACTCTTCGGTGCCATTTCTCTTTTGTTCTTTGACTCTGTCTCTGCAGGTCACATTTGCCCAATAATGTGTTCGTTTTTCACATTTTAATTAAACTACTTATCAGGTAGATCAGGAATGTGCTTTTTTTTTTAATTGTTGATTATCGGTTGAAAGTTATATTACGCGAAGAGATCGCTTTAATTTTAGAAACAGTATTAGGCCAGGGTAAGTTAAAGAGGACTTGGCCAAATCAACTTCATTAAAGGTTATATTAGAATTTCATTTAGTGAGTACAATTGCAATTCTGTCTCAATTTCGAATGTTCCATGCCGCTCAAATAATATTGCGTTAATTAAATCCGAAAGTTTCCCTCATGAATATTCCTTTTTACTATTATTCCCGAATCGTCTTTGTTTTCATAGAAACCGTCATTCATGCAAACATTTTATTGAATTCAATATAGAAAACGCAGTCGAGAAAAGCGGCCACATGCACGTAACATTATTTCAGTACAAGTTCAAGTTATCGCATGCAGCCTACATGATGAAAACGACTGAATTTACTGCTGAACGTTTCTTTTCTTACAAGTTCACGACTCGATTTTAAATAGTCATAAGGTAAATAACCCTTAATAGGAATTTTATATATTGGATTATATACAGTCACACTTGAATTCCTATTGACTTGTATTCATGCACGGTAAACAACTTTGACATAATAATACCTTAGATGCTAAAATGTGAATTGTGAGTCACGTGTAAAGCAGCGGACAATGTCAGTTTTAAGGTGAAATTTATTATCAAAATGTAAACAATGAACTACGGTACATGTAAAAAGTTGATTGCTTTCTTGAAACAAACTGTAGTACAGGTTCCTTTTTAATCGCTTTTTTGGCACTGCGGAGCAAATACATGCAGATAACATACATATTTACGTTTCCTTGTTGTTCACCATTACCCCCTAATTATAACTCTTTATCAAGTGATGTTGCAGTATTGTTATCACACAAATGCTCAATCATTGGTAAACAGATTGTAGTCCTCAAAAGCCCATTTTATGTTATCTAATTGTGATAAGATCCAATATTTTACAAGGCTCAAACAAATTATGTAGGTACAGAAAGATTTAGAGACACTTCAAAATTTCAAAATTTTTCAAGGCTTAAAGGTGTCTCTGAACCCTATCTACATTTTGAATAAAAAATTGCAAAAAAATTTTATTTTAACTTGCTTATCGCAAATGGATAGTAAACAATGGGTTTCACCGAGCCGTTTTTTAATTAATATCTTCTTAAAGCTACAGTAAAACGGACGTTGTGTTAACGGTTTGTATCTTTGCTATGGAAACCTACTACCACAACTTGTTCAGCAATGATTGGGCATTTGTGTCGGATAATAACATTGCAACATCAGTTGACAAATAGTTGTGGTATAACTGCTGGTAAGTGCTGGAAACTGTCGTTAGCCACCCTAACTAGACTAGGAAAACTTTCGCACAAGTGTACATCTGTGGGCAAATTTGAGGAAAAGTTGGGAACACACTTTTCAAGATGAAAATTATGCACTGAACACGAAAATCCTGTTTACCAAGCTTGGTTCTGCCATTTTAACCTTCAAATCAGCTATTTAATTATACATAATTAAGACATGAAATCGAGGCTATATTTTCTATCACGTCACAACACACGGTAAAACTCTTTAAATATCAACAAAATGCAGCGGGTGAGAAGCGCAGTATGTTTATAAAATACTCTGTCGGTATTACATGGTAATCACGACATTTTCTGTTCACGTGACTCGAAAACGAGGCAAAAAGCTATTTCCTGATTCAGTTAAGGACGGTGCCTACTAAATACAACGGTTTTTGCGCCAGGTTAGGACCATGCGGAAAACGAAGGTCTTTGCCAGGGCTATCGGAATCCACAAAGAAAAATTGGGGTAGCCACGCATTTTTTCGAGATAATTAGCCTTGAATCTCAACAAAAATGCTGACATCAGCATTTTTCTGAAAAAAGAAGGAAATGATATTTCTTCACAGATTTCTTTCGAATTCACCTTTACATACAGAAAAGCAAACACATTTTTAAAGATCTTAAAACTTCATGGTAAATGGTAACGTAAAAACCATTCTGGTGTTTTTTTAAAAACAAAATCGTTGCAACAGCGCTTTTGGCGTCTGTGACAGCCTTTCTCTGGTTCAGCCAAAATACAGTCTAGATACCTTTTGCTCATAACCAGAAAGTAATCACGTGTTGAATTGACTTGCCACTTCCATTTCATAACATCAAATGTAGGGGTAACCACGCGTTTTTTTTTAAAGTTATTGATCCTTTTTCAAAACTTTTACGATGCCCTTTACATTTTTTTTCCTATCTCCTCCCCAGCAAGTAAACCATTTGCATATCTCGCACTTGTTTTGCGCGCGCACTACGCCATCTGAACGTAGATGTTTAAAGTTGGATTTCAGTATAATTTTCGACAGATAACAGCTAGTTTTTCAGCTGGACGACGTTGACAGTTAGTGGCTAGTGATATGCTGCTTTTCTGGTGTTCCTGGTTTAAGTGCAGGTTTATTACACTTGATTTGGTCACACGTGTACCGTCGAGTACTTGGTAGCGTAGTTGATTGTGTCATTGTCAATCCCAGCGCAATCGTGGCGCTCAACCATGCCTTGCGTGATGCACAGAACGTGTGCGAACTAACAAAAGTGGGCACCGTCCTTGTGAGAAGGAGGAGATTCACATAAGTTTTCGTAGCAAGGAAAAGCAGCTGCAACCTACAATTTCTTTCATTAGAGAGTTTAAGCATCACGTTTAGGGCAGAGGGCAAACGGCAAAGATTACCTCTGATTTTTTCATTCTCTTCTTGTAATCCTTAAATAAATCACACAAAAATCGACAAATGTCTTCTACTGTTCACCGCAAATAAAAATATTTTCATTCTACTGTACAGACAGCTGAAGACAGACAGCAAAAGTTTCAATTTTGCCGTTTGACGTAACGTCATGCTTAATCTCTCTATTTACAAATACAGTAGTACACATGGATGAGTTGGAAGGCATCTTAAAATCCATAAAAGATTCTGGCTAAGTGAGTTTGGAACCTAGTCTGAACATCCTAAAAACAATCTCAATGCCATGAAAATCCTTCAGATAGCAGAGAAATACAGACGCTCGGCAGTAGAAGCAGGACATTCCTGATATTTGATATTCGTCCTATAGAAGCAGAGACCAAATTTCAGATCACCTCTTTGAATAGAACTATTTTAAAAAACATGCTAAACAATTTAACAGTACTGTTCCATTTACTGCCCTTGGGTTTCAATAGCGTCATCATTAGCAACATCTTGGCAGCGGTCGTCTTTAGTACTTCTGCATTTACATGCTACAGAGCATGGTAATCCTACATTTCGGCGGCTACACCTCATTGTTTTGCTTCCTGACTTGCAGCCACAGTTTACCATCTCGTCACAGGTTTCAGGTAGGGGGGCAAGAGACATTAGCTTGGGTACGAGCTTGTCATTCAGTCTTAACCAGCCCATAGTCTCTGGAATTGGAAGGGTAGGGTTTGTCAGGTGGGCTTGTTTCCATATCATTGCTTGGAAGTGAGCCCTTCTAATATGCAATCACGCTTCATCACTCGTCGGGTGAAGAGCTTCAGGTGACCGACATCTGGAAAACAACGTTGCGCGTACTTCATTGCTCTCAGCATCAGCAACATTACATATTCTGTAGAGGAAGTTCTCAGCACACGTCATTGTCAAGTCATCCAGGTCACCATTTCCTAGGTTTCTCAGCAGCATGTGGTGTTCTGTGAACTTCTTCCACGATGTTTTCTTGCTATGGCCAGCAAAGTAGGAGACAGTGTTGCTCCCTGTTATCGCACGAAATGAGAGAATGGATTTCTACTGTTCACGAATCTTGTGGATTGGCAGATACTTAGGCTTCTTTGATGTCCTAGCTCTCACCCACAACTGCTTGCAGCTCATTTTGTCCAGGTGTGAAAATAAAAGGAGGAAAACATCCGTGTCTTGACATGAGACGACAAGGAATTCTGCATCTGAGTGTACACAGTGTAGAATCATTCAAGTCGCCGCCTCTTCATGGAAATCTTTAAGGGCTCTGATATCAATGTTCGGGCGGGAACACTTGACTGCATCTCCCTCTTCAAATCCACCACCAACAATGACGATCTTATTGACTGGGGCTCCCGCAAAAACATTATCTGATAAGAAAAGTGCTAGATCTGCCTTGTTTTAATCGAGGGCCACGAATTTGGACCAGAGCTTGGGTAGCAGTACTGAGCCGTCTTCAATAATTGTCGCATGGCCTAGAGAATGCTTCTTTCTAGTTGCGCACTTGATCGACGTTTCCCTTATCGGTCAAATGTCATGTCTATTCGATCAAAGTCCTTTCTAGAGGCAAGAACAGCTTTCACAAATTTATCAATCTGAAGGTCTTCCTAGCGCCATTGCCAGTGCTTAACCATCTACTATCAGCGTCGATCTCCCTGCGATTGGCGTGACCCGAGGACGTTCCATACCACTACTCAAAAGTTCCATCATGACCGATTTATTTCCAGTGCGCAGCTGACTACTGGCATCGAAAATGGCAAGGTGAACTGCCATTGGCTCATGGCTGAGAATTTGAAGCAAATCTACCTCTCTACCAACATAGCTGTAATGATGCGCTAAAGAGCGTTTCTGTCGGCTTTGATGGCCGCACACTTTCCAGCATCTTTCTTTTTGATCTCATAAAGGGTTGAAAATGTGGGAGCCCTATTTTTAGGCAGAGGGTCCCGGAGCTTCTTATGATGCCGATCTTCTCTTGGCGCCTTAACTCTATCCTTCACAAAGGTTATCAGCTCCTCCTGGCCAAAACTGTTTGCTTTAGGAATTCATCGGAATTATCCTGCAGTTTCCTCGACGGGTTGGACTCGTTGCATGTGATCTGATATCGTTGGCAACATGAAACATCTTCCTTGTTAATACAGCAATATGTGCCCGGAGGTTATATGACAGTGTCCATCTACACAGCGCTGCTTTCGCTGTCCTTGTTATGCCAACTATTCCACCACCTCTCTTTCCAGTATCATTGAGCCACTCCTGACCTTGATCCAGATCTACGTGATTAAATTGTCGAGAAGAACCTTTTACAACCCAGTTGCCCTTGTCAAACTCGGTTTTTACCTCTACTGGAAGCTGTTTCATTTGCGCAAATTACACAGCACCCCATGGAGTGTAATTGGTGTGATCATAACGATGGAAAATGGTAGCATCTTTTGAAAGGCATACAGATGTAGGTCACAAATTCCCTCTCTCTACCTCTTTTTTTGACTCCTGGCATATATAATACATTCACCGAATGAAACAGGGGGAGCTGATCGTTTTAAACTCCTCCGTTCTTCCATTATTTATAACCATCTTTCAGCACAACCCGCATTGGAGCTCTCCGAGTTAACTAGCTCAGCTTAGCAGCCAGGCAATTTTACTAAGACTGGGACCGCTGCGCAGGAGAAAACGTTTTACCAATTGAAACTTTTCAATGAAGTTAGATTCCTTGAATGAAAATGTCTTTAACTCTCTGACGCCCAAGTAGCCATAAACGGCCACTTAATTGTCGTGCTCTTTGTACCACTTGTGACGTCATCAACTTAAATGTCACTAGATATTATTGATAAGTAGATGGTAGTAATAAGCTAGGACTTTCCCCACAATGGTTAGGTTTAGATATCGACGACATTCCGACGTCGCAAATCGAAAAACAACGATATCAGTTTTGGTGCGAAAACGGTGGTAAAATGGTCCACTATGCCTATGATTGATCAAGGTCCATTTCTAGGCTTCGTCCATAATTAACATCCAACTTTTCACGGCAGCCAGAATGTAATCATGGAAAAATCTCTCCTTTTGGTAAAAAAAAAGCTTTCTTAGCAAAAGTTAGGCTTATTTAGCGTCATGGCAGCCAAAAAACCTGACTAAACGGTTAAAAACGGTATTTTTTGGCGAAAGTTTGGTATTCAAAGGGTTAATTCTCAATCGGAACTTTGTAAGGTTTCTCTTTTCGAACTCCAAGTGCCTTTATTTTTCAAATTCAATTTGATTCATTTGCAAATTGACAATTTTCCTACACGCATAGCTGAATTACGTTTTCGATCAGAGTCAAAGCTTAAAGCATACGAATGGGTTTGTCTGTGTGTTTAAAATTGCCGCTTTCATTTTATCGCGTACCATTTAACAATTAGATTTTGAGCTCGAAATTTTTATGAGGTGATAGTTGATGAGGCCTCCAATTGTTTTAGTAGAATTCTAACTTAAATTAACGCAAATAATGGTTTCCAAATATTTTTCGACTTTTCAAATATTATTGAACTTTGGCGCTTTAACAGAATCGCACGGCTAAACAAGATGGTGTTGTCTACAGGATTCCCTGTGAGTGCGGCAAAGTCTACATCGGGGAAATAGGGGGATCTATGTAGGAGAGGATCAAAGAACACGACAAGATCTACGACTCGCCCGTACCCAGACCTCCGCCGTTTCTGAGCACACCCACGAGACCGGCAACTATCCTATCTGGAATGAGGTCAAGTTTATTGATCGAGATCCTCACTGGTACACACGTAGGGTCAAGGAAGCTATTCACATAAGACTTCACCCTAATAACATCAACAGGGATAG
>Ga0126338_10002392_pt1 | contig 12886 bp, 7 predicted proteins | sample OrbCmetagenome_2_FD_92529 | JGI IMG/M metagenome (GOLD analysis project Ga0126338, IMG submission 92529) | Coral microbial communities from Petempiche,Puerto Morelos, Mexico - Orbicella C C metagenome | ecosystem: Host-associated > Invertebrates > Cnidaria > Coral | place: Petempiche,Puerto... | reverse complement strand
TTCCGCTCAGGTTGTCGAAACGTCAGTCACCAACAACAGTTCTTTTCAGAACTACACTCACCCGGACGATCACACTATACGAACTACTGATACTCCTGGGTTCAAACCATTTACTGTGACATGAGCAATTTCTTCCTGACTGGTTTGAGTTTCAAGTTTCAATATTCCACAAACAGCACACACAAAAATGTAACCTCTCTGTACTTAATTAAAAATAACATGTTCAGTTTCATCATTCTCCTGGACATTCAAAAGCTTTACTCTGTGCTATTAATTCACTTTTAAAACAATGGAAAGAAGCCCTCTCACACCTCACGTATAAGTCTCTTTACAGTATAGATGCATGCAAAACTCTGCTTGTGCTGTTTGCTAATGCCACATTTTTTTTTTCTTTTTGTTTTGTTTTTTTTTTTTCATTCACAGTAATTTAAAAAAGCAGAGAATTAATAAAACTCTTGCAAGTTTGTTTTTGCTAGAAACCTGTCAAAGCTGGTAATTATGGAATACTGAATGTTAATTCTTGTGATATTGACTTTTTATGTAATCACTAAATGATTATGAAAACTGATTAATTTTATCAATTTTTTGTGCTCCAAATTGCAGGAAAATGAGAGACTCAAAGATTCTGCTAGTCTTTGATTGGTGGATTTGCTCTGCTCCATTGTCATTTAATAACCACCTGCTAGAAAACTTATTGGAACCCCTGAATAAGGATCCAGTGTATATCTTGTTACATGTAAGTGTTGTTCATTAACTTGTCATTGGGTGCAGGTATTTGTCTTTTGCTTTATTTCATGATTTAGTGATCACATCATCCACAATAATAAGAAACTGCAAATTGTAACAAAGTGGTACAGTTATCAACTAACTTAATCTCATCTGTGCATACATTTACCTCTCTGCTACATGTACATCTCAAAGAGTCCATAACACTTGCATAAGGAGTATTTGACAGTCAACCTTTTTTAAATCTCCAACAATTTCAGGTTCCAAAATAAACATGGATGAATTATTCTAGGTGTAAGATATATGGATATCAGGGCTCAAAATTAAATTAACTAGCAGCTAATCCCAAAATTTTGATCGCCAGATCGTAATTTTTGGCCGCCATTTTTTTTCACTGATTTTTTTCTTGTTCAGTAGTCTCCTGATGTACACGATCTTCAACAAAATTCTAAGTTTATGTACAAAGAAGCTTACACGATAGTAAAATTCTAAAGGAAGAAAACATAAAAACAACATTTAAAAAGTAATCAATTTGAAAGCAGTTTGAGTTACATTTTCCATGTTCCCTCTTTGTCCTCATCTAGTTTCACATCTATGCAATTTTTGGTGCTAAGACAAGTGTTTTTGTGCACTCAACAGACATATTGGAATTAGTCCCCTGCTCTACCACATTATTGGTTGCTGTACCAGGCTCCCTGTACACATTGTTTAGTGCACCCCCAATACCTCTTGATAAAGAAGCTACTGAATCAAACATGGTGATCCACTTGGCGATTAAAAAATCGCAGTTTTATTTTGTTTGTAAATTCACATAAGTCATGTCTTTCATCCACAAGCAAGGTCAATTTTCCTTTGAGGTTAAAAGTTGACTTAAGAAAAGGTGAGATGCCCACTGGAGAGCAGTTCTTAACATCTGGTTGCCAACACTCAATGTTTGGTCGCATTGGCACCCATTGAGTAACAATTTCAAACCCTGGATATATGAAATTTTATCACAGTAGACTAAGCATCCAACACCAATAGGAACGTACACGTACTGCACACTATAAAAATGCCTCGTCTGCATATGCAAGATCTTGTCAAAGTTACCATATGACACACAATGGATGTTTACTCTTTGTGCAAGAGAGCAATACTGAGTTTGTTTGAGGATTTTTATAATGCCATGTAAACCTGTTAGCTTTAGGAAATAACGCTGTTTGATATAATTATACACTTGAACGGGTGCATGGAAAAAAAGAACTAAGTGACTTTTGATCTCATATTGAATTCTCCTTGTTCATAGAGGGAAGTGAAAAGTAATTTGCAAGGAGAATCTTGCAGTCTATCTGATGTCACTTAGGGTCTTTTTCCACAAACCCCTTCACTTAGCCTCCATTTAACATATTAAATTACACAATAAAAATTGTTTTATACGGCTATCCACTCAATACCTTGTGTTTACTCAAGATGTACAAGTGTCTCTGGTCACTGGTTACTATTATCTGCAGCACCTCATCAGGACCAATATGCAAATTACTGTAAGGTTCAACTTGCTGTTGACCATCTTCTACTGATATCTAAAACACAAGTGGATTTTGAATTAAAATTCAAAATTTCTTAGAATCAGCTGAATTTTCCACAAGTCCTTCAATTCTTTTAATTTTTTTCTTTTCACGTGCTATTATTATCTTATATTTTTTTCTTAGGGGTTTCTTTGAGTGGTGGCCATTATTTGTTTCTACAATTTGTGAGCTGGATAAGGGTGACACACCTTGTAGATGACAAAATGCTCTTTTGCATCTCACCTGCCTTTTCAAATTGTTTACATCAAATAGATAAATAAATTATTCAGTCAACAAAAATTGCTTCACAAGTGAATATATGAAAGATCATATATTTGAACTGCTGAGAAAGATATGAAGACAGGATTGATCATCGCAGTTATATAAACAACCTAAGCAGTTGTGAAATTAAAGCCTGAAAAAATTCAGGCCTGAACGGGATTTGAACCTGTGACCTTTGCGATACCCATGCAGTGCTCTACCAACTGAGCTATCAAGCCAACTGGGAGCTGATCACGTTGTGAGTTCGTTATATACCCGTAGATGGTGAAGAATTCAAGTGAATATATGAAAGATCATATATTTAAAGAGGAAGGGACAGTATGAATTTTACCTATACTGAGCCTACAGGAGTGTGGAACATGCAGTAATAATGGCAATGATAAAAAAAAGGAAGAAGCCTACTCCTATTTCTCCTAACACTACCAACTTACCCTGTAAGACAAATACAAGGACTTTTTCAACCTTCCTCAAAAGAAGATAGTCTTTCACAACCTTGCGAAATATTACACACAACAGGGATTCTTCCTTTCAATGCTTTTGCAAACAAAAGTTAAGTCAGTTTTTCACCATAGTAGACATACCTTGAGCAGTTGACCATGTTCAGTACCAACAAACATCACTGTATGATTCTGATATGGCATTGCAGCAATAGCACTTAGCCTTCCCTTGTCATATTGCACCACAGCTCTTTTAGATAAAGGCATTTTTCCACGAAATGGATGGAAGGCAAATGATCTTGTAGGACAGAAGTCATCTGATATGGTTGGTTTACTAGTCTATTAAAAATAGAAACACACCATGGCATTATCAGCCTGGATAAAAAAAGAAAAGTTACCATCGAAACAAACTTCATATTTCATATTTCATCTGCATATAGCTGCAGCTAATTTACACATTAAATATTACCATTACTTCCAGCTGATAACCTGCAAGTAAGGTGTTAATTTTTGAGCAAACAATGGCCGAGGTAGGTTGTAGGAATGGGTGGGTTTTATGATAATTGTAAGATAAACTAGAATGTGCTTGACACTGAGACAGGGTTTAACAAATAGATTCTATGCTGCTGTGCATCTGTTCAGTAATAGATCATAGATGACATCAAAATGTGGTGAGAAAAAAAGAATGGTACACAAGGCAATAGCCAAGTGTGTCACTGATTTGTATAATAAAGAAACAGACTAAACAAGAAAAGCTTTTTTATTTCGAAACTTTCAAAGCCTTTCAAAAGCCTGGCCTTTGCCCACTTTGAGGAACATGAAAATAGCAATTTGACATAACCTATTGTCTATACAAAATGAGTTGAAAAAGACATTTGGAAAACTTGCAGTTATGGTCAACATTGACAGGTTGGAGCCTTGGAAGCCATTCAATTTGAGCTTTGGATGTAAGGAGCATTGGTGACAGTGGAAATTTGTGGTGATTCTCAAGTGCACTTGATATAAGGGGATTCATGCTGACGTCATTGTTTACATTTTTGCTCATTTGCATACGACTTTGCATACAGAAGGAAACATGATGTGAAGTATATATGAAATAATACATATTTGAACTGCGGTTGTAGATGAAAGTGAAGAATGATCATTGCAGTAAATTTTCCAATTTAAGCAATTGGAAAGAAGAAGCCTGAAAAAAATCAGGGATTCAACAGGATTCGAACCCGTGACCTCCACGATACCGGTGCGATGCTCTACCAACTGAGCTATGAAGCCACACATTGGGAGCGAGGTCAATTAATTGAGTTCATATATTCCTGTGAGGAGTGAAATGATGTGAAGTATATATGAAATAACTCATATTTGAACTGCGGTTGTAAATGAAAGTGAAGAATGATCATCGCAGTAAATTTTCCAATTTAAGCTCCCAATGTGTGCCTTTATAGCTCAGTTGGTAGAGCATCGCACTGCACCGGTATCGCAGAGGTCACGGGTTCAAATCCCGTTGAAGCCCTGATTTTTTTTCAGGCTTCTTCTTTCCAATTGCTTAAATTGGAAAATTTACTGCGATGATCATTCTTCACTTTCAGAAGGAAACATGTTAGATATGAATCGACACCAGGCAGCTAAAGAGCTAGTGAAACTTAATACATGGTGAAATGTTTAGTTCTTTGTGTGTATATTCAAGGAGATATTGTCTTTCAAAAACTGCAAAATTTCTGGGTGGCAAAAGCGCTAATGAGCTCATACATTCTTTGTAAAATTTTGAGTTTTTAAACCCGTGTTGCTCAAAAAGTATTCAATACATCAGACTCATATTCATTGGCAGAGATAACTGTATTATGACCTTTCAATAGTCAGAACAAATGTTCTTGTACCTCCATCAAAAACCAAGCTGCTCATGCTAATGAGGCAAATATTGTAAACAAGGATTCCCCTATAGTGTCAGAGACTTTCTACCTGCAGACAGCCATGAGACAGACACACAGACAGACACACAGACAGACACACAGACAGACAGATAGATAGATAATCTTTATCTATCCACAGTAGAAAATTCTTCAGCTAAAAATACCTAATACATAATACCTCATGCCAAATACCTAGTATAATGAAAATATTTGAGCTGTAGTTAGCTATACTTTGCTTACTCCTGAAACAAACTGGAACATTTGAGTCAGAAAGTAAGGTTATGTGTTTATTTTAAGAAATGGTAGAAGTGGCACTAGACCCCCCTCCTGCCTGAATTTCTGAGGCAAAAGACCCCCCTCCTGCCTAGATTTTCCAAAAATTTGTTGAGCCATAAATTTAATATACAATCACATCCAGAAGATGCTCTTGTCTAATTTCTAAAGCTTTAGCAAGTATTAAGCTTACAATTATTCTGTGGAACTCACTAATGTTTTTGTACTCATAGCTTATTAAAAACATGCTTCTTGTTTGTTACACCACGCAACATATGTCTCCAACTTTATAATGATAAGAACTTTCGGTGACTTGAATTAAATATCTTTCCTCCAAGTTGGCTTTCTCATAGGGTGCAAGAAAGAAAAAAAATTGTGCAGAATTTTGGAAGCAAATTGTGTAGGAACATGCAATCTTTTGACAAACCAAATTTCAATTTCAAGTTTTCTTGCCAAGTCCTACAGCAAGGAAATTCTGCATTGATGGCAGTTTAGCTAAATTTATTTCACTAGTAGTTCAAATATACCTAGCAATCACCAATTGCTTTTATACCCAGCCCATTTTATGAAGCTCGATTAGGCGTAGAAATTTTCGTAGAGCTCTAGAGGTGTAGTGGCGTATAGTTATTGTAACAAATATTATATCTCTTAGGGAATGTTGAGTGTTATTAGGAATTGCAGTGTTTTAATAATTGTTTTCAATTTACAATTCTCTATTGAGTTTACCCTGACTATGCTCTACCCTATATGTTCTTCCCTCTACAGTCGACGCGCTACGCTCTTAGAGCTCTTACACTCCATGTTCCACCATCTATGCTCTACATTCTACATATTTAAGGGGTGGTGAATGGTAAATGAGATACTTTGCAAGACAGCGAGACAAGCATCTCTCTTTACAAGCCCGAGCCATTTTAACTTTTTAGATTGCGAGACCGAGATTCCAAAGTGTTTTAAGTGCGAGCGCGAGACGTTCAGACTCTGAAAATTCAAGCCCCAAGTTTAGTTAAGAGCTAGAATGAGATTGTATGGCTTCTTAACCAGCTTCTTTGAACTGGCTGGAACTGGAAATTCAATTATAACACACTACGTTATGATATCCTAGAACAAAATAACCGTTTTTCTGGCACCAAAACAGATGTTTCGGTAGGTTTTGTAGCTTTTTGTGGAATTCAGACAGTTTAGGAGAAGTTAGGATTAACTTTTGTCGGAAATTTGTAAGTTGCTTCATTGAAATTCAATATCAAGTGACGAAAAGAAGTCATTAATAAAAAGAGGTAAATGAAGGGATCAGGACTTGGAGACCCTTAGCCTTGTGAAAAATCGAGACTCCAAGACAGCTTCATATAAAAATCGAGACTGCGAGTTGCACATAACTGCTAAAAAAATAAGACTGCGAGACCCATGAAATTTGACTAAAAGTTTGCGAGACCCAGAGTTTTTGAAGGACCATTTGTCACCCCTTATTTACGAGTTTATCACTTCAAGAATTTTTTACTACTCTCTACACTAGCTTAGAGGCTTAAAAAACCAGTAGAGTGATAAAAAACTATTGGGTTGCGAGTGCGAGTTTCTTGATCATCTGTGATGCTGTAATTTTTGTAATTGTAATTTATTGGCTTTCTTTATTATCTCATATATATTAAAGTGTTAATTAATATTACGGTTTACAGTATTTTAATAATCCTTTTAAGGTACAATTCTGTATTGAGTTTACCCTCTATGCTCTATGCTCAACGTCAGTTCTACCATCTACAGTCTACTCTCTAGGTTCTACCAGCTACTCTCTTCAATCTGTGCTCTACGATCTACCATCTACCCTTTAAACCCATCTATGCTCTACTCTCTACGTTCCACCAGCTACTCTCTTCATCCACACTCTAAGATCTTACCATCTACCCTCTAAGCCCATCTACGCTCTACTCTCTACATTCTATCAGCTTCTCTTCGATCTACGCTCTACACTCTATGATCTATGATCTACCCTCTAAGCCCATCTGCTTGGAAGGTTATTGGAATTTTTTAATTTTTTAACGAAGACTAGTGAGCAGCACAAAGGAAGACTTCTTGTAGTTGAAAGCTTTTCGTTTATTTCCGACGCGTTTCATCTCTGAGACTTCTTCAGGGAATGATTACAATTGAAGGCTTTCGTGCAAAAAGGGCATATATAGCATTTTGGGCCGATTCTTATTTTTTGCAGGATCGAGCTAATTTTTTGCAGACTGCCTTGTTTGGACATTCTGTTCCACTGTGCATAGACCTTACAAGAGCCGTAAATTTTGAAACTTTCCTATGACAGCTGATGACAACTAGTTTGGTCAACAGTTACTCTCCGGCACGCCTGGCCTGGATATATCAATACAAATAGTGTCAGGCATTACACGCTCCTACCGAGCTTCATTGTAGCTGCTTTATTCTTGTGCTTCCTTAGCTTTTGTAACATGTTTTTCTGCGTGTTTACTGTGACTATGGAAGAATCTGTGTGGGTAACTTGAAGTATATCAGAAAAGAAAGATATAACTCAAAGATTTCAACTTTTTTCAGATTCAGAGAGTGCTCAAGTGTCACATGTCGCACATCTAAAAGTCGGTTGGAAATGATCCCCAAAGAAGACTTTTCAGTTTCAACTCCCCCTCCTCCCCCACCTCCTGCCTGGAAGTTTAGTCATAACCTGAATTTCTTCTTTGTTTACATTCAGCTGCACCAAAAACACTCCCCCTCTGATGTCTTTCCTCAAGCATCTCACTTGTACACTAATAATTAAAGAAACTCTGACCCACCACCCGCACTGCTTGCCGATTTTTCTGATCCGCAAGAACAGTTATGTTTTCAAAACCAAGGAGAAACTATGAAGGAAGATCGACATTGTGAACTCAGGTCATCTGACCTTTGAATCTGTAAATATGCCTCTAGGCTCGATTACCACTGTGCCACTGTTCAGGGAAAGGAGCCCACGCTCCTCCCTCAAAGGCAGGGCTGTACGTGTGAGGATTCTTTCATTAGTCTTAGCCAATCAGATAACCACCCACAGATTTTTGTCAGGCATAAATTATCTCGTCAGTTCAGATTGTGGCGCGGGATGGCGGACGATGTGGAATTGATAAATGGCATGCGAGAGAACTTCAGAAACAATTAAGATCAAAAGTTTAAAATTCAGAACAAGAAACACCACTAACGTTGTTCAATGACCTTTCAGACAACAGGGTTGGAAAATTTGAATCTTTTGGTTCTGGAACGTCAGATAACCAGTCAAGTCAAGTCAACAGAGACTAAACATTGAGCTCAAGAGACAAAAGTCAGTCAAATGGACGTATTACCCTCTTTAAGGATAGCGACACCAATCGCTGGTAAAGTAGGGCAAAATCAATTTTTTAAATGAGCTAAATCACATGTAAAGCCAACCGAACTAGTTAAACATACATCACAAGCCAGGTATACAAATTTCAAGGTATCATCTTAACAGCAGAAACCATGCTGACCAACATGTCACCTTTGACAGATCTTGACATGCATGACCAGTTTGCTAAACCACAGTCGAACAGCGCTGCTCTACTCAAAAACAAACTCTTCCCTAGAACACAGTATCCATGCATACAACCCTTTACTGCAGCAACAATGTGAAACAAATTAGATTGGCAAAACAAAATTTTAAAAAAGAGAACAGCAAATGTACAAATATTTCGAGTCTTAGGTGTCATGTGGACCTGTCCAGGTTGTAATCAGATAACATTTCTGGCAACCAGGAGCACGGCATAAATTAAATTATGAATTTACATCACAGACATGGTTTGCCGCTCACGCGTCCAGCCTCCCTTCTGGGAGGAACGTAGACGGGACAAGAGAGGGCAGCGGAAATCAAGTCTAATATGCCTCGGAAAACGAGAAATTGATGAAAAGGGTTTCCAGAAGTCCCAAAATTTAATTAAGGGTAAAGCTTCACTCACTATTAACATGCAGTTTGTTCAACACAACAGCAAAAAGACCAGTGAACTGAGCATCCATTTTGTTTTTCCATGTAGCGCGACATTAAAAATTCAGCAAAAATAATGGCAAGTATTTGGTGAGTTTGAAATGTTTACATAGGTTAATAACAATGTCACAGCTCAAACATTCTATCCTGCATTCCAACTGACTTTTTTAAGCAGATCTTTCAGTCACTCATGGATGACAATCGCAGACAGTTGGAATAAAGTGATATTCTTTGCTAAACATTTGGCTGGAATTTTTCATTTGACTGATGATTTTATTGGACAGGGTCTGAAATTGCGCTTTCCTGGTTGCCAATGCGACTAAAAATTTTGCACTGGCGACCAGAATTTCACAGCTGGTCGCCAGCGGGCGATTAACCATTTCAAGCCACGATAATTACACACACTTAGATTTTCAGCCAAATCGATTAAAATAAAATTCAAAGCTGCCCACCAATTGGTCACTTACTTTTTACCTTTCCGCTGCTTTTGAAGTATAAAACCGATTTTCCTATCATTATAACTCTACCACAACGTTTCACAGCTATGATCAGTGAGAAGCTTCGCCGCCATGTTTTTCCAGCGGTTTCCCATAACATACGTATTGCAGGCGCAGACGGCCACGTGCGTTCTTTCGCCATGAATATTTATTCAGGCAATGTGGTGTCCAAAAATGTCCTGAACTCTTTCCGTAATTTATTACAAAGTGGAGACGGAACATCCGCGAAGAAATTAGTGGAAGATTTCAATATTCAACATGGCAATCCGTCGATCGTCTTGACAGAACAGGAAAGGAAAGATCGTTTTGCACATTGAGCAAAGAACCAAACGGCAGTTTTCAGTCGGGTACGTTTCTTCTCCAAAAGGTAGAGACAAGAGAAGGTATAGAATTGACTTGAAACATTTGGCTGTCGTACGAGACTGCGTATATGACCGGCATTCGATTCGTTCGTTGTGGGTTTTCAGTGGTAGGTGTATAAATAATCAGCATGTTTATATTTAATCTTATCTTTAGTGGAAAAATCACCATCATTGCAGCACCAAACATGTTCTCCTCATTCTGATTCTTAAAAGAAAAATTGGCGAGCCGAATTTTCCATCTGGCAACCAAAAATTTTGGTTTGCGTTTCGCTGTGAAGGAAAATTTTATTGACACTTTTTGGCGACCAAATTTTTCCATATGGCGACTGAAAAAAAAATTTCAGTCACCAGTTGGCGCCTGCCTAAAAAAGTTAATTTCGGACCCTGTTGGACTTTGTGAGAGCAGTTGCTCCAATTTGCCTGTACACTGTAGGATACCAATTTCAAATAAACTGGATAGTGATACATGTAACAGTGTAAAAGACTATCAGAAAAATGTATTTCTGTGGAAGTAAACTGCTGCACTATTGAGAAACAACTCGCTGAAAATGGCTAAAATTTTGTTCACACGTTAACAATTTGGCGGCGATATTTAGCACCTCATGAAAAGCGTAGAATTAAGGCCAAAGACCTCTAATAGGTCTCAGTCAACTGATAAGGGGACAAATATTATCGCACAGAAATAAGAGTTTCTGGAATTTGTACAAAGTATCTTTTACGCTCACCTAAAGTTCCCAAAATTTCAGCCATTTTAGGCCGCTTGAGAGGCCTAAATCATGAGGTGGTGATATTTCAAAGAGAAACAAACACCTACCGCGGCAAACGCCACAGCTGTGACCAGCTTTCACACTGTGAAAAGGTGAAGGTAAACTGTCAACCTCAATCTTTTGGTCCTGCCTGGTTTTCTCTGACAATAACACTTAAGTAAATCCTCTCAACTACCTTTGTCCTTTATTTCTCCACACAAAGCCATTTCAAGCCAATCTGTCTATTGATTATTGACAAGGGTCTTATGGATGGCACGTTTCTAGTTATCATTCTGGCTTGTCCCTTTTGCTTGGCAGTATTGCTTCGTAATTCTGCACCAATATTGCGAATATCAGTCAGAGAGGGGTGAAGAAGAAATGATATTTCCCTGGAGGGTAAGCAACTACCTGACAGGCAGACATGGTTCTCAGAATCCCTTGTAGACTGATTCAAGCAATACCTGTCCCCAAACCATTGGAGTAGGTGTCTCCTCCTTCCCTTGCACTGCAGAAAACCACATCTCCCCGTGAGGTAAGTGCTTATAGCATAACCCTAGAACATACAATTTTCCATGCCTCACCAAGAGACAATAAAGCAATCATTAAATGAATACACAGTTAAGTATGATAACATTATACATTTTTTACCTGTTCAGCACATTTTTTGTCTCCATTAAGTACCCAAGGAAGCCCAAATTTCTCACCAGCATTAACGTTATTAGTACAATTCCTGAGGTTAGACATCATAGCTTCATTGATTTCTTTCACTGGATACATACATATAGCAGAATATTTGGTGGGTCCATCCCAACCTTTAGCAGACTCAAAAAATGTAATAACCAGTACATCATCAGATGCATGAGGCCCAAAGCCATCTCCAGCTTTTGTAAGATAAGATGAATTTGCCATATTGAAATTTGTTCCATTGGCTCCTTGGCATTCCAGTGGTAGCTCTATGTATGACAAATATGCTGTATCCTTTTGGCAAAGACGTATTACAAATGTTCTCAGCACTTTTGGGTTTTCTTTGTTTTCAAAGGATTTAGTAGTCTCTTGCACGGACACAAAGTAAGTAAAACCACCAGATGAAAATCCGTAAATGTACTTTGCTTCATACTTGAGTTTTTGAAACTGTAAAAAACTCTGCTTAACACTTTCTTCAGCAAAGGCAAAGATTTCAGGACCATCAATAATACGAGTGGATACAGCAGGTCTGATTCCAATCAATGTCAAATCTGACAACTGATATTTTGCATCCCATGACGTTGCAACATACATGGCAAAGGTTCCTGGCGTGTTTCCCCATGGTGTAATCAATGCTACTGCTGGAAAGGCAGCATTTGACACAACAAATTTATCACTATTTGTTAGTGTTTCTAAGGTATCAAGACTTCTCATATTACAGATGCCATGTTGGAGACTGCCACATGTTATCAGACGTCTCTTCTTGTTGTCTATCAGCAACACTTTGTTTCTATTGTTTGCAACTTTGCCAGGGCACTCTGTGTCAATGATGCAATCTATGTAATCTAGTTTGGGACCAGTTATGTTTTTCCTAAGCTCCACCAAACTTGATGATGTCTTCAACAGTACATTTTCACCTCCAATAAAAATATTATTTGTTATATTATCATAAACCAAGTTAACCAGCAATTCTTGGACTTTTAACTCTGGGTAACTGCCTCTGCTTGTACTAACACGGGCAAACCAAAAGAGTACAAGACAAAAGATCCGTTTAATGACATGTGTATTGGCCATTGGCTGAAATGACTTTTCAAACCAGAATCTATAATGAGAAAAAGAAAAAGACATATTTCAAATGACTAAATACAAAGCATGTCTTAATTACTTGTTTTATTACAGACCTCTAGTTTGAACAAAATTCACTGAATTTCACATAAAATGTAACATTGGACAATTAAGCTCTTAGTACATCATGATTTTTGCCCCTCAGGTGCCTATATGATGTACTGATGTATGTCAAAATTTTAAGAGATTGAGTCAAACTCCCAGCACACCAGAAACAACTTTTACTCTTTTGCTGTGACATCATATGGATATCAAATTATGTCACCCTCAGCAAAATTAACCACATTGAAGAGGCACTTTTTAAGACCTTTCGGAAAATGTGTAAAAGTCCATCGT
>Ga0126338_10002391_pt1 | contig 12887 bp, 16 predicted proteins | sample OrbCmetagenome_2_FD_92529 | JGI IMG/M metagenome (GOLD analysis project Ga0126338, IMG submission 92529) | Coral microbial communities from Petempiche,Puerto Morelos, Mexico - Orbicella C C metagenome | ecosystem: Host-associated > Invertebrates > Cnidaria > Coral | place: Petempiche,Puerto... | reverse complement strand
CCGCGGATTTTCGAGCAAAAGAGAGACTTCTCGCAGTCTACATTCTTTTTTACCAAGAAGTTTTCTAAAACAGAGCAAAACAGGTTATTTACCTTGTTGATGAAGTCATTTCTCTCGTCAAGCTGCTTACGTAAAATCAAATGTTTAACGTACTAAGGACGGATACATATGAAGCGGCAGAAGGACGCGGAGAAATAAAATATAATTTAAATAGACCTAAATAAGCAACACAATAATGTTGATGTCAAGGGAACAAAGATTTACTTTGAAAAATGTCGATTGTCGTTGAAAAAGAGTCGTTGCGTTGAAACAGCTGGTTTCACAAAAGCCTTTCCATAGTTACACGAAAATACCGTCGTTGTAGTTGAAACAGGGAAATTTTGGGCAGAAGTTGCAAGACTTAGGCCAGATAAAAAGGAGAACTTTAAAACGCAGAGAAACCACTTTTTACCATTGCTTTAAGTAACGCGACTAGCAAAAATTTGATAAATACTAGAAGCTAATTAAATAACAATATTTGTCAATATCAAAGTTAGTGGTATAGGTTTAGTTTAGTGGTTTGGGATTGCATTGATGTTTATATAATAAATAGAACATTACATGGCCACTTGTAGAAACGAAATTTCTCTTCTCGTGTTGACAAACCTTTCACTCGTTCGCGGCGCTCACTTGTGAAATATTTCTGAACACTCAATTTGCTACTACTAGCTAGGTACATCACTAACTTTTATATAATAAATATTGTTATTTGATTAGCTTCTAGTATTTATTGAATTTCTGCTAGTCTATAAAAGTGAACTTCAAATGATCTTCAAAGAAATGATCAATTATGCACGATCCTCAGTTGGAATGCTGCTTTCAGCGAATTAATCAGGTGTCGTGTTCGGTCGGACAAACCAAACTACTGTATTAAATCTATCACAAGGGGCTAATCTTCCAAACATTATGAGGTTTCATTGAAATTCCCACTGGTTGCTTTGAAGTTTCTCTGTCAAGTTTGGATATAAAAAATTTACCGATACTCGTTACCTCTAATGGAGATTCGTTCAGCTCAATTAGGTTTTAAGTTATTCTGGGTGAATTAAGTTTCAGTTTCAATTTTCCTTATTTTGTAGCTAAGAGGTTTTCTATTTTGATAATAAATCGTGTGTTGTTCTTGTTCCTCGCGTAAAACGATAATCCCTCAGACCAAATTTGCATATTCTATATGACGAGGCCGCAAACGACAGAATCTGCGATGATTTCGGAATAGATCCATCGAGTGATTTCCGTTTTAAACGTGGAATGAACCACGGCCTGGGGAACGTGTACCTTTACTTGTATGACATAGACAAGGTAGGAAAGGCGGAATGGGCCCATTTTCCCAAGTACCATACTTTCGGCCCCCAAAAAATCAGCTATATTGAGACAGACTTCCACTCAGTATGAGTGGTTCGCTCCAAAAACCGTCGCCGGTTTGACGCAGACAGGCCTTTCGCGCATAAATTAGTCAATCCAAGCTTTTGTTTACTGCATATTGGGCTCGCAAGTCAACGTACGCAGCAGTATTCTTGGAGAAGGAGGCCGAGCGAAAGAAGCCCGCGGTGTGCCCTGGGGTGTGGCTGATGCCCGCGAGAATGATCATCAACGCAGGAAGCAAGGTTGGTTACAACAATAAGCTGAAACAGGCAGTTGCTGGAATGAAACTGGGGGTAAACAATGAGGTGAATCCAGGTACAAAAAAATCTGGGCTAAAAACGATGGAAGGCGACCCATCAAAAATCAACCCGCCAAACAGCCATCCTTCCAAGCCGATTCACAAAGCAGCAACGAGTGGAAGCTAGGAACAAAAGTAAAGCCCACGCCCTCAGACAAAACCCCCAAGGTTTCACCCTCTTCGAGTCAGCAACCAGAGGAGCCACAAGTGGAAGATTCGCAACACGAAATCAAAAAACAGCTGTCATCATAGGGTTTGTAGGCCTCGCTGCGTTGCTATTGATCCTGCTGAAGTAGCAAGCAGGCGGTTAACGGCGCTTTTTGATATATTTTTCGAATAAAAATGCCATCGCGGCAAGAATCAGCAGCCAGGTGTGCTCGGCGAGATAGCTGACCACTTGCCCCGCTGTTTTGATAAGGAAGCTCACAATCGAGCCAATTAGCTTGGGCAGCATGGAACCAAGGGCCCCGCCCATATCCTGAAGACCTTTTCCCAAGCTTTGCCGGTGGCTTTCAAAGCGTTAGTAATTGTGTCGACGACAGCCCCGATTGTGACTCCCGCAGCGACAAGAACAGCGGTAACTGTCACGCCATACTTTTTGAAGATGTCTTTGATTTTTCCCGAGAGAGGCCGCGCCCTTTCTCTTTCCTCAACCTGAGTTTGCAAACGCACGAGCTCCTCGTTTATTTCTGCCACTCTTTCTTCTGCCGCTTGTCGTCATCGTGGTCAAGCCGATAGTCAAGCTCAGAATCCTCGTAACCAAAATCGCCGCCGTCATCTGCCATGTCAGTATATTTCAATCATGTTTTTTTTTTTAAATTAGAAAATAATCCCGGTTTGTTACACACCGCCCAATCAAGTTTGGGCAAATCTCTTCTTCGAAGAGGAAATGTCCGTGCCAGAGAACCTTCTCCCAACGCACACAGAACAGACCTTACGCGCCATGAAGGCGCCGCGCGCGGTCAAGCGCACCACCCTTGACCGCAATGAAGCCAGAACCGGTGAGACTCTGTATGTTTCAGTGCCTAAGCTGCATGAAAACGAGGTTTTGGCGCCTGGCTCGCTGTCACTGCGCTTTGACATCGACCTGTCTGGCGGGCACGCCAGCAACTTCCTTGTTCAGAACATCACGCTGGCGCTAGTTAACAAGCTGGTCGTGAAGTTTGCGGGCACCGTCTTGCAAGACACCGTGGATTATGACATCTACTAAACGTTCGAAGACCCTTTCCTTCCTGTTGAAAAGCGCGACAACATGGTGCCTGAGGGGATACGGAGCGAAGACTTATGCAAGATACGCACAAAAGCGGGGGACAAGAAAACCTCGGGAGTCGACGCTGAAAACAAACTGAACGAAATCTACGGAACCAAGTACCGCATAAGGCTTGACCATCAGCTGCTGACAGACCACGGCGTTTTCTACCCCCAGGCCCTTTACAACGATCTCATATTCGAAGTGACGCTAACCCCAGCTTCACAGGTGGTCAGAGAGGTAGCAAAAAACCCGAAGCGGGTGGCCGAGGGCACAGTCGTCGCTGAGAAAACGAGACAGGCACGCGAAGCACAGAAAAAAGCCGCTGAAGCCACGAAAGCCGCTGGCCTCGTTCCAAATAATCAGCCCGCAGCCGGGCCGGCAAAAGAAACTTCCGTCGACTCTTCGCCCAAACTCGCTTCCCCTAGTGGACGCGAAGACACAAAAAACATTCTCACCACGACTCAATGGCTCAGTATCATTAGCATTTTAGTTTCCATAATTGGGATCTACTACAAACGTGAAGAGATAAAAAAAAAAGGTTGTCAGTGGTCTACCGGCTGCGGGGCGCCGCCTTCGATGCAAGCAAATGTTGACACGAATGAAAGGCCTCCGGCTGCGGCAAACCCGCAGCCAATTCAAAGAAAAGGTCTCCGCCCTATGGGTTAAAAATCAATTTAACTTTTCCTAATTCATTATATCTGTTCGAAGGGCAAAAATGAAACCGAAAGTAGACGTCCAACAAGTTTTCATCAGCGCTGCTGCTATTTTTGGAATTAGGCTGCTTTGGATTAGTTTCAACGATGAAGTTTTCAAACCAGTCCGCCATCTCATTTCTGCGCCGTTTACTTGGGAAGAAGAGCCCGTCTCTGACTCACTGGAAGAGTAAATATGTGGTGCAGAAGCACCCCCCTAACGAGGGTTTTCTTTTGAAAATAAAAAAATTCAAAACTTATACAGACATGTCTGAAAACAAGCTCGTGAAAATGATCATGGATGCGACCGTTCTTACTGGCTTAGCCGCCGGCATCGGCTGGATTGCGAAAAAGGTGGTGAAAGAGAACTTCACCGCTGACCCCAGTAGCAGCGGCATGAACTATGCAAAGTTCACAGCTGTCCTGGCGGGCAGTATCGCGGTGAAACAGTACCTCGAAGGCAAAAAGATTCTTCCGACCTCTGTGTAACGAACAACAATTAAAAAATATATGTATATCTTTAACGATGGCTAGCATTGCGATGATGGTCGGAGGTGCTATTCTTAACGCCGCTGCTTTGACTGGCGGCAACTATCTCAGTTGCCAAATATTTGTCTGGCGACAGCGGGAAGGCTCATTTAGAAGAGGAAAAGCGGCGCGACAAAGCCCTTGAAGATTATCAGGCCGATATGGCCAAATACACGCGTGACCGCACGAAGCTTCTTGATTGGATTCACACCAACAGAGAGATCAAAGAACAAGCGAAGCAGAACTTCACGAACACCGATTACGCGTTCAAACTCTATAACTAGGCCCACCCAGACAAGCAAATCACGCTATCCGAAGAGCCTCAATTCGCTGACTTTTATCAACCCAGTGAGCAGTAGAAACCAGGCGAGTTGCTTTTGTGGGGGGCAGCGCGCTCGCTCTCGGCTACGCGGTTTTTCGTTTTCTTTGAAAATGCTCGCATTTTAAAGCAGCGCTATTGGTGTTACAATATGGACACTGAAAAGCAGCTCGCCAAAGTCTACTACAGCCCCAAGGGCTACTGGAAAGGCATCGCTGCCTTCAAAAAATTAGCGGACGCTGCATCCACTAGTGAAGAAACCGCCAAGCAGTGGCTCATCAAACTGGCTTTCTGGCAGATCTATCTCCCCGCGCCGCGCTACATTCCTCGCCCCAAATTTGACGTATCGACGCCTAGCGCGGTCTACCAAGCGGACCTTCTTTTTCTGCCTTACGACAAGCTCCCGCGCGGTCGCAAAATTTACAAATACGCGCTGACCGTTGTCGACGTCACCAGCCGCTACAAAGAAGCCTAGCCTCTGACCTCAAAAGACTCTGCTGAGGTTGCGAAAGCTTTCCAGTCGATTTACAGACGCAGCCCTTTGGCTTGGCCGCAGATGTTGCAGGTCGACCCTGGGCGGGAGTTCATGGGAAGCGTGACCAAAGAAATGGAAAACGACAAAACCTATATCCGCCGTGGGCGTGCTGAAATTTACAGAGACCAAGCCATCGTTGAGCGTTTCACCCGCACGCTGGCCGAGCGCTTGTTTGACTATCAGTATGCCGTGGAAATGCTACTGCATTATGGCCAGCGGTCGACTGCGTGGGTCAAAAGGCTTCCCGACGTTGTCGTCGCTCTGAATAATGAGATGACCAGTCTTATCGGGAAAAGACCAGCTGTCGCGATCAAAGAGAAGGCAGTCGCCCCCAAACCCTCTACTTATTCCAGACCTGTGGAATCGAAAGAAAAAAAGCTCCCCCCTCTTATCAATGTGAGATATTTGCATCAGCCTGGGGAACTTGAATGGGGTGCTAAAAGAGCCACAGATCCCGTCTGGTCTTTGAAAGTCTATAATATCGAAAGAGTCATAACCAAACCTAATCAGCCTGTCATCTATTATTTGTCCGACGGGCCTAAGCGTGGCTTTGTTCGTGAAGAGCTGTTGGTCGCGGCGCCTAATACACAGCTTCCGCTTGCTAATGCATGATGCTTCCACTAGTGGAAGCGATGTCTTTGTGCCCGTATGCCAGTGTGTACACGCCGTCATCCGCTATCAGACGCTTTACATCAAAGGACGACAGTGCAACCTTATTCACACGCATGCCATATATCTCGTGGCCCTCACTGCCAAGAATGTTCATCCCGTGCCAAAATTGCTTTTTCTTGAAAAGTGCCTCTTTGTATTGCTCATGACGGATCTCTTTTTCTACCACATTCTTTTTTACCCCCTTGGCTTTCTTGATATTTTTTTGGTTTTCTTCTAAGATCGAATATATCTTCGGCCGTATAGCCACCGCTTCGTTGATCATCCTACCCGTGCACTCGTCTTTCATCTTGCCCAGCGCCTTTTTGTTCACGCCGCTGCAGAGCAGGTGGTCTTTGGGATAATTGGATGAGTCGTACAGACTGAGTTCTTCCGCCATGTCTCTGTAGACATAGTCCGTCTCTATTTCCAAGAGCAAGCTGTCGGTGTCTGTGTAAATCAGCTCGCACTTTGGCCCGTACCTGGCTTTCAAGCGGTTATAGAGGAAGTCATACATCAAGATCTTGCTGTTTTCCAAGATTGTCATGCCTGTGTAGATCGGCTCGTTCAGGAACAGCCGGCTTTTGTGCATGTGGATGCCCACCAGGTCGTTTCCAAATATCTCGTGCCTTGTATATGAGGGGCTGGCCAAAAGGCGACGTATTCTGTCTGTCTCCCAGCTTCGAACAATCTTTACATCAACACGGTATCTCAGGTTCTCCATCGTTTTGCCGAACAATGAGTTGTTCATCAGCTTGTAAAAGTTGGTCTCAAAATCGCTCTTTGCTTCCTTCCTGAATTCTGTGTTCATCCGGATGTAGGGCTCCATCCATCGCTCCTGATCAAACTCGATGAACCTCGGTGGACCTTTTTCAAACACATCCCCTGTCTGAGATAAAACTGCAGATTCTTGTAATGGATGACGTAATTGTTTTTGACATCTTCTGTGGCTTTGATTGCAATACCGGCCTGTATCGCGGTTATGCACGGCGATAGAGTCCAAGAACAGATCCTTCAGTTAACCAGACTTTTGTTGCAAATATGGCATCCGGTCGCGTTTTTGTGTTTTTCCCAATCTTCGGGCGTCATCACGAGCGGCTTTTTGTCTGCAATGTACGCCTGCATTTGGCGTTCGTCCTCTAAGATGCTGGTTAGAAGCACATATACCATCGCTTCCCACGACGATGTATGAGAAGCCGCATGGCTCATGGATCTCTGTTTTGGCCGTGTTGCCAGCAACTGCAAGCGGCTCGCAGCCTGTTATCTTCCCTACCGTACCAAAGACTCAAAGTCTGCGTATATCACGAAAGGCGCTTTCATCTGCTTATGATGGTTTGTAAAAGACACTTTGTTTTCTCCCTCTTTGGGCAGCTCTGTTCTTGTGGGCCTTTTCAGCAGCCTTTTGCATTCGGGTTTGTGTCTTTCAAGCAGCTCTGCTGTTGTGTAGCAGTGCAAACATCTTTCACAAAAATGTTTGCTGTTGTTATGCATGCCTGCTTTCGTCATACAACAAAGCGTTCAGCCTTTTCACATAGCAGTAGTGCGATTTTTCTTTGTCATTTATCAGCATCAGGTTGATTCGCGGGAGGTCGCCCTCATTTTCACTGATTCCATGCACGATCACGCGATCACGCGGTCGTTTTCCCAAACACGTTTATGGCAAGTTTCGGGTTTTGCTTTTCTAGTTTATTAATCTGTGATACGGGTGTGGGGAAGTCTATTCCTGTAAAATTCAGCCCGTCTTCTGTGGGGTAGCCTGAGGTTCTTGTCACTTTTTTTTTTACACCATATGCCGGTGGAAATAAGGCTGCACGGGGCGCCCATCTCAAGCACGCGTTGTCTCTGTTTCGTACGTCGATCATCGCTTTTTTGCTTTGGAGCTTTTTGGGCAGAGTCATGTAGCTTCCAAGACGCCTTCTACCACCCAGCCTGAGCCTCTTTGAGACCATGCTTCTATTTCGCCTTTGACTTCGTCAATGAAACGGCGAAATGTGCTATTTACTGTTGCTGCGTTGTTTCTGTTGAAAACCGCGGGGTCTTTCTGTTTGAAATAGTGTTCCATTTCTTGTTTTTCATCATCTCTAGTTATCGAAAACTTAACTTTAAGCGCGAACTGCGTTTTGAGGCTTTTTAGGGTTTTAATTTCATTTTCTACTACTTCTTCAAATCTTGATTTCGTTTTTTGCGCGAATCTGAGGAGGTCGGCTTTGTATTTGTAAGCTTCTGGGACTGCCATTTTCCATACAAGAAGCCATCCATTGCAGTTGGTTCTTACCAACTCAAAATCAAAATCCCTCCTGGGCTTGAGAGGGGGTTTAAGTCTCATGTTCTCTTCGCGCGGAATAGATCCGTAGAACATCTCCAGCACGTCAGATGAAAATATTGAAGCGGCCATGGTTACTCTATACTAAGACACGCGGCTTGGACAATAGAAAATAATTCTAGGTCAGCACTCTAATGCAAACAACTGGAGCCGTCCGCCTTCAAAACAGGTCAAACCGGTTAAACCGGTAAAACCCGGATGTGCTACACACATATAAAATGGGGGTTCTGGGTGCAAACAACTGGGCCTTCCCAGGCGCCAAGCAAAGCGAGGCGCCTGGAGTGATGCAGACTTGTTGGCCCCAGAACCCCCATTACATACGTGTGTACTCGTGACCACTTACTGATCAAGTAACTTTAAATGTTTTGTTATTATTTAAAGGTTATGACGTGTGCACTTCTTCAGTCGAAGTTTAAATTATGTAGTATGCAACAGGGAAATTCTATGAGTAAAACATCAGATTTTGCCTATCTTGAAGTACTTTTACCTTTAATACGTTTCTCAGCACCTCCGCGTGCGCCAACCTCGTTCCCAGGGCTCCGCGTCCACCTCTCCCAATTTCTAAGGCAAAAGCCCTGGGAACGAGGTTGCACGCGCACCTAAATTATCCTATTTGACGTCACAAAGGAGATTTCATTCGAAGATTACTTCAGGCATTTCTTAACCAGCAAAGCATGTGCTTGTCCATTGAATATGGGGACGCTATATAGAAAAGATAATGCAGTTTTTCAGGTTAGTAGGGATTTGTGTCAGTTCGGCACGTATGAGAGACTCAATGGATTGTAAATTTTGCGGAAAACAGTGCAGTTTTCATTTTCACCGAGTTTTACCGGTTTTTTTTGCGTAAGCAAAAGCCATGCCCTTTTTTCTCTGTTTAGCTTCGAAGTTGTTTCCTGATTTGAGACGGACGGACAACCGGCCGGCCGGCCGGGGTACAGAAATAGGTCTTCAATACGTACATGTGCTTCGCGCTATGTTATCGAGTGAGTTGGGAACGTTGATTGTTCGTTCGGTTGATTTCGATTCACATAGCAGTTTTTCCTGTTAGACTTTTAACTCTGAAGTCATCAACAGATTTATATGTAGATTCATCAACAGACTTACAGGTTCATGCGACTGTCGTTTCAATCTCAATAGAGCAAAAAAATACGGGTAAATTGAACAGGGTTCTTCAAGTATGGGGTAAAAAGATAAGTGGTGAAGTTTGGTCTTCTGGTATGTATAAATTTTTTTATTGCGTTGTGGCTTAAGAAGTGGTGGGATGAATTTGATGTATTTATAAAACATGATAGATGTAATGACAACAACACACATTTTATTACCGAGATGGAAACTCTTAGTTACAAAAAAAGATAATTGAAACATAAATTTAAGTAAATTCACCTAGAATAGCTTAAAAGCTAATCGAGCTGAGTGAAATTAAATAGTGTTTATATAAAGAAGTCGGTTGGCAGTAAAGGTTATAAAAGGAGAAAAACAGTAATAAGTAAGCGGAATAAATCAGTAAATCTTTAAAGTAAGTTAGTAATAAATAAGTCACTGGTGAGTGTTAGATAAAAACTCATGAATTTTGGCAAACATTGCTGAGACAGAGTTATTGTTAGTTAGTTACTGTCCTAGACAGTACAACAAAGTTAACAGGAAGGGTAACTTGGCGTGAATGAGAAACTGTGTCCGAAAAACACTGAAGAATGGATCTCAAGCAAAACTGCTTTTCGGTGATATTGATTATACTTGTGTTTGGAGGTCAAGACTAGAGAACAGTTACGCGGGCATGGCAAGCGACGAAGATTTCTTCTACAACGCCGAGAGCAAAACAAAAAGGATTGGAAACTTTAAGACGCACATGGTATAGCCATTGATATGGTATACTCATTCAAATTTTGTAAGTTAAATTGCATGACGTACGTGATATTGAAAGTCTTCATTTCGTCATTTTTATTTGCCAGTGAAACTATTTTTAGTTAGCATCGACTGAAAGAAATAACGAATCTGTCTGTATTTACAGAATGGCTTTCGCTCTTCTTCGCCAACATCATGATTTCCGCCATCTTGGACGAGATGTGCAGATAACAGAGATGGCGTGTTACTAAAGCCGGCTACGTCATGGTTTGAGCATCTTGAAAAGTTTAGCCTGAATTTATCAAGTTCGACGGTCGTTTGTAATGCGAGTTTCATTTAAAATCTTCTCCATCCTTACCATCCATGTTCCTTTATGGTTTACTATTATCTCTGTGGTATTTCTCTATCTTACTGTAAACTACCATTTTCAGGTTTCCTACAACAACAACAACAACAACAACAACGTCATCTATATTTTTTTCAATACAAGTTATGAATATTATAACATTTTTGGTTAATTCAATATATTTAGTATGTTTTCAATGAGACAACTGTTATAATCTTGTTTTAATGGGACTGGTTCATTTAGCCTCAATGTAAAGGTAACTTTGCACATGGCCAAAATAACTCAAAATGCCGTGACAGGGGTTCCTTATATTAGCGAAGTTGAGCTATCCCTTTTATGAGCAGTGTCCTTATTTAAGATCACTGTTAAAACTCTAGCTTGATCTGCTGGGTTTATAACAGAAATCAGCTTTAATTTCATCCCTCAACTAGCTGACAGTCAACGACAATCTAAGTTTCCCTTTCAGATATCTGCTGGATGAAAGAAAAACGGTCATCGAGTGATTTCTCAATTTTCGCACAATCTTTTTCGTTTTCTATATCGTGTTCTTATAAATTTGTCTATGAGTAACTACTCATTAACTGAGATTGAGATCTTTACGGGAAAATCTCAAACTGCGACCTTGCCGTATATATTGACCTCGTTATCGCTCGGTCAATACAACGAGACCAATGTTGAATTTTTAGAGCTTTTTCCTTGTTACTATAGTATCTAGAAGTAAATCCTATAGGGAACGTTTTTAACCTCAGATTTAAAATATTCTCTATAGGGTTCACATGTGGACTTCGAGGAGTAACTTGTAAAAGCTCTCCCTTGATCGTAAAGCGTAGTGCTTAGCAATTTGAGTCGCTTATTCTGAATAAAACAATTAACCGTGGTCGAACCGGCTTCTGGGCTTAACAGATAATTATGCTTTTTAAGTCGCTGGAACTGGACAACTTCTAGCCTGCCTCACAGGGGTTAACGGAGTTTACAGCGAACCATCTGGGAAAATTCATCTTCAGCTGACTCGTCGGTGAATCAGCGGAGGACGAACTTATTTATACCTGGAGAATTTATCCATCTCGAGCAGACAAACTATTCGTCTCAGAAGGATAATTCGTCTCCAGTATAATTCGACCACTGCCTCTCATTTTTAACTCGTGTATTTTGTAGGCAAGTTACGGGTTAAAGTGGCGAATCAGATTATGCAAATAAGAGGTTGGTCGATCGTCTGAAAACTTTTCGCAATACCACTGTTTCGCGGGTGCATCTATGTATATTGTTCGACGTGTTAGGTTCGGGCGTGCGCCCCGCAACGGTGAAGTGGATGCTACGAAGGAGACTATAAAGGTCAAGAAGTTAAGTACAGTCGAACCCCCAGCGGTCACCTATTGAACGGCCACCCCTATTAGGCGTCCAGCAATCCAAGTCCCAAAGATGGCTTTTCTATTGTTTCTTCCTCCATTAAGCGGCCAACCCCTTTTAAGCGACCACAGTCCATTTCCTCGAGGATGGCCGTTTAACAGGGGTTCGACTGTATCTGTCAACCTTGTCTTACGGCATTGATACATAGGTTTTAAATAACCTTTCTGCTGTGAACATACAATCCGCCGAAAAGATCTTTGTGAGAATTTACTGTTAGAATCATTATTTTGATTTCAGGATTACAACAACAACACATTTATTTATTACTCATACATTTACAATTTCACAAAGATATGTACACTTTACACTTTATTATTAAAAATAATTAAGTGAAAAAACTTGGCTATGACAACAGCGAGAACCCACAGGTGGTCTAGGGCTAAACTAGGTGGGCCACATCTACATTTATGAGGAAGGAAGCATTGGTATTACTTATTGTAGTTTTCCCTCTTTAAGAAGTTAGTGTTTTGTTTCACAGAAAAAGCAATTCCATATTGCGCAAAGGTTAGTTCGATTAACCCTTAGCAATCATCATCCACTTTTGAAGTTCATGAGTTTGCTCACAGAGCGCTTTGATTATACAAATATTTGTTTACTTTCCGCGTATTTGCATTCCTTTCTAAATAATCTTAATTAAGAAACAGATGTACGTCATTTGAGATCATTGTTTAGCTTCTTTTTTAAATTCTCTCTTCTTAAAATGGGCCTGTTTGGTCTTCTGGAACTGGCAGGTGGTTGGGGGTAGGACCTGCTGAGGGTAGGAGGTCCGATGGGGGCTCTGGAGACGGAAATTTGGTTGTTGGGGCTCAAAGATGTGCAGCGAAACGAGGATATGGATTATACTATAGTTATGGAGAAATCTGATTGGTTGATTTTAGATATGGGTCCTCTAACCTTCAAAACGAGTCTCGATGCAAAACCTTTCATATTGAAATGAGTTTTTCTTGCACGTTCATTGTCTTGCCAGAAGCCAAATGTGGTATCTGAAGGCAAGGTAATATGACACTTATAAATGAGCCAGATTGGTGTGTGTGTCTTTAAATTGGGAGAAGGGACAGTGGGAAAATCAAACTTATTAGGCACACATTATAAATGAAACAAATTGGACCTAATGTAAATTAATTGTACCGAAATATTACTAACAGATAATTATGCATAATTCACTGTAGCTGATTTGTAAATTCTAACTATCTCTGTTTCCTCTTTCTTGATCCTTTCTTGGTCCCAGTTTTTTTCTTGCTTTTCTTTATACATGTAATGTTCTTTTTTGCCGTTGTCATTTCTTCAATAATTGGCTTT
>Ga0126338_10002389_pt1 | contig 12893 bp, 10 predicted proteins | sample OrbCmetagenome_2_FD_92529 | JGI IMG/M metagenome (GOLD analysis project Ga0126338, IMG submission 92529) | Coral microbial communities from Petempiche,Puerto Morelos, Mexico - Orbicella C C metagenome | ecosystem: Host-associated > Invertebrates > Cnidaria > Coral | place: Petempiche,Puerto... | reverse complement strand
TGGCCGTATTAACGGGGTGGCCGTAATAAAGGGGTTATTTAAAAAAGAAAATTACTGATTGAGCTTTTGTTGGGGCCAGAATAGTGTGGCCGTAATAACGAGGTAGCCGTATTAAAGGGGTGATGGTAAGGTGGGATTTCACCGTACTCGTAGCAAAATTTAAATGCATGTGGGCAGACAAACCTCCACAAAACCGTCTCAACCCCCTCCAAAAAGTTGTTCAGTGACAATTTTTGTACTCGATTATTAAATTAATTCGAAAGCTATTTTTTGTTAATTTATTCTTCGCCGTATTTCGAAGTATTTGCCCTTCTTCGTTAAAGCAAAACAAGCGAATGCTCTCTGGGGCAATCTTAAATGAAGAAAGTACCCAGTGGTGGTCCCTTGGTTTCTGTACAAGTAGAATATAATTTACTGCACTTTTAAATAAAACGCGAACTCTGAAGCACAAAACCTAACCGACGACTGCGTTTTTGGCTGCCGTCGATGATAATTACGACGACAACCAAAGAACCTTGAGAAAAATAAACGAACAAAATGTATCTTCCAATCACAGCCTATAGACGACTGATTGAGCAGAGGTCGTGTGTTATTGAAAGGCGCTGTAAAACTGGCGGCAGAGTGTTCATCGAAATAGTGGCCACGGACTTTTGAAAGTAGGAAGAACGGCTCTTGAGAGAAAGTGTGTGGGAGGAGAGGAGCTGACCAGCTGGCTATCTACAAACGCCGTACAGTACTACCGGATACAAATCCCACCTGTGATAGGGAGGAAAATCTGAACCCCAGACGTTCGGGTTACAAGTCTATCACTCTAACCATTAACCCAAATGTCCTTCTCTTGAAATATAAATCCCCGCCAAATTAGTAAATTGACAACCTCTAAAGTATTATCATTTTGTACTCTATATTTAAGATGAAGAAGCACTCTTTTACATCTTTAAAAATCATGACCTACTAATTACCTATTACTTCACCTTTGTGATGCTATCGAGTCTTCACGGCACACATAACTTGGTCATTCTTATGCACAAAAAATTCAATTTACAAAGTAAAACAATATTTACATTACTACAAGTAAAACGCATTCGCTAAAATCTGGACCCACAGAAAAGAAGATAAATCATATTAAAAGTAAACTGCTCATAAATGGTCGAGGCCGCGAACAGTATACAACCCCTAAGGTAGCCACCCATAAATTTTATGTTGTCCCTGCTTGGTTAAATATTCTTTCTTCAGTAATATAAGATATATACGTATTTTTTTTCTCAATTATGCCGCCACAATCTGGAACCCAGAACTGTCCGTCCCATTTACTGCGACTCACATCGAGGATATTCTCGCCATAAACTATAGCTACCGATAGCTTTATTTATATTTCAATACAATTTTCTTTCTATAGTTCATGTTCCACGTGACTGTGATTCCGCTTATCGAATTTCCGAGAAAACAAAATGAAACCACATCCACTGGCAGTAACTCTTACAGCTATAGCTAGTCTTAGCTATGTCAACTAAAACAGTAAAGTAGTTAAACGGGACTCAGAAATTCGATGAACGCGACCCAGCACTTAAGTCCATAGAACGGTTGACTTTACATCAAAGCTAAAAGACCATTTGACAGTTGTCTGCTTAGTGACCTGGTCCTTGAATGGCGGCGAGTTCGGAGGTGACCTTGTTTTGACACAGACCTTATTGCTTTTGTTGTGTAAATCAAGTTGTTCCTACGCTAACTAAATGAGAAAAGCAGAGAGGTCTGAATCAAAGCAAGGTCACCTCCAGCCTCGCTTGCATTTATGGCCAGGTAACTAAGCACATAACCGTAAAATGCTATGTACTCCCATTGTTATGATAAAATACTCCCAAATTGCTACTTAATCTGTGGTAATCTCTGATGCCAATTCGTTGAAAATGATTCACATAACATCGTGAATTATCACGTGTTTATCACACCAAGGAAAAATTAAAGAAGTCAGCGCGTTAAATGCATTATAATTAGCTATAGTTCCGATTACATAACTCCTGTCTCTACGGCACCCTTGTCAGATTGCTTAAAATAGCAATCTGTTCCTAACTGTCAAGTCTGAGCGTGAAACGCCAAAATATAACTATTTTTGATTGTCGTATTGTAGTCCTGCGGCACATTTATAACCCCGTAAAAAGGTTGTGTTTTAGAATAGATATTCCATAAAAATTTGGGCTCTTTAGCAGTCCAGTGAAAGAGCTCACGGGGACCTTTAAAAGTACACGCGATTAAGATAACTCATCCTCAGACGGAGCTATTTACAGCTTATTGAAGACCAACCCCAGTTTTTCAACGAAAAGTTGACCTTCATGTACGCTTTAAGCTTATACAAGAAAACACATAATGTACGTCGACGATTCTTCAGTGTGACGTACGCTTGACTACCAAGAATACACGAATCGTTTTATCCTACACGCGACGTACAGTTGATAAAAGCACCGAAACTGGCATCTAATTTGGCGGTGCTGCTCAGTTAGAACAACCTCCGTCCACTTCTGGGGTAAATAGATTTGGCTTTCAAACTACATAAACAGTCCATTGAGTAATTCATTAAACTCAATAGGTCTCATGTTTAGAGAAACACTTTAATTAGCTATTTATTAATTTAAAGTTGATAAAGGTAAATTAACAGCCGTATTGAAGCTGACGCTTCAAGTGTTAGCCATTGGCTAAAGCAAAGTGACGACGAAGGGCTGACAAGTTACCAGTAGATAAATAGTTATTTGCTTCACTAGTCCGCTGACCAGGCAAGACAGTTTCGTAAGAATCTGATACTCTTGAACATTCATTTTTAGAGAGGCTGGTTCTTTGGAAGCCTTATGCACACTTTCATAAGCACATCACATGAATGCTACTACTTAACAATTCGATAAAGAATTCGAGATTTCTATCGCGTGAACGATCACGCATAGAAATGGAGAGGGAGTAATCTAACTTTTTCAGTGTAAATTCACTAGTCATTCAAATCTTAAACAACTAGCTAGGTTCAAGATTCTTCGAAAACGCAAAGAAGCAGCAGCCATTTTGTTAACAACCGCACACTGCTAGGCTACTCACAATTTTTTTACAAAATATATAGTGAGTAGCGTAACCAATGAGAAGACGGCATTCGTGATAGAACGCCAGTAGATTTATACTGTCGGGCACTCCTACGATTGTGTGAAACCACATCTATTTTTCTTTGTTTACCAAAGATAAATATAAATGTTAAAACTTACAACTCATTTAGACGTATTAACTCTCAGCATGGATAGAGCGAAATAATGTTTTTTCCCTCTGGGAGGACTCACCAGCTGGGCGTTCAAATGTAGTCGTACCATGAGTGTAGTGCTATAATTAATTGAGACTGTCATAGGGCGCACTCGCAGTTGCCATTAGCCTCTGCCGATTCGCTGGTTCGCAGCGTGCTTGCTCTTTTCCGTCGCTCCGTTATCATCCTCGAGGTAGCTCTGGTAGACGCTCCGTAGGGTGGCCTTCCAAATATGGATAACAGAACTCGTCGGAAGTCAGGCATCTTAAAGGTGTAGATTATCGGATTGACGAAAGAGTTCGAATACTGCATGAATTTAGTGAGGTACACAGCTGTGAATATTAATTTTGGGCAGGTGGAGCTTTGCGGACACAACTTAACGTAAAAGATATTAATGGCATGGAATGGAACCCAAGTCATTACAAATATTGCAGTCACTAAAAAGAGAGTCGTGGCTAGTTTCTTGTCCTTCTCCAGCGTTCGCTTTGTCTTCTCGTGCATTCTTTGGACAACCTTGATCCAAATACCGACATATGCCAGGCAAATCACCAGCAAACAAATCAGGAAAACGGTAATGATGAGGTAATTGAAGACATCACTTTCAACCTCTTTCTCGTAAACAAAAATTTTGATACAGACAAGCATACCGGCCAGCGCCCAAGTGCTGGCCAATAAAATAAAATACATATACTTGGGCGTGGTTCGGTGCCAGTTTGGAAGAGCGACCGAGTACAAACGTTCCAGAGATATAGTTGTCAGCGCAAAGACTGACGCAAACCCTGAGAAAATGTCCAGCAACGTCGATATCTTATCGATATCCGCGAGGTTCTTTGAAGTCTCACTCCGAGTAAAAACGACCAGTGTGTGAATGAACAATGGCAATGAAATCGTGCCGATCATCATGTCCGCGATGGCTAAACACAGCAGAAAGTAGTTCGTACGCTTCCGTAGCAACTTACTCCGCGTAAATACGACTATAGCGAGGGTGTTGCTAGTGACGATAAGGGCGTCTATGATACCAAATCCAAAACACCAGGCTATCATCTCCTCATTGCTGAAATAATTTGCCACGGGTCGGGGCTGAGTCTGGTTCTCAACAATGTTGGAGGAGTTATTCATCGTGCTGGCAGTCAGTCACTAAACAAAGACAAAATACAGTAAACATGCATTAAAGCATTGAACGTCCCACTTGTTCGTACTGTGTGTCTTTTCTGTTTTTTTACCATTAAAAAAATACGGGTGCATATTAAACAAGACAAAATTCCAATAAAACAACTTCACCAGGTATTCCTTACATACGACTGGCGGGCTGAAATTTGAATTGGCCAATCAAGATTCAGTAGGCGGCAGAAACAATGTGCGGTCATGACGCCAATGTAACAATAACAATAGTTTATTGACACTCCGCTGAAGGGGCTTTTCAGTGACAATACAAGAGAGCTATACTTATTGACTTAAAAGATAAACATTAAACAATAATCATAAAACATACAATTCATCATACAACAAATATCAAAATGTAGTGACATACAATCATGACGTGCCATTTAAAAAATCAGTAATCAATTTGTTTTTCAGGTAAAATTTAAAAGTAGAAATCGATTTTGCGGTTTTAAGGGTATTGTCTAGATTGTTCCAGATGTGCACCATGCGGTAGTAAAATGTTCTTTGTCCGGCACTCGACTTAGGTAAGTAAACAGGAAAGTCATTGCAGTCGGGCAACTTTTCTCGCTGCAAACGACACTAAATATTTACGAAAAAGGATTTATAATTCCAAAAACCATATCACATTGCAAGAAGTGAGAATATGAAACATTTTTTTTGTCGCCAAGCTTTTAATTTGGCGCCAAAAATGGGTTGCCCGCGTCCCGTAACTCACTCGTAGTTCGCCGAGTGTCGCCAGGCATGAAAATAGTTGTGCTATTTTGAACAAGACATGTTGTCCTTCGTCAAGTTAGGCCCAGAATTCTTGACTTAAATATGAGAAGAGACCAAAGAAACTTTAGCATTGTCTTTATTCTGTTGCTACGAAGGAAAAGTCAATTATCGTGTCGTTTCGGATAGACAGTTCGGTTTTGGCTGCAGTTCGTACTGCGGGCGCAGTCGCCGTATGCAAGGTTGGCCCTGATCGTATTTTTTTGAAACACTTCGACCGCATATCAAGCGAGGTTTGGGGAGCCATGGTTCATATTGTGGCGAGACGCAGTCGAGGAAAAAGATCCATAGCCAAACCAAACGAGCCTTCTATGCCACTGAAGTGTACCAAAAAGGTATGAAAAGGTTTGCACCGCACCCAAATTTGACCAAAAAAAATAGCATATTCGCTTCTCGGGCAAATATTTGTTTCAAGAACATCAAATTTCCGCGGGCAACTATCAGGCGATAGTTCGTCGACAGAAAACTCTATTGTTTAAGTAGTGCAAATTTATGGGCTTACAATCAGAAAAAATTGTTCTGTTTATCAAGAGACACCTTGGCACCTTGTAGTACATGTACATGTATTATATTTGGAGTGAGGGTGAGGTATGGGGTGGTTGGTGGGGTGGTTCTAAGAAGAGGGTTGCATAACCGTATTTATCTATGTTCCCATAGCAACGTTAAAGTACGGTGTTCCACGTGTAAAGCATTGAAATGGAGAAAAAGAGGGACGTAGGAACATGATTTTTGTCTCACTTACAAAAAAGTTTGTTTGCTCATTGTTCGTCAATCTCTGTCTGATTACATTTGCACTAAACTTAAAAAAAAGAGGTTGGTCATACAATATTTCTGGTGTTTCTGTGAAATACAACCGCATATTAGTCGGGAGTTTCCAAGCAAATATCCACAAAACCTAATCCAAAGCACTCACAATGTCCAGTGAAAACAAACGTAAACAACCAAAGAAACAGTGCACACATGACTTGCACCAAGAGCGGGAAAACGCGCGTGACTAAGTTTCAGTTGTCCTTGGCCTTGTATTCGTCATGACAGGTTGAGTTTGCATGTAGTGTGATACGGATGGCCAGTGGTCCTTCACACACCATGGGTCTCGCAAACGAATCTCACGGGTCTCGCAGTCTCGTTCGTGTTTTTTTTTTTTTTTTTTAGCGGTCTCGCAGTCTCCATTTTTCACCAATCTGTCTCGGATCTCGATTCTTGGCAAGGTTGCAAAAGTCTCGAAGTGCCGATTTTTTCGTTTGGTTTTATGAATGCCATCTGAACGTCTCAAAAAGCCTAAACGTCTCGCGCCTCGGTCCGGCAATTTGAAACGTCAAAATGTCTCGGGCTCGCAAAGAAAAACGCTAGTCTCACCTTGTCTCTGACTCTGGCATGTACTATTCACCACCCCTAATAATAAATCGTACTAAAGCAAATATCAGGTGTTTATTTGTTACCGGCGCCACTTGCGTTCTAGCGCGAGGTGAAAAAGTCATACATGTTTTTTTTTTGAAGCTGATATTTTAAGGCAGTTTGAGTTTCATAATGCCGCAAGGGATAGGAAACAAACAGTCTCCGGTATGACATTTTGTGGTGGTAAATGAATACAGAACCACAAGAGGGAACCGGGATGAGTTCACGCCGCCATGAAAGTAGTCGTGCTATCATGCACACATCCTCTTACATAAGACGCTCAATTGAGAAACGCTCAATTGAAAATACACTACTAAGCCACATGGTAGAGAAGTACTGATCGTAATAATTGGAGCAAATAAATATATGTAAACTACTAAAAGAAGAGGATGGGCGAACCCCAGAGGAAAGACTGTTCCACAACTTTGTTATTTAAGAAAAAAAAAAAAAAAACTGAAAAACTATAAAATGACCTCTCACTGACAAAAGCAACGATTGCATAAGCAAGCAGAGTCTTACAAACTATTTGATACAAAGATTAAAAAAGGAGTAAATAAATAATCTATCCGTAGGTTTCGCAATTTCGCCCAACAAAAAACAAATATCCTCGACAAAGAGGAGAGCTTAAAGATACACTACTTGTAATCGTCTCAAAACAACTGCTAATATTATACAGTGAGATCATAATGTCACTCGTATTGTCGGTGTTCAACACATGTATACGTTGAAAAACAAATACTGAGATCATAATGTCACGAATATTGCTGGTGTCCAATACATGTACACGTTTCAAAACAACTGTTAACATAATCCAGGAATATGTAGGTGCTCAATAAACTGTCTCAGAGTGTCTCATGGATAATACACATGTTGCTTTGAATTCCAGCAATATTTTGATGAGCCATAACTTGAAAATGAAACATTCAAAAATGTTGTTTACAAAGAGTTATGGCTGCGGCAAAAGGAGGTCAAGTTTGAAGTGATTCCAAATAATGCGCGCAAGGCAGTGCCTAAGCGAGAAAGGAGAGTTTGTCTATTGATCAGTTTACTTTATGAGCATTACATTAATTGTGATTAGTCATTCGGTCTGTCATAAAAAAAAGCACTAAAACGATACGGAAGAAACTTACTCTCAAGCCGGTTTGATGGTTTTCTTTGAGATAATTTTCCCTTAACAGAAAGACCGATTTCGATTTAGCAATGCCGGATATCATTGCTCACTCAGTCAACAGCCTATAAAACTAATTAGACTCGTTCAATACATTTATCTGACGAACTCATTGTTATGCAATATCAACATAACTGCAGCTCCTTGGAAATATGTCCGCTATCGTAGACTATGAAGCAAGGGTGAAATATCATTTTGCGGAGGATACCGGCTCAAGAGAGAAACGTGAAAAAATGTCTAGCAAACGAATTACTCTCGTTCTTTCTACGTACCTTGGCATTTTCCTGTTCTTATGACAGTTGGTTACGTACAAAATAAGGAATCAACGAGGCGATAAGACTCTGCTTTTTCACAAGCGCAAACATAAGTCAGGGGTCTTTCAGGTGATATCAACGGATGTCGTGACGGTTTTGTGACAACAACATACATTACATATTTTAGCACCGAAGGCTCCGGAAAGATGCCAAGAACCTTGACGTTATGTTTGGCTTATATGACGTAACTTTTCATTGTTTAACGATACAACTTATCGTTTCGATCAAAGATTAAGAATAGTTAGTTTATATCAATTTGTGTTGTCTTCTACTGAGAGAAATTATACTAGATAATGAAATGACAAAATTGCACTCCTTTCTGAATGGAAGTGGCTCTTGTTTACAGTTCTAAACGATTAAAAACGAAACTATTTCCGACGTCGACAATGAAGTATGGCAAAGCGAATATAAGTGGTGTGATAAGCTTCTAAGACTTGTCAAAACAATATAATGATCACGCTTTTGTCTCTATTAAATGTACCACAAAGGTCGAAAAGAAAACACGATTGAAAGAAAGGGTACAGAAGTCAGCGATCTTTTGTGTACGTGAGTCACGTTTGTTGTTTACGTGTTTCTTGTGACGAATAAAATCCAGCTTCCTGTAGAGTAAGCTGAAAAAATTTTATACACGGATTGGGCGGACTATGTTAAATTTTTTTGGCGGATGTTCGGCATTCTTTTGCTCCCTGCTCACTTCGTCTATGACGATGTACTTGTTACAGCCTGGACACCGACTGAAATCGATGAAAGGTTGGAACGGCAAGTATGTAATGGGATATTGACAGAGGCTCTACGGAGAAGTTGAAGAATTGAGCGACAAAATATTATAGACTATGATTTACATTTTTGATCCAATATGCCCGTAATGACATCTATTCTCCAGATTTTGCCTACTACATAGCGAAATAATTTCTTTCCCGCTGAACAATAAAACCTACCCGAAATCTGCCGGGGTTAGTCCATGCAAGAGTCCAATTTTGTGCTAAAACAAAAAAATTAAAGTAGAAATAATAAATACTAAAATGAAAAAACAAAAAAAAAGTGTATAAATAGAGATAAATAAAGAAATCTGGTCAAGTCACTCAGGCGTGATGAAGCTGACTGGGGAGAAATTCAACTCCACTCTGAACAATGCACATTATTTTCATTAGGATACTATTTGAATTATTCTCTCATGTTACAAGACACGGAGAAACCAACTTTTACCACATTAGAAGTAAAACGAATTCAAATTCTATTGCCGTCGCGCATCAAAGCTGGGTGTATTTAAAAACGTCGCAGCGTGCACTATAAGGTACATAAATAGCGGGAGCCTTTCATAGACTGCGACAGCGACAGTACCGCCGGAGACGTAGCCAATCACTGGCATAAATTCGCACATCCATAAGGTGCAAAGTAGTACAAGAAACATTGGTTCCTGCGATCAAACACAAAGTGAATAAAAGCTGCCTCCGCCTTTTAGACTTACGGGAAGCGAAGACCTCCAGATACTTTGAAGGGCAAAGGTGAGTCGAATTCCATATATTTACGTTTCTCTTGTGTCAATCTACGGGGGAATCATGCATACTAAGTCTTTAAGTTTGACGATAGATCTAAATGCTGGGGAGACATTTGCCTCAACAGTATTGAGATCAAGCTCTGAAGTATCTACCGCAACAAATAGCGAGGCAAATCAAGGCCTAAAGATTGAATTTTACTAGCATTGTTTTTCATCCAACGTACTTCTCGTGTTTCACTCGAAACCAGATCATACGAGTTTCGCGAACGCAATCTAGTATAACAGCTTGCGAGCACAGTAAGAGATTCTACAATTGGCCAGAAAAACACTAATGGAGATTAAGAAGTTCTAACAAAGCTATTTTCAATTAGAAGCAGGCATGTCTGATTTGATTATTCGCGTGGTACGGTTAGTTTGTTTTTTGAACAACAACATAAACACATAAACAGCTTCATTGTGACATTTGCCACACAAGCTGGTAGATTTCAGGTTTGCCAATCGTGTACTTATGAAAAATCACTGTCAAACGGAAAAGTGTTTCGCTTACCAGGGTATCTTCGTGACTGTTCCTGAATGTCTAGATGATCATGGATGTCAAAGAAGTATAAGGCTTGGTTTGCGTATTGACTAACGGCTGAGGTATTTGCAGTGATTACGTGACGCGGATACGGTTGGTTATAATTACAACACTCCTAAAGTTTAACCTCGTTTGCATAGTTTTGAGATTTGATATGTTTATCTTTAGGGAAGCCACGCTTGAATAAACTTCCCTACACCGTTGCCTTTTACATGTATCCGTTTTTTGTCTTGCCCTTTTTGTCTTGGTTCTTGATTGTTCTGTTCATTAAAATTCTGAAAATAAGTCGAAAATGATATTGATAGCGTAAGCCAACTCTAAAGCATTTCAACCAGAATCCTAGACAAAACTATTAGTCATTTGACTGAAATATGTGTAGCGTTGACAGGTAAGGTTCGTGACCGGAGGGTATGAAAAGGTTTTCCACGCAACTACTCGAGGTAGACTTACAGTATTCTCTCCGAAATTCACTCAGCTGGCTCGTGGAATGAACAACTGCACGAACGCGATCGTAGTTTACTGTCGATCTTAGGGCTGAATTGACCTTTTGAATGGAAATACATTGCAGCTAAGAGTAATTGCATGTTGGGTGTTTGAGCAAGCCTCCGGAAGCTATAGACAGTAATTTTCTTTTGAAAACAGATTGATGTATCCTCTACACCTGCTCTTTTCCTATGGCATTATTGAAAAGGAAACATCACGCTAGTGCTAAGAAATTGAGGAGTGCCGGGTTTTATTAATTAAGATTTAGCTCAAAACAGCTTCAGGCTTAGATCGGCTGAATTGTCCCTACATGCGAAATAGCGGACCATTTTATCCGTTCTTTATTCATTTTACATCCTTTGCAAAAAATAACGAAACTCTCATTTCATTCTTTAGTATCGACCAAACAGATTGAAGCGCACTTAAACTCGCTGTGTGGGTGATGCATGGGGGCGAATATACCAGAGAGTTGTTTTGTTGAAGACGTTCAGCGTTTAACGGTGATTGAATTCTCACAAAAACTAAATTACATTAAAAATCGAGAAATTCAAGATTGTCGCTGCTGCTAAGACAACCATAACTAACTCAAGTGCTTTTTTCTCGTGGTTGAAATTGTTCAGTTTAGCTTTCAGCTTGAATTCAGTGAAGATGGTTGAACGTAAATTTTGACGAACATTAGACGAAGAAAAAATAGAATTAAGAACATTGAACAAAAACAAAAACAAAGCAAAGGTGGAATTGTCGCAGCTTGAATTCAGTGAAGATGGTTGAACGCATATTTTGACGAACATTGGACGAAAAAAATAGAATTAAGAACATTGAACAAAAAGAGAAAAAAGGGGGGAATTGTCTTCCAATTTCTTTCTTTTTTTAAGTTAGAATTGTTATTTATTTATTTATTTATTTTTTTAACATGAATTTCTGTGGGCGCACTCGCGGTGCACGATTCAGAATTATACGCCACCCCAACTGAATCAAGTTCCCTGTATTTTATTGCCGTACTTTTTTCCGCATTATTTTTAGTTTCGGATTTGCTAATTAAGTATGCTCCTGAAAATGTATTTTGATTTAATTTTGCTCTTTAATTAGAAGAGATTTGTGGCTTCATCTATGCTACTATGAATAAATGTAAAGTTGTGATGGAATACCAAACAGGCAAATTGCATTTTCTAAGCCAAGTCATTAGAAATTGGAGATGACTCCTTCCTTCGAAGAAAATAGACATTGATTATATTAACTGAGATAAAATTGAACAGGAATTGCTAAAAAATAAGTAAAAAAACTCGCCCATGTTAAATGTAAACGGGTATTTATAGGGGAAATACTGAGATATGTCCTAGTGCGAAAACTCTGATCTGATGGAAATCGCCAAATCGCAGACTACTATGAAATTAAATTGGCTTTATTGGATTAAAACAGCAGGTTATTATGAATTGAACGTTCCAAGAAAAGCCATTGGAAATTTTGTTTCATCTAACATCGAAGCCCATAACATGTGAAAGCGTTCTTTCTACAACAACAACTGGCAGGGTTCCAAGGCAGTTCTGGTAGGCCGTCCTTTCAATGGCAGTCGTAAATCGTAAAGCTTGAGGTGAGCTGTTTATGCGGCTTGCAATCTATTTGGCTTGGTTTACCACTAAAACTGCCCACTATAGTTTACGACATTTTAAACGAATGTGTGCATGTGCTACACCTGAATCTCAGGCTAAAAGGATTAGATAAGGAAGATAAAACTCATTTCGAGTTGGACATTTCATTTCACACGAAACTTGCAGCACTCACCTCTCGAGGGCTTCAGCAATGTCAGTCTCGTTTTGAAAACTGGTGCGGAATCCTCTTACGGACGAAAGCTCAAATGGCAGCAGTGATGGAGAATTTAGGAATTGAAATCTCTTGTGTTATCAAACATACAAGAACGGTTGGCTTCTTCCCTGTTCCGGAAGTAGCAAACAAACATACATAGTACGGTGATTGTTGAATTTTGGTCATAACATATTCACGAAAAATATATACACAGTACATGCACTCTATTAATCGTGGGAAGGTAGGTCAGGATGAATGGAAATGAGTCCTGTCTATCGTTCAAACGGTACGAGACCCACACCAAAAAAAAAAAAAAAATTAGGGTAAAGGTTTTAGGGCTCTCTTGGCTGCCTCACTGCGTTGGCTGCTTTCTGAAGAAACATTAAAATTGCAAATTTGCTCTCACTAAAGATTTCTTTGTTTACTGTTGTAATGACCTTTTCAATGAC
>Ga0126338_10002388_pt1 | contig 12893 bp, 7 predicted proteins | sample OrbCmetagenome_2_FD_92529 | JGI IMG/M metagenome (GOLD analysis project Ga0126338, IMG submission 92529) | Coral microbial communities from Petempiche,Puerto Morelos, Mexico - Orbicella C C metagenome | ecosystem: Host-associated > Invertebrates > Cnidaria > Coral | place: Petempiche,Puerto... | reverse complement strand
TTTACGCTAGTCTCCTCCTCAGCCGTTTTCTGAGATGTCACGCAACGCTTCTACCCATTTGGGGGAGCGTTGCGTTGCGTGACAGTCCCAAATAACGGCTGCGGATGAGAATACATGTAGTTTTATTCCAGTAGAATGAACCTGCCTACCTTGTATTCCTTTCCTTTGTAAAAACAGGTGCACCTAGCAGAGTCGATACATTTTCCGTTCTTATCCAACACTTGTCCTTTCGGGCAGAAACAGCCTTCGGTGCACGATTGACACTTGAATCCTTGTCTGGAACAAGTCGAGTCGCAACTACAACTTTTGTAAACCTTTCCTGTCCCGTCACATTGGTCCTCTGGTGGCACAATGGCACGAAAAATGTACAATCAGTTTAATAAAAAACGATGTGACGTAACAGAGTTCCTCTCCCATATATACGCTTCATTCCCAAGGTAATACTTCTCAAGTTATTTTTAGACATGGTACACAGTTCTCGCGCGGTAATGTTAAAAAGCAAGTTGCGAAGATGTTTTCGTGGAGCTTGAAAATGCGTGGAAAGCCGCTCGAGATGTTCATGTGGGAAAGAGAATTTGATTTCTCTAGACCGTCCTTTCGAAACAGAGAGTGATCTAAAACTAACGTGAGAGGGATTACCTTGGAAATATGACCTGTATGGGTGATTAACTCGATACCCCTTTGTAAACTGGGAAAGCGAAGTAGTCACTTTTAGAACTTGTCCAACAAATTATTATTTTTTACTCTACCACGCAGACTAAAGTTCGAAATCAATGTTATGGTGAAATTTACAGGGGCGGATCCAGGATTTTTCTCAGGAGGGGTGCATCACTAAGAATGGCGTAACTGGCTGGTGAGGTAAACAAATTTTAAAAGCAAATACGGATAGGAAGACTTCATCTCAGGGGTGGGAGGGGGGTGGGGGAGAGGGCTGCTCTGGGCTTAAGGCCCATTTCTCGTTGTCTAAATCTGGCCTATATCATATCCATCTGTTTTTGGCTACCTTTGCCTGCCTTGCACTTTCGTTAGATTTGAAGGCAACTGTGCGCATCGCAAAAGACAGACAGCATTACGATAACGTTGCATTTATACTCAGTTTAAAAGAGTTCAACACGCAAAGCCGCAATCAGTAATTAAATTCTTCTAACTTGTCCCCATAAAGCTGTTTGGGGGAATCAGTTACAATATCAAGACAACTACATTAGGTGTGATGAGTTCGTTAACGAACTGGTTGTAAACGAACAGTTTTCAGAAACGATGACGGCGCTAGGAGGAAAATGACCACACACAAGGAAGAAAGTAGGGAGTTCAAGCCCCCGTGCCCAAGTATCCAAGTATTTTTGAATCCGCAACTTTTCTTTCCAGATACGGCTTCCGTCCTCACGCATCCGGCGAATTCGGCAGCGAATCCGGATATTTTTGCTACGTGTGGACAGGCAAATTCGATTTGAATACGTTACGTGTGGACAGGGAAATTTTTGAATACGGAAAGAAAAAGTCGCGGATTCAAAAATATCCGGATTCGTGTGGACGGGGCCTAAGAAGGCTACGTACGACGGCAACGGCACCGTTGCTAAACAAAAGGTTTTATGTACGGAAAAATGACTGTGTACGTGCGTTTTAAATCATTGTACATTTCTTTGCCGTCCTCTGCAAAACAACAACGTGAAATGACCAAATTCTGCGTAGCTCTCATGCGTTGCGGCAGGAGCAAAGTCGATGAGCAAAGAACGTGAACCACGACGGCTAATTTTCTTAGTTTTTACGTGAAATTTATCGCTGTGTCCCAGATTCAGTTTTGTGATAGTTTTGACAGTGATAAACAAAGTAAATGACTTCAGAGCATCGCGAGATTCGTAGACAAAATATCAAATCATTTTTTAATCGACGCTGTCCTTGGCGTCGCCGTCGTCGTTATTTAAGCTCCCTGGTAAGTTAAGCCAAAAAATTAAAACAAAAGCATGATAGCTAACAAAGAAAGGCCAGTATTCAATGAAACTTTTACCTTTGCAAATCGGGCAGCACTGTCCTTTAAGAGTAATCACATCCCCTGACTTCCCTTTACAATCAGGTTTTGGACAGGAGGGTGGTGAGCAGGTAATGTTACCCTCCTAAAACAAGCAGAGATAGACATACCCGGTAAGTACTCGAGCCAATGTGAAGCTAAAGAGCTTTAGTCTGTTAACAGGCCCCTTTGGGCGACAAATAATCGGCGACCGGAACGAGTTGAGTGCGGTCTTGGACGGAAGATCTCGCTACGAGCTCTTCCTGTCCAGACTGCGTTTGACTTCATATTCAGCCAATAGTCTGCCAGGGTAATGTTGATAATGCTGCACAAGTTTTCCTTTTCAACGCAAATGTGCAACCATTCAAATGAATGCTAATGAACAGTACTGTTACGCAAAGCTATTTATTATACTATACAAGGTGATTTTAATTTTCACGTCGGTGGGTGAAAGCCTACTTTGTGACCAATCAGTACTAATGCGCAGTAATTTTACTCGGTTCTATCCGAACATTTAAGTTTCAACCTCATAAAATCCATGCCTAGCGTTTATCTATTCTGATATTGAGCAGAATTCTGATACCGTGTGCACCGTTTCTTTTTCAATTATTTTACAAAATGAAATTTGACTTGATTTCAATTTTAAACTTGGGCGTCCTTATAAGTGAAAATGAAACCTACCGAACACTTGCAGGTCTGGCAGCTATCGTTTCCTGATTTCCATGTTTCGCCGTGCAGATAGCTTCGACCGTTGTCTTTGCAAACTTGACAGATGTGAGTGCAAATCACTTGTCCCCACTGTCAACAAGAAAACAAAGTGAGAACGGATTTAAACTAGCAAAATAATGCTCATTTTAATACACTCCTGAGCGAAGAAATTAAAGCGTCTTGCCAAAGAACAAACACAATTATCCCGACCAAAACTGTATCGTTTATGGGTGTCAATCTAAAACGCATTCATTATAAATGATAGTAGAAAAACGAGACAGAGTCGGCACATTCAAGGGTATACTTATATTTATAACCCACCCATTAATCTTGGTGCGATTTTATTGGTTACTTTACGTCACGTGGTGAAAACTCACGGGACAGTTATCACGCAATAACCCCCTCCTGCGTCGATATTTGTCCTCCGATTGCTTCCGTCGAAAAGAAACACAGTCAGCACAAGAGTTTCAAATATTCCTTTCTCTTATTTTACATGGAAGGAAACTAAACTCGTTTAGTTGAGTCTAGCGATAGTGATATTAAATAGCTGGTCGCAAATGCTGTTCCGGAAAGTACATCAAGTTTTTGAGTTTTTGATCTAAGGGGCATTACGAGAGTTAATTTCTCATGACAGCTGGTCAAGTTTTGGTCCAATCACAGTGTAAATAAAGTTAGTTAAACCAACCAAATGTACTTGCTTGCTTACGTCAATCACGCGCATTCGCCATCAGATCACCACTGGCTTTTTACCATGTTTACGAGCGGTTTAATTGTGATATGAAAGTTAATGGGAGGGTTATAAAATAAATAAACCCCTTTCTGGCTCGATGGTATCTCGGTTGATAATGTCCTTGGCTGAGAGATTGTCCTCAAAATTTCACATTTGCTCTCGAAGCTTCGCTTCTCGGCCAAATATTCTATTTTCGGACAATCTCTCAGCCACGGACATTATCAGCCGACATACCAGCCGCCTGAAGAGGTTTATTGACTAAATGCTGCCCTCCTCCAGTGATCCGGCAAATTTTCAGCGAGTTTGTAACACATGAAATTGTTATACACGTAATTGTTTTCTTTGGGAGAAACTTTAAGACAAACCATCTGTTAAAAAGCCAGAGGAAGAAAGGTTATTGTTTACAGCCGATATAAATTAACCGAAGGCTACGCTTTGTCCACAATTAATTGAGCCTTGCTCTTGGAGGTAGTTGAGGAAGTTTGTTTATAAATTTTGACCTTCCGACTTGTCCTTAGCCAATGCGAAATCACTCATTCTTTGCAAGTATAGGAAAAGTTCTCACTGCTTGTTCCGGCTTTGATTGACCAACAAGTGTCGTTGGAATCCGCTCGTAAACAACAGCCAAAACAAACCGCAAAGTGGTATTGTGCTCAATTCACAGCTTTAGCTACATTACTTTAGCTTTGTTAATTGCGCCATCCTGTACACTTAATGCGCATGCTCACCTTACACTGACACAAGGTACACTTGTCCTTTGTCCAGCGGTTTCCGTCTTCGTACCTGAACCCGTCCATGACGCAATCCTTTGTCCCCACGACATCTGAACATTCACACTACAGTGGAAGGGACAATTCAAGTTCACTGATCAGAACATTTACCAGGTAAATCAAGAACTCAACAATTAAAGAACTGTTCACGTCCTCTAGTAAGTAAGCAAAACCTTTTTTTAAACACGATAAAGATTTCAGCTTTGCAGCTCATGGGGTTGTGTAAAAATAGATAAGTGAAAAAAATGGATGAGGCGAAAGCATGAGACAGCGAAAACTGATAAAGGACAGGTGCTTTAATTTCTACGTTGGCGTTTTATAATAGCTTTTGTCGCAGTCATCAGCGGTTTGACATACAAACGAGGCGAGAGGCAGGGTCACTTTTCTGCTTTGTATTGTCCTTTCGCCTCTTTCGCATGTCTTTTCCAACTAAACAGTATTTGACCGCAGGCGCACCTTCAATAACAGCTGTTTTCCTTCGAGGTCTCAGTGGCGATAAACATTGAATTCAGTTCTAACAAGAGAAGATCAAGGCAATTCACCTTGATCTTCTCTTGGTTTAAAATTAAGAATCATTGTTTTCTCAAAAGAAAACAGGTGCTGAGATTGTTAAAATCAGGAAAAGAACACATCGGCATGGCAGGTTGAGGATATAGCTAGTATGAAGGAGTGTATCGGTTAGTAAGCTGTGTTTTTCATTCACCATTGCCTCACCTTTGCTGTTGTTGGACAATCGCGTAAAGTATTTCCCAAAATAAACTTAACGTCTTGAAGATCCCCCTACAAACAGTTGTAAAGAGCTGTCATTGTTCACAATCCAAAGATAGCAACAAACCCATTTCGTTAAATTTCAGACCCACTGAACCCAAAAGAAGAAGAAATAAAGAGGTTGACGTCACTGAAACGTTGCCATTGGTTAGTTGTTCCGACAGACATTAACACTTAGTTGGGTTTATAACCATTCCCCTTTATTAACCATACTCAGGAGAAAGTAAATTTAAAGAATTAATGAGAAAAGTTAGACAAATAAGGTCTAAACTTATTTGCATAAGTAATTTTCATGAATGCACAGTATCTTTATGAATGCACAATATCTTTTGGTTATTTCTGAATAAATAACGATTAAAATATTGATACGAATTAACAGATCACTCATATATTTTACGGGCGAGAAAATAACGTAACTGTACGCATTAGGCTTAAATTAATGACAAATTTACCTGTTCTTAGCTAATCACAATGAAATAATTTTCTCAGTCATATAATAAATGGGACAAACATCCTGCAAACATTAACTTCTTTTGGGGTGAATAAACTTGAAAAAAAGAGTAAATGAAGAAAGCTCCTTCAAACTTTTCTTGGGTCCCGTTCAAACTACGCCGGAGGAACTTGAAAACGCAGCTTCATTTCTACCGTTACAGGTAGGACGTACCGTCCACACTAATCCGTCACAAAAACGAAGCTTTTCGAAAACGCTCTTCAAACTGGAGGAATTTGTAAACGCCGGCTTTGCGTTTTACTGTGGACGGAAAACATTTCGAAAACGAAGCTTTTCGTTTACGTCGACAATATGATAATTATGATAATTATGCACGTGTTTTACTCAAACACAAATGCAAAATGACCGGTGATTGTCGCGTTTTTAAATTCCTCCGGCGTAGTGTGGACGGAAAACAGTTGATGCGTTTTCAGAGTGAAACCTCCGTTTTCAAATTTCTCCAGCGTAGTGTGGACGGGATGTTACTCACCTTACTCGTTATTTATGTAAAAACGTTAGTCTTCTGTATACTAGCTTACCTTAAACCTACTGGTGATAACACCAGTATTTTCCAAATACACTTCGAAGATCTGAGCAAGTCGAAGCTGGGCGTTTTGAGGATAGGCAACAATCTGCTGCTTGAATGGATGCACGCTGACCATTTCGTCATCTACGAATATCCTCAGCATCGACTGACTGTCCTGTACTCGGACCGCTACCTTGTGCCATTTTGTGAGGTCCAAAGATGTTTTACTGGTACCTTTGAATGGCGCTAACCGCCCGCCTGGGACTTGAAGTGAGACAGTGATATCAAGACCTTTTCCTCCACTCTTGCCACTGAAATACCAAAAATGAAAAAAAGTTTTAGATTAGAAATAACGACTTCCTTATTAATTTGGATTCTCTACATTTTCATCACCTCTCTATGTGACAATGTATTGGTTATGTAAAGAGAAAACATATGTTTATCACTCAAAAGAAACTGATATAATTTCTTTCTGTCTTGTGGGAAAATTTTCTGTCGAATTTGTATTAAAAATCTAAAAATTATTTTAAAAAGAAAACATGGCCAAGCAAGGAAAGAAAAAGGGTAGAAAAAAATCCATTATAAAAAGTTAAAAAGAGGGTGAAAATAGTCTTGCATGTGATAGCCTACCAAAACACGAAAGCCCTCTCCACTCGCCTCGCTTGTCTCGCGTGTCTCTCTCGCGGCTTCGTCGCTCGCGTCGCCGGCCAAAAACACGAGAACCTGCTCGCAGGCTATGCATATGCGTGAGGAAATGACAGATTTTTCCGTCTTATACCAAATGAGCTTAGAATGTATCGAACGGAAATACTAATCTATCTTGAGGTTGAAATTACACAAACGTCACAAATTTTAAAGTTAACACAAAACTCACGAGACGACAAACTTGAAATACAGATCATGTCCGCCTTGTGAAGAAATAGAAACAATAGGGTTGTCGTATCTTCTGAGAAGATCGAGCTTGACGTAGGCCGAGACGATGAAATCATGGCTGTTGTGGATCATTTTATCTGCCTGTTCAAACGCCTGCTGACTTGCTATGAGATCAGTCGTAGACGTGGTAAATTGATATGCGGCACTTTGGTCGTTTTGTCCTGTGGTTTTTGTGACCCCGGCGAATGCTTTGTCACCAAGCCCAACTGCTTTGAAAAGATCGACTTCTTTTGCCAGATCTGAAAAGAATTAAATAACACGTTTGAAAGCACGCAAACAGACAAAAAGAAGTGGAAAGTATCAATAAAAATAGGTGCGACATTCTAGAAAGCTTTCAAGAATGACCCAGTATCAGCGGCTAGCGCTGTCGATGTTTCAGTCCGTTTCAACGTTGAATCGAAACGTAAGTTGAAAGAAGAGTCACAAACGTTTTTATGCATGTGCCTTTCAACTTGTCCTCTAAACAATTACTAGGTAGACACGACCACTAAAACTCAATGATTTTTATCTGAAGTATAAATAGCTGTCGTTTAATTTATTTAGTTTGAACTAACATCTTTCAAATAAACAATGAAAGCATATCCATGGAAGTAAACAGCTTAAGCAAAGCAACGATGCTAAAGATACGATTCAAATCGAAGCTGAATTTTGCTAAAAAATATTAGGAGGATGTACCATTGGCCGACATAACTATCAGCAACGGACCAAGATATGATATGACCATACAGAATTATTGACCTCTCGCAACTGATTCAAATACTGTAATTTATAAACCTTCTCTCGATTGTTGCCTCGCCAAAACGTGCTAACAGGCTCCTAAAACGGTTTTCTTTACATTATTCCAAGGGTAAGTAGGGCTGAAACAGTTGTCCTAGAATACTACAGGATTACTGAAAGTTGGGTTAACTTCGCATAGCCTGTAGCATAGCTTTTCTATCAAATATTTGAAGGCATTCCACACTTTTTGTCCCGTGTCATAATAACACAGTGTTACGAGAAAGATATTCAATCATGTACTATTAAATAATATTGTGCTTAGCTTGGAACTAAGAAATCCAGTGAAGACTTAATTTTGGGGCTGGGAAAAACGAATGTATAGACCATCTTCGTTACCTCCAAATCATCCGACCCGCTAATATTACGCCTCTAAGTCTTGTAAAGATGACTACACAAACAAGCAGTCAATGACTAGCTTTACCTTCATTTGATGAGGTTCCCTTCGTAAGGAAAAACACTAGAATAACTGCAAAAATCCAGTCACAGATTCGACCCATCGCTGCGTCTACGTCTAATATTGAACAATGGTGTCCTCGAGAAATTATCTGATATGCGTTTGGTGACCTCTCGTGTCTGTCTGATGAGTCAATAAGCTGGCTGTATTTATTTAATAAGCAACTTGAGAAACAATATTGGGGAGGGGCAAGGATGACGCAAGTCCGTGAAACAATACATGTCGCCGAAGTCAGGAAACATGGAGACGACGTAATCACCAGTTTTCGGAAAGATTTGGACACGTGTACAACAAAAGGAACAACCACAAATCAGCAGAGCTAGCAAACGTGCTTTAAATGAAAACAGAAGACTTCATCATGGAAGAACGTGTGAAAATGACATTTCTTGAAGCTTTCATCACAGGAAATAGCAAACGTTCTAGAACAACCTAGTCTTTACAAATTCCCAAGAGAGGTTTAATAACATTTTCTGAGTTTTACACTTACCCACGTCACAAGCTTACCCGCTGGGGTATCTGTGATGATATAATTGTGCAATAAATAAAACGTCATTGGACCTGCTAAATCCTCTACAGTAGCCGCTCCCAAATACTTTTTTCCCACTTTCGTGACGAGATTATTTCCCAACCGGAAGTGAGAGGTACGAATCAATTCGATGTCATTTGTTTTGCTAGGGAGTGGCGCAAAATCAATATAATGATGTGGGGTTGCTGAAACTATGTGCCGGAAACAGAATCCCATGTTTTTGAGCAAAAACCAAGAAAAGCCCGCGAAGAAAATGTTCGCGCGGAAACCGTCGTGAAGCACTTCTTAGTTGATTCATTTACAGAAAAGATGCCTGTTTCTTCTTTTTATGCACCGAGGTGTCGGCCATCACGGTCAGGCCCGCCGGTGCCGGTTTATTCGTAATAATGCTCAAATGCAACTTGAAAATTTAACGCTCTGGACTGTAGGAAGGTCCCGAATGTGTCAGGGCATTCTGGGCGATGACTAATAGATGTTTAGATAAAAACCGTAGTACCTAGCTTAGCCTGCGTAGCTAGCAGGCATTAAACAGGGGAGGGGGTGGCAAAGCGTGATGGAGGGAGGGGGACTGTGACTAACACTTTTTGTCATAGTGTGTCTCGAAATAGCGCCTATCGCGCTACAAGTAGATGTATTTGATACACAAATAAAGTCAAATAGAGTTTGTTACTTGCCTGCTTGCTTGCTTCCTTCGGCCTCATCAACTATCTCTTCATAGAAATCTCGAGCTCGTAATCTAATTGTTAAATAGAAACACGAATGGAAGTTTGGGAGAACGAGAAATGCTCAGTGGCAACACGAGCCGTCAGGCGAATGTTTCTACAGTCTTTTCGAGTTCTCCCAAACTTCCACGAGTGTTTGTAATTACCAAATTGACGTCAGTTTTTTACGCGTCTGTCCTAGCTGCTATTGATCATGAATTTCTTCATAGTAGTCTGCGGATCCACAGCAACTTTGACAATTTTATGACGAAATTCATTGTCAATCACACAGGACAGACGCATGAAAACCTGACGTCAATTTGTTTTTTACAATAAATTATTACATAAAACCTAAAATAATGTGTCTGTCCGCTTATTGACAATGAAAATTAACCAATGAGCGAGCGAGAATTTCTGCAGTTATTGTAAAAAAACTCAATGGAAACACGGAGAACATGTTGTTTTTTTAGAAAATTCCGCTACGAAAACAAAGAAAACAACCCGTTTACTCAAAATGTGAAATGTCTTTGCTCGCTCAATCATCACGCCAACAACTTGTGATAGCTCTGTGTTTCTATCGCGTTTTAGTATAAATCTACCAGGATTCTATCACGAAAGCCGTTCTCTGATTGGCTACGCTACTCTCTATCTATTCTGTTGTAGATCAGTAGTGAGAAGCCTAGCAGTGTGCGGTTGTTAACAAAACTACGGCAGCTTCTTTGCTTTATTGAAGAGGATTTAAATAAAGTTCTGAATGACCGGTAGATTTATTCTAAAACAATTAGATTATTGCGCCCTCGTCAACCGTGATCACGCGATAGAAATCTCGAACTCGTAATCTAATTGTTTAATAGAAACACGATTTTTACTAAATCAGTGCACGTCCGCGGTAGCCCAGTCTTGACAACAGCACTACCCATTGGATCCGATCCGCAGATTATCTACTCTGTAGACTGAATTTGAGCCGGCTGAGAATCGCGGCTCTGAACAGAATCCCGCTGGAAATTTTGCTCATCAAGAGACAACTAGCCGGTAATCATTCACTTCTTTGTGTACAAATAGGACCAAAAAGCTTACATTTTGGTTTAACAAATCAATTCAGGCTGGAAACTACATTCAGATACCATTAGCGTGAACTGACTGAAGTGAGCAACTTAAAACTCCTGCTGCTCTGATCTGGAACTTTTTGTTTGAAAACAGTTTTGTTTGTTTTGGATAAATAATCATCCTGGACGTGGTTATCGAAGCATCGTGATTTGGCAGTGTCTCGCAGATCAATTATTTGCCGAGGTCGAAGGCTGAGGCAAATAATTGACAAATCACGATATAATTTAGACATGTACAAGCACCTGACTTTGTATCAACATTTTCATGTAAGGAGTTGAGTTATCACAAAACTCTTTGTGCAACTGTATGCTGACAGCTAGTTGACCATCAGATTAAACTGAATCATGATACAAACATGGATGAACTCTTCTATTCACTCTGAAAATATTATGCAAATCACTACCTGCTGATCAACACATACATGTAACCCCAAAACAATCTGTCATAAGAAGCATACAAAATGTTACAATGACAGTTATTAAACAAAAATAAAAATAAGCCCACAAGTACGCACTGCGGACCTATTTTTATGACTGCTGTGGTGTAATTTCATCATGTTCACTAATACATGTAAGCAACTAACGCGATGGTAAAAAATGTCGCTTCATTGTAGAGCGCGTGATTTTTGAAGGCTACAGGCGGCGTGACAAGTGAATCAAGAAAACAGTTGTGGGAAGCCTTAACAAACCTTCAGACGCGATTGTAATTGAATAAATTGACGTTTCAACAAGGGTCTGGGCTAATTTTTGACGAATCCCCGTTAAGCGGCCAAGCTCTATTAAGGGTCTCCAGCACTTTTCCAACAGCTATAATTTAACGGATGAATCCTAACTATTTTTATCAAGAGGTACTATAATATTGGTATCACGTAAATTGCCAGCCATTGGTGAACCAATAACGGCAGTCTTTATGGCATAATAGGTAACCATAGCAACAGTATAGCCTGTTAGAAACACCCTCAATCTTAGCTTTAAGTGCTTATAGAATACTGATGACATGAATAAAATCAAAATTTCATTTGTTTAACTTAGTTGACGGGTGGAATACAGATAATTCTAGATCATTGGAAAAGCAATTCGAGACTTTTCATTGACTTAGCCATCATGGGTTATGAGCCATTATACCATGCTTTACAAATATAGTAAGCGTGCGCGTGATTTTTTAGAGCGTCTTTTTTTTAGTTTAGCTCTCTAAATTTTGGGGACGTTTTCAATAAAACAATTATTCCGCTCACTAAGTGTTAAGTAGATAGGCGCTACGCGCCTCGTAGGCTATCTACTTAACAATTCTACCACGAGCGCACGTTGGATATGAGATGGTAGGACAGGTAACGTGGCGCCTAGCGCCGAGTTGGCTATAATGATCTCATATCCAACACGCGTGAGTGGAATAATTGTTTTATTTAAAAGCGCCCCCAAAATATAGAAAACAAAACTAAAATGAAAATAAAAACGCCCTAAAAGATAACGCGTACGCTTACCATATTCATAGGGCATGGTCTAATGGCTCATAACCCGTGATAGCCAAGGCAATGAAAACTTTCAAATTGCATTATCCAATGGTTCAGTTTTTAATAATATTTCGTATCCAACGCGCGCTCGTGGAATAATTGTTAAATATAAAGAAATATAGGTTTCTCCAGTATCTTATTTTACGCACGCTAAGTCATTGAAATTCACGCTCGTTGACGTGCGTGAAAAACTAACCTAAGAATTAGAAAATAATAGAAAAAGAAAATAGGAGTAAGAATAAAGAAAAGTGTAAACGTGAGAGCAGAAAGGATCAAACATCATTCAGCAAGTGCCTGTATGGAATAATAGGCTGGTGCCGAGTTACATTCACACAAAACGAAGGCGACTTGGTCTCTAGATAAAGCTTTGGACTCGCTTGTAACATTTTGAATATAACGTGATTTCTTATCATTGGTGGCGCTTCTTGCTTAATCCTCGCTATAAATTCACGTGATATTTCCGTCATGTTTATTTCAGACCTATCATACTCTCGATGTTTGGGATTGCCAGCTGCGACAGGGGCAAAGAGGAGTGCTTGGCCGCCAAATTTGACTTCAACAGCTATCATAGTGTCTCTGTTACTTGCAAAAATACAGCCACGTTCATATTTCGTTGGATAGGGAAGGACATGTTCAACAGCTTTATGGTGGAAAGCGTTAAAGATGGCGTCGAAAAACACGGTGGGGAGAACGAGAGATGGTTCACTTATACCACATAAATCTCTCCTTCTGTTTAATACAATGCTTGCTCCATGATGAACCTTATAATCCAACACACCCACTGCTGGCTCGTAATCTAGCAGCCACTTTTCCACAGCTCGGAAGGGCGACATCTTAGTCATGTTGGCGGGTGTAAACTCGTTGTACTTGAGAATGATGTCGTCGTCC
>Ga0126338_10002387_pt1 | contig 12894 bp, 5 predicted proteins | sample OrbCmetagenome_2_FD_92529 | JGI IMG/M metagenome (GOLD analysis project Ga0126338, IMG submission 92529) | Coral microbial communities from Petempiche,Puerto Morelos, Mexico - Orbicella C C metagenome | ecosystem: Host-associated > Invertebrates > Cnidaria > Coral | place: Petempiche,Puerto... | reverse complement strand
ACATGTTTTACAGGTTTAACAGACATCAAATTATGTAAATATTATAGCATTTTGTAAAGCTTAGCTCTAGTTTTTGTCACAATAAACACTCCTCTATTTTTTATTAAAAAAAATTATTATTATTATTATTATTATTATTATTATTATTATTATTATTAGATTGCCAAAATGTCAGTCACAGCAACGGTTTTTGTCAGAGCAACCTCAACCGGACCATCTAGATAAGCTCTGATATTCCTGGGTTCAAACCATTTTCAAATAAATCCAGTGGTGTAAAGCTCCAGTTCATTATTTAACAATATGGACAATGGACCAAACATCCCAAAATTTGGAATGCTAGGTTTGTAGGTTTTAAATTACGTAGGTCCACCGCAAATTCTCCCCCACCCCTCCCCTTCCTCCAGCTGACCCCTTGCTAGCATCTTGTCAACTTTTCCAAACATTTCACTTGAGTACCTACATGTATTTATACTTCCACGCAAAAAAAGACATTGAGAAAAAACGTCGCTTTGGTCCAAAAACCAAAGTCAAGGGCAAGGGATGTCACAGTGTACTTACATTTAAATCCAATGACCCCACAAACACTCTCACTGGATCTTTCATGTACTGATCAGCCATTCGCTGGACTCCCTTAGGCCAAGTCGCACTGTGAAAAAATAAGACAGGTAGCAATTTTAAGATGTTAATCTATACAAATTATCGAGCAGGTTAATTTAATGTCATGAAAGTACTTGTGATGTAAAAAAATTACTTGCAAGAAAAACAAGGACAGCTATGACTGTAGAAGATTAACACGGAAACAAATAAGAAACTTGATAACAATTCCAAGAAGCTTCAGAAACCGACCTCCTTTGCAAGAAAATGCATAATAAAGGGACAAAAACTACTGTCCATAATAATAGGTGTCCACATTAAACTTGTGGGTGTCTTTAAGGCTTGGGACTTGACCAAATCATAATTGTAGATAACGGTGAGTTGTCTTACATTAGATATTTCACCAAATGTTTCGAAAGTGGAAATTAATGTCATAACAGACTTTCAAACTTGAGCATTCATAATATAAAAGTTACAACTATGATTGTTTCAGTGGTAGGATGAACAGTGTACCTGGTCATTAATGTCTGCCGGTCAGGTCTGATATCAAGTAGAATCTTTCTGATTTCTGGTTCAAACCCCATATCCAACATGCGATCGGCCTCGTCAAGAACCTTAAACAATGAAAAGAATGGCACCACAGTTACTACACTGAAGGAGACTAAGTGAAAAGTTCAAAATTAAGAAGTGATTTAATCTTACCAAATACGTAACACTTTTGACATCCATAATTTCATTCATCAGCAGGTCATTCAATCGACCAGGGGTGGCTGATAAAGAAAGAATGTTACACATGAACAGAATCTGTCAGTACAATTACTTCAATTTACCTTTCATAATCTGGAAAATGGAGATTCACCTTATATGTACCAGTAACAAATGAGAGTCCTGTCTGATAGCCCTGGGCTAGAGGATTTTTGCGTGGGACTAGTGGATTCCCTGCATCACTTGCCTCGCGCGCAATTGGAGATTATCGGGAAATGTTTTGAGGAAATTCAAATTACAGAAGTACTGTAACAGACAAACGTTTGCGTGGGTTAGTGAGTATGATTTTCGGGCTAACACATCACAGGTAGAGCTTCCATAAAAGGCACGCACCAAAGTTTTTTCTTTGCACTTGATGTAACATGATCATGTCCAAGTACAATGTACTTTGTTCTGACACTGGTGACTCATAAGGGATGTTCTAACTCAGAATTATGGAGCATCAATAGACTGGGGAAAACTCTTCTCCCTGTCTACTGTACACTCTCAACAGCTACTGTTGGTCTAGACCCAAGCAGCCTGAGAATCAGGACTACATTTCCTCTGGACACTTGATGCCAGGCAAGGGTCCGGTAAAGAACCTCATGAGATTGAGTAGATATGATAGAACGTAGTGTAACTTGTATTAAATGTAGTCACCTATAACAATCTCCACTCCTTTTTGTACGACTTGAATTTGTCCTTTGCGGCTCCCTCCACCATAAACACAGACACTGGAAAGAACAACTTTGGTTTAAATGAAACAGCATGATATGATGAAGGCAGTATATGATGCAGCACACTTGAAAATAAGAGTAAAAAGATAAACTCTCACCAATGGATAACGTATGTTTAAGTTCTAGTACTTAACTAGCATTTTGTTCTATAGATCCATAGCCACTCCAATTCAAAGGCAATAGAACTTAAACTGAGAACAGGGCTTGAAAGTATCTTGAATTCCAGCTCATCCTTCAGACATGCAACTCTCAAATTTTGCTTGTCCTCAGTAGGTCACAGGTTACTTTTTTCACAATTTTGTTGGCATATGACTTATCTGGATCGTTATCCATCGGGCAAGTGAGAATAAAAAGTAACTTGCTTGGCAGGAAAATCTCCATGTACCTGGCAGCTGTACCCAAACAACCAGATGGCACATTTTTTGAACCCTGTCTGTGAGGAACTGTCATTCCATTCTGGAATGCAACCTAAATAATCATAATGGCAACTGATTTTAATGCAACTACTGTAGAGTAGCCAAATTGAAACTAAACAAACTTAACAAGCTATGAAATCTAATTTCTTACTACTAGGAAAACTCCACCAACCTTCTTATTCCTCTGTAATGAAATTTCTTGACTTCAGCCTCAATTTGCAAAGCAAGTTCTCGAGTGGGAGACAAAATCAAGACTGTTGGGCCACCCCTGCTCTCACGAGGTCTGAAATGGCAACAGAAAAAACAATTATAAACTAATAAATACAACATATAAACAATAGCCGCCATCTGACACAAAAATATACTTGAATATTTGTCCACTGACAATATCTGTTCCGAGAAGAAAATAGTTTTGCGAGAGCGTGACTCGAGAGAGACTGTGAGTTTTGACAAGGACAAATATCAAAGCTTATGTTCATGCCAAATGGAGGTTATTGTGTTATTATCCTTCAAATATTTTTCCCAACACGTGCAGTTTTGAAAATTGGGGAACGTACACATAACTTTCAGAATGTTCCCAGTTTTAACCGGGGCATATTCAGTCACATGAATGCATTTACATGTAGACCAATCACACACAAACTAAAATATCTGATAGATTATAGGTAGCAATAATACACAAAGCCAAGTTAATAATTTTAATATACATGTAATACTATTTGAATACACAGACTTGTATTTACGTTTCTTGTCCATCGATATGAAGGAATGCAGGAAGAAGGAAAGCCAGTGTCTTCCCTGTACCTGTCTGTTAAAAGAAAAAAAGTACAGTAAGATGGCAAAATAGTATACAGGCTAAACACTGGACAAGTTGCTTTCCTGTATATACACTACTGCACTATCCACTTGATAGCAATTTATCCAGTGGATAGAGTTATCTGTTTGTTCAAACTTTACAAATTCTGAATTCTCAACTCAGCCCTCTTACCTCAGTATGTGTTTTGTCCAAAAGTGTGATTTCACATGGTTTTAATCTTTTTTAGCCAATCGTAGCCCAGAATGTGCTCATGTGTGCAAGTTTGAACTTTGCTGTCATAATTTTCGAAATTTTTTTCTTTACAAGTTGTAATTTCTTGCCATCTTTTGGATTTAGGCCAGCCTTTCTGCTGTTTTGGATTTTGCAGTCTAGCCTCGTTGCAGTTTAGTCATTGTAATTCGCTTTTCATTGCAGGCTTTGGATTATGTGGCTGGTTCATTAATTAGCTTGTATGTTTTGGAGTTTGAGTCTACAACTCCCTGAATACAATTTCGTACATTAACCAATCCACTGTACAACCAGGGCCTGATAATAACTACAGTAATTTATTTTGAGACTATAGTTGTATGAAATCAAACCACGACCTAAACTTGATCCATGATATTTTTTCCCATAATAAATATCTTTGGAGAAGCACAAGTGGGTCATTCCATACCTGTGCAATTCCTATCAAGTCCATTCCAGACAGGATAACTGGCCATGCCTGACACTGTTAAAATAAACAAAATGACGCAGATCGTACAGTCATCATCACTGCAATGTTGCTGCATTTTTGGATAACACAATGCTAAAACTATGACTACTCACTTTTGCTCAAACATAAAATGCCCCTACAACTCCAAGATGAAGAAATTAAGTGAATTTTCAAAGGGAGAACATTAATTGTGATCAATAGGCCACATTCAATATATCAATATTCCAGCATGGCTCCGAGGCTTTCCGCGCAAACTTCTATATTTGATTGTGTTTCCTTTGTATCCAAGTCTCTTTTGGGAATTGAGCCTGGACAAAAGAAATCTTGAAAATTTGCAATTTTGTCCTGAAAGCCTTGGAGCCATGTTGGAATATTGATCTATCGTATGTGGCTTATTACGTGATTGTAGTTTTTCAGCAATTTTTCCAAAACAAAACCACATAATTTGACAAAGACTTTTTCAATTTGATGTCACAACCCTGAGCATGTAAAACATGTACAATGTATATACATAACAGTCCTTTCATTAAATTTCCATCCACTTATAAAAATAAATAATTGGTTTTGGAGGTGATGGTCATGATACACGTAGCATTTCTTAAACTTTGCTATGAAATACAAAATGTTGCACTAGTTCAGAAAGAAATTGTTCCAGAGGCAAAACTGAACTACAACATGTACATTTGACTAACCTGGATTGGAGACGGTCTTGTGAATCCTGCTTTGTTTATTTCTGCCATGATTTCAGCTGCAACACCAAAAATGTGCACACTTAAGTTATACATGTAACTTACATACATGTAATACTGGAAGATACTGATGTACATGTAAGTTTGGTGATATACATGTACAAATACAGATCATAAATGTGCCATTCGTGGGGCTCCCTCGGGATGCCTTTCAAAAATGAAAGAGACTTACGGAAATCAGCATACGCTTCACCAAATGTTCTGACAGGATTGGGAATCTGCCTGTCTTGAACAGTCTCTCCATAGTTCTCGACCATGATTTTGTTGTTATCAGATCTAAGAATGAAAAGGTAAAATTGGTCAGCACTTGTCAAGGAGGGTGAATTTGAAGAGTCATTCACTCATAAGACAAGAATTCCCCAAACCAAGATTCATCAAGCTCTGTTAAAAAAAGTTTCAAATTTTAAAATTGTCCTTCCTGTGGTACATTTATAGGTTGGATGAAATCTAGACTCAACAGTAAGCCATTAAAATAAAAGCTATGTAACTAGTACATGTAAACAGCAATACGGATGATACCACAGTGCACATACAAGCCTAGTGCAGTGGCCCACCAGGCCGGAGCTTATTCTGGTTTCTGTAGCATGAAGTAACTAGGGGTATTTCTACTCCCCCCTGGATGGGATACGAGTCCATCGCAGGGTTACACCCAGCATTAAGTTTGCCAGTACCCTGGGTGGAGAGAGGCACTGTGAGAGTAAGGTGTCTTGCACAAGAACACAACCCAATGTCGCTGGCCAGGGCTCAAACCTGGACCGCTCTATCCGGAGACGAGCGCACTAACCACGAGGCCACCACGCCTCCCACAGGTGACACCATAATGACCTTTTAAAGGAGAGCTACAGAGTATTGAGCAGCACCTTAGTGTTTATCATGTGTGCATGTTCCTGTATACAGTTTACAAGGTGGTTCTGACTTGCAAGTCTGTGATTGGAACCCTAGTCAAGCCTACAGATGTATGAAAGCTATTTTAGTGCTCAGAACTTGTTATGTACTATGCTCTTTTCTGAATTTCTTCCCAAGTAAAAAAATTTTTGCCAGTGGTCTTATTAGTCAATTCAGCCTTGGTAGTCTTAAAGAATTCATCTACCCTACAGTACATGTCAAAGGCACATAGGCTGTATTACCTGAATTTCTCCACCTCCTCTTCATCCATGTTTGCAACTGACTGATGCTCACGATAAAAAACTTTCTTGATGGGTGGGAGACCTGGACATTCCAAAATGATCAAAAACAATAAATAATAATAAATAAATAAAATAAATGTAAATACAGTCAATTTAACATCAGTACTTTAAGTAAACATATAGAAAAGGAACACACCATCGAACAAGTTCTGAGAATACAGGTGTAGTACTTGTGACTTTTTAAAGCAGTTTTCTGTATTGCATTTCTTACTGCTTTCAAGCTCCACTGCAGTAATTAATGTGAAGTCACTATTTTTGACATTGCTGATTTTCATGGATGTCAGGGCAGGAAAAAACACAGGTCCCACTTCCCAGGGCAAGTAAATTTTCCTCTTGGGCAAGTTTGGTGGTCCAGTGGGCAAGTGAAATTAGCCTCACTAGTCTTGTTAGTAATATTTTCTGATCAAAAACAATTTCAAAACTTAAGACTACAAGATGAGCAAAACAATGAGTTAAAAACATGGATTTATTTAAAATCCAATCATACTTTATTCGCGTTTGTCCTCGGATCACCACACTGGCTGCCATATTAGATGTTGCATACAACAGAAGTCTGGCACAACTAATTAAGCACGTGGTAGATTCAAGATGGCAACAAAAAGCAGAAACATTCTGCATTTCTTTTCATCATCACTTTTGTTGTCACTAGACAAGTAATAATTGATAACTAAAGTAAGAAGTAACATTAAAAACTGAAATGTACTGGCCCACTGGGCAACTGGATTTCAATTTTTTTTTCCTGTCCTGGATGCGTGCTATAGATTATTGAACATTTTATGATACTCATTATAAATAATACATGTAACTACTCTGTAATAAATTATCACAAAAATATTACATGTACATGTACGAAAGGAAAAAAACTCATTTTAAAATAACTTTGATTTAGTTTTACCTTCCCATTTAGCAGCTTCTCTTTCAGCCTGTTCGGAACGAAGCTTAGCCCATGGAATAGGTTTAGGTGGAGCTGGCTTGGAGCTGTAAATACATGTAGATGATTAAAGATGTAATCTTTGAATTTAATGCCATAAAGTCACCTACTGAGCAGTAAATTACTAACAAATGTAATTAACATGTATGTGACTGTTGGGAAAAAAATGTACACAAGTATGTATTCTAGACACAACAAGGCTATTGAGCAACACTTGAATCTACTGTTTATCACATGTACAACAGTTGGTCAGGACTGCATCAGCTGGCACTTGGTGAAACACTTTGCTGTTAATTATCAACTTGAAACTGATCAAGGTGAATTAACTGCTACATAGTAACTTAGTGAGGCCAATGTTTTGATTGTTACTATCAGCTACAGTCGAACCTCTCTAATACGGACACCGAAGGGACAGAGTGAAGTGTCCGTATCAGAGAGGTGTCTGTATTGGAGAGGTCACTATGATGATGTCAATTTTAAGTCTCCGCAGTATTTTCAATTACACTGTACATATTGTATTTGTATTTGTAAATTATGCAAGTTTTGAAAACTAACATTTTGACATGTTCTGGCATTGGTATTGCTGTATGATTAAGTGTCAATGTTTGTGTAACCGCTGACAGGAAATGGTACATACACTCTGTACTGCAAATTATTGACACCTGGTCCCCAGAGTGTCCTTAATAAAGAGATTAAATTTGTATGAATTTGCTCGCTAGGGTTGAGATTTAGGGTCTGCTGTCCATTTTAGAGAGGGTCAATATTATAGAGGTTTTTGAAGAGGAAATGTATGAGAATTTTGTTGGTACACAGGAGGCTGTCCATATTAGAGAGATGTCCGTATGGGGAGGTTCAGCTCTAATAATTATCATTAACGAAAAAACAGTGGCCACACCCAATGTCTGGGCCATTTTGGGGCATGGCATGTAAAAACCACCTTGGCATCACTCATTTCTAGTGAAGCTTGGCCAGTGCATGTCCCTTGATTTATTACAATCAACATTAATGGTCAGAACCAAATAAAAGACAGTCACGATCTTGAATGGAATCAGAAAAATACATGTACTAGGATTCTGTTGTCAAATCTCATCTAAACACTTAAAAGTTCCCCTCAATATCCACTACATCCTGGGTAAATATGAGAGAAGCACACACACCTTTCACTTGAAGTGCCATTTTCTAAAGAAAGACCTAAACAAAAAAGAAACATCATTACAACTACAATAACAAGGCGAGACAAATTTTAGAAATCCAAAAAAATTATTTAAGAAATCAAACAAACAAGTTTTAGAAATAAAAAAACTATGTGAGAAATCCAAGGCTGTTGCCTCAGGAAAATTTTAAGGAGCCCAAGAAATTTTTTTCGGAGCCCAGGATAAGAGTTGACACAGTCAATCCTGGGGCCTTGGAAGGGTGGGTTGGATGTGACTTGGGAAATCTAGGGGAGGGGTCCAGGGGGCACCTCCTTCTCTCTGTTGAGATTTTCCTTGACCAAACAGACAAATTTTAAAAATCAGAAACTCGTTTTAGAAATCAAACAGACAATTTTTAGAAATCAAAAAATTATTTGAAAATCAAATTGACAAATTTTGGAAATCAAAAATTGTGTAATTTAGAAATCAAATGGACATGCCAAGAATCAAAACAGTCAAATAATATTTTAGTGATGCTCCTCAAACATGGTACAAAACAGCTGATGTGATCTCGCGGATGCAGATGCAGTACAAAGCATCAGCAGTTGACAAAGTGAAAATTGAGGCTGCAATGACTTAATTTATGGATGAGACAAGTCTTGGTTGTCCATACAAGATTTTAGTTGTCTTGAAGGACCATGCAATGGCCAATATGGATCCCCGAGGTAAAGATTACGCATGCATCCAATATAAAACTTAATACACTTAGCTGAGAAAAAACTTTTAAGCCATACCTCCTATGTTATCGATCACTGACGAGCTTGGGCCAATGATTTCCTGAATCAATCCCTTGGCTTTTTTTATCTGATCATCAGTACCAGAAATTTCAACTGGAGTTTCACTGTAGGTTGCATCATCCTTTTTCACCTTCAGGAGCAGAATATTCATTTAAATACAGACAAAAACATGATAGGTTCTGACTCTTACACACATCTCTGGGATCTAGACTTATAGTCAGGATTTGAGAAGTGGACAATCAAAACTTTCTATGGGGCCAAAAGTGCAACCCTCCCATGGAGGTCTGCAGGTAAAATTTATGCACATTGTAAGCTGTGTTTCTGCATGCTAGTTAAAAGTACAAACTTAGTTGGATACAGGTATTTCCAAATTTGCTCAGAAAATAACTTTTTGTAGTCATCAATCAAACATCTTTTTGAAGAGATCAGTACAAGGGACTTTGAAACAACAACTACATGTAGGGATATTCAAGAGACAGACAAGAGGGGCGAATCTTTTTAACTTAACAACACATTTCAACTCTTAATCCATGGTCTTTTTCTGTAGCACACACCTTTATATAAGCTCCACTTTGTTCCTGGATCTCTCTTATTTTCTGACCACCCTTACCTAAACATGAAAGTAATCCAAATACATAAAAAAAAAACAGTAATACATATTACAATGTACTCGAAAAAGCATTATGCATATGGTGTTTAAAGGAATACATTTTTCAATATTTTGATGCAGGTGTTATTTGAGGGTGGCACTTTTTAAAGATTCCACGAAAACTTTTGAATAAAACTTAACTCTCATCTTTATTCACAAAGTATTGCAAGAACAACACATTTGTTGAAAACATGCAAACAAAATGTGCATGGGTTTTGAGTATGCAATGGTTAATTACTTCAGACCTGTAGAGTATGTTTAAAATGTCAATGTCACTCTTCGATCTATATCACAGCTACGTGTATTTAGGAGCCGGACCTCAGTAACTATGATATCATTGGTGGATAGATAGCAATCTTTATATCACCTAAGAAAACTTCAAAATAGCAATTATAATGATTACATGTAATAGCATCTCTGTAGTGGTCCTGTACTGTAGATGCATACAAAGTGCTATGTCTTTTCTTGCATGACATTTGTAAGAGTGCTATGATTATTTCATGGAGCAAAGTGCATAATTAGGTGTTTGTTAACCACTTTTTACCTCATTGAAGTATACTACGAACAATAAGTTAGTAGTATATTTCAAAGAGACAAACAGTGGTTATGGTTCTATTGCCAAAAGCAAAGCCAGTACCTCACAGATGTACAGAAACAGCTAAATGTATTAAGTCTATGGTAGCCCTTGGGTAGTCCACAAATTCAGAAACAGGGGGCTTAAAATATTTCAGCAAGAGTGCAATGTAGCGCTAAACCTATAACACATGGAAATCCCTGGGAATGTGGGGGCTTCAAAGGACAGTTGGTTACAATAACGAGGGGAAAAAAAATCCATGAAAAACAAAGATCCACACCCCCATGCCAGTAGATCCAACAGTGGTCTGCCACTTACATCCAGTTTATTCTAGTTTCTATATACACATAGAGGGAAAAAGATCCCCCTCTGTCACATGAAGGGGATTTGGGTCTGCCTGAGGTCTGTGCATAGGTTATTGAGGGGGGTCCTTCTTAACTACCAGTTGGTTAGGAATTTGTCGCTAAGGAAGGTTTCTAACTGTCATAATTTGAAAACCAGAGCTTGAAAGGATAAACTTTTTGCACAGGTTTGTTCCACTAAACTTAAATGGCATCTACATCTAAAAATTTACCATCGCTTGCATCTAAGCATGAACATGCTGTAATTGGGTGTCAAACATGGCATGATTAGTCATCAAACATTTGAAGTTTAGCAGACCGTAACACAAACTTTTGCGCTCAAAATGTTCACCATCAACAAATACGGGCGAAACTTCAAACCAAGAGTGCCTCCAAGTAAGGACTCATGGAATGAAGCCATGGAATTGACTGCCGAGTTCCCAATCTTTCTGCCGATTTGTGTGCTGACCTTTTAGCACAAAAGTTCACGCCACGGTCTGCTAAACTTCAAATGTTTGATGACCAATCATGCCACGTTTGACACCCAATTAGAGCATGTTTCGGCGTCACGTGTTCACGATCAGATGCAAGCGACGGTAAATCGGTGTCAATAGATTAAGAACTTCCACATGCATAATGCTACGTATGGGTTTTTTATGAAACTCGTATTATCATTAAACTTATAAGGTAATTTTACATCATGTCTTCATATCTTTCTCCGCAGTTCACTCGCACTAACAAGCTTAATACTAACCAATAATATAACGGACGTCGTCCGAAGGAACCATCATTTCAGTACTATTTCTTTCACGTCCTTGTCCTCCACGCGAGCGGCCAAATCCTCTGGAATTCTCCCTAGCTCCTCGATCCCTCCAATGGCCGCCATCATTGTTTTCATCACGGTCTCCTCTCCACGAGCTGTCGCCACGTGAGAAGTTTGAGTCCTGACCTCGACGCCCAAATCCGCCATCACCTCGGCCAAAGCCTCCGGAATTCACTTCTCTGGAATAACCATTGCTTCTCCCTGGGCTAGAATACTGGCTTCCACTTTCCGTTGAGTTTCCAAATCGATTTGCACGCCCGCGTCCAAAGCCAGGTCTTCTTGCATCAGAGAAATTCTGGTTCGCGGTCTTGTTAAAGGAATTGTACCAACCTCTTCCGCCAGGTGGAATGTATGCATTATTGGAAACACTCGTCGACTCGTCCGCTTCCTCCTCCCAGTCGCTCATTTTCGCAGCAATTGATGTTCTGAGGAGCCGCGAAAGTCGAGGCGAGGATGACGATCAATGCTAAAGGTATTCTCAGTCCGCCATATCTATTTGTGAACCCACAAAGTCCTGTGGGATTCATGAGCCCAGTGCGCGGATGATGAAGCGCGAAGGCCTGGTATCTAATTCGATCTTTTTTCTCGCATTTTCTCTGGCGCAAGAAGTAAGCCAAATGATAATTCCTGTTTGCGTGGTAAACAGTTGCCTCGAGGGTTGTTCAAAATAATAATGTGAAGAAAAGAAGAGTAATTGAAGATTCTTCTACACTTAACAAATAGAACATGCTGGTCGTAGGCCGCGTGCGTCTGTTCAGTAAGTGGATCACAGATGACGTCAAAATGTAGTAGGAACAAAAAACTGTGGCAAACAAACCGATAGATACCTTGCATGTGGGGCGTGCTCCAGTTAGGCTCGATTACCAGTCGTTGTTTAAAACCAGTCCGAGATTTCCTCTTCGGAACGAACAAAACGTGGCCGGGGAGGGCGTCCATGTTTTAATACTCAGTTTCCGTGCTACGACGAACGCGATTATCAACGGCTCAACACATAAGACGTACCTGTCTGAATTTTCTTGATTGCCTTTGGCTATAAAATACAATTGTACATCTCGATTTCATTATTTGTAGCCGAGTAATTAACACTGATTTTGTAAAGCATCTCCATGCATAATAGCTGAAAAACTAACAGATATCTCATGCGATAGTTAAGATGGAAGAACGCACGACTTCAGTGTGTGCCTACTATCCTCGACTCGCTGGTTCAAATCCGATTTACAGTATATTTTTTCTTTTATTTTTTGCGCTTCTGTGAACTCCAGTAGCAGTACTTAATTATTTAAACAGTGTTCACTGGACGGGAAGGAGCGGTTTTCAGAACTATGGTTTTCACGTAAGTCCGTCAGCCGGAGGGGGCTATGTATGAAATGGTCCGTAGGAAATCTATACTTAATGCAACATTGCTTCCTTAGGGAAGGATGCCTGTCTTATATGTCTGTGGCCAGCCACGATGAAACACGCTCACCGAGTTCGTGTTCGTGATCTGAATGATAACCAATGACGCGTACACAATGTAAGTTTGCTGAATAACAAAAAAATCCACTGAGAAAAGACGTTGTTGTTTTATAAGTAAGGAAAAATTTGACAATCGGTACTTAGATCTGGGAGTGCGCGACAACTAGACAGAAGGGCAATTAAGTCAAATGGGAAACAAGTTGCTTATGTCTCTGTTCATAACACAGAAATTTTCCATTGAATTCAAGCCATT
>Ga0126338_10002386_pt1 | contig 12895 bp, 16 predicted proteins | sample OrbCmetagenome_2_FD_92529 | JGI IMG/M metagenome (GOLD analysis project Ga0126338, IMG submission 92529) | Coral microbial communities from Petempiche,Puerto Morelos, Mexico - Orbicella C C metagenome | ecosystem: Host-associated > Invertebrates > Cnidaria > Coral | place: Petempiche,Puerto... | reverse complement strand
TGAAACCTTCAAGCGCGACTTTGAAAGGGCATAGAAAATCGAGGATTCAACCAAATTCAAAAATTTCTTCGCCCAAATGCTTCGAATAAAGTCTAGATTCGTTTTAGCGAAAAAAAAATTTTGAGGTTAGGTGCACTTTAACCATTCAATAGACGCTTTTCTTTATGAAGCTCAGGGTGGTTTTTTACAGCGAAGCTGTGAGCCGGGATGAGTTAACGATGCAAAATATATAATTAACGCTCTTTCGACGGTCACGCAATGACAAGAAACGAGTGGCCATTATCAAACGGTGCATTTAACTGCTTTCAGTGACGGTCTTGAAAGGGGAGGTATAAATCCCATTTTCCAGCCCAAATTTTGCCCAGATCTCATTTACCGGCCTCTTTTTTTGCCCAAATCGCAGTCCCATTCCGATTTTCTTTTTGTGATTTCCAGTCCCAGAGAGCCAATTCTCATTTTCCCAGTGCAGATGTAAGCAGGTCCCAGATCCCATTTTACCCATTCAGGTCTTCTTCAACGGAACCTGTTTTTAAATCCTGGACGATTTTAAACTGGTCTTTTTACAAATTACGATTCTGGGAACATCAAAATGTTGATTCATGCTACTCCATTGAATATTGCTAGGATCTAGGATCGGATGTTATGTTTATTTGTATAGGTGATCAAATGATTTCGAGTGCAATTTGGAATAAATAAGCACAAGTAAATTTTTCCGAGACTATAAAAAATTGCACGAGGCCATAGAGCGAGTGCAATTTGTAGTCTTTGAAAAATTTACGAGTGCTTATATATCCAAAATTGCACGAGAGAAATCATTTGATTACTTCTTAATACATTGTAATATATGAGTGACAATTTCTGTCACGCTTCAGAGTTTTACGTGACAAATGAAGCGTCAAGCTACTTCAATTTTATTGGATGAAAATTTGACATGTGAATTCAGGCGTAATATATAGATTTAGCCAAGCCTAAAAGCGGAGCTCCTGATTGTAACAACTGACCTTATTATATGGCTCTGTCTCACAAGGACTGGGAACTACCAAATCCACGAATTTGATTGGCTGAAATCGATATTGAAAGCGGTCTAGATTTTCCCATATAGACCGGCATCTAGACCAGTAATGTTTTGCAGTGAAAAAGTTGCAAAGTAAAATGCAAAATCATTGAAAATTTTCATTTAACAGTATTTATTTGTGGAAGGGCCAAAAGGCCTGATGAGAAAAAAAAGTAAAGAGGACGAGCAAACTTTGGCAGAATTAAATTCAGCTCATCGCCGTTCGCAAGCAAAATGTCAGTTAGTCAGGTTAGTACAAACGATTGTGCAAGGAATATGTCAGAAGAAACGTCAACAACGCGTTAGGGGTTAATTTGCGCCGAAATTTTGTCTTTGCGCGTATTACCTCCTTCTCCCCCCCCCAAAAAAATAATCTGGCTTGAGCCCGCGATCCAATCGGAAAACCAATAACTTGTCAGCGGTCAACTTCAAGAAGACACGCAACCTTGATGAGCTCTAAACCCGAGCCCGCAATATGGTCAAGTTATACTGGTCAGCGGATAGCTTGTTGTGACAGCTGTCAATTAACCATAACGTAGAGGCCCAAAATCAAAGATGTAGCTATAGTAATGGTTCTACTCTCTTAGTTTTCGAGGTATTGGCGTACGTACGTACGGACAGTCATGTGACAACCAAATTTTTTCAGATCGATGGGTTACCAAATTTTCTAAGGTATGGGGCTCCGCTCGCGTAGAAGCTCCGCTAAAAATTCATTTACTCTCACCAAGTCTTGTATGAAAACTGGCAGTTTCTTTTAACTGTGAAAAGCAGTCTTTATTCACGGTTGAATTGAAGAACTTGACCACGAAGTAAAAGAAAACCTCCGTGCGGTTTTGATGCGGTTTCAACTGTTTTCCGAGTCGTTGAAAAACTCTTTGCCGTCAGGAGCATATCACATGGAGCCTTCATCTCTTAATTGGGCACGTGCTACGGCGTTTTCAAACCTTGAGCTATTTTTGAAATTTCTATTGGCGCGAAAATATGACAACATCAGCCACGCCTCCTACCGGCCCCCAAGTTGAACCAATAAAATTCTTCTTGCTGTACTGTTTAAATATTAAAAATGGCGGACGAACTGGATTCGTCGTCCTCGGAATTTTACGATACAAAGTTCCTCTTTTCTTGATTCTTCTTTGGAATCAAGTGTCTCGGAAAACGAAGCTGAGGATAGTGACGAAGAAACAGCTGAATGGAAAAGTTGTGATAGTTGTTAAGATAATTATGACAATGTATGCTGTAGAATGGACTATTATTATTGGTTGAGTTGAGTTCACATGACGTAATGAGTTTGTTATCTTCGCATCGCCTCGTGTACTAGGTTGTTCTGTTGTCGACTCGCTACGTGATAGTTGATTATTAAAAGGTGTCCTAAAGTATTGCCCTTGTAGTAATGTAAACAGATCCTTTATCAATAGTCAAAGCAGAAAAACACCAAAGGCAAAAACTAACGGTAAGAGTAAGCTTGCGTCCAAAACAAAATCGCAAAGTAAGCAGCAAATGGAAGAATTATCATCGTGGCTTTTTTCTGACGAAGAGGCTAAAAATGTGGAAAGCGAATTACGGTTTACCCACAAGTCTTAAAACTCTCGCTGAAGGAAATTTAACTTTTCCGAGAGAAGAACTCATTCCTTTCTTGTTTTCGGTGGACAAAAAAGTCCGAGAATTCTCAACCGACAACAACTTTCCCAAGTATCAATAAAAGTTTCTGCACATGTGTCAGAACTGTGTAAAAAACAACGAAAGTTTAGAGACTGACTTTAGGGTTGTTGTTGCCACGTTACTAAACCGCGAATGTACAAGTGATGAAATTGTTGGCAGCATCTTCAAAAGAACTTACCTCAAAATTAGCCACTACAGGGATCATTGAATTCTTGAATGCAAAGAGTGAAAGAGATTTAAAAATGCAGGGTGAAGTAGTCGACGCTGATGAAATGCTGCGACCTAAACTGAAGTTGTATGCACTGGTATCAAAACGTAAAGTTAAAGTTCCTTGACTAAAAGGGCCAGTCAGTTAAAGGCCAGCCATCATGTCAACCTGTTATTATGCCCAGATTCCCATGGCTCATTGCTGGCTACGACCTTTTTTTTGGTAGAACTTTCTCTGTAGTATTTCACCACTTCAAAAACTATATGCAGTTTCCTTTACAACGTAATTCTTCAGCTGAGATAAAGAGCTTAAAATTTATAACTCTTGTCAAGGATCTTTAATGTACATGTATAAACCAGTACCAGGACTTCTACAAGTTTCAACCCATTTATGAGGCTACTCAGCTCAGTTTCTGTGTATTAAATTCTTCAACTACAATGCAGAACTCTTTTGTTTTATTCTACTAGGCCTCATAATCATTCCAGAATTTTAGTATGTTGAAACTGGGCTAATATGGTAGATATTACAGGTACATGAAATCAATGCCTACATTTATTATACATTGAACTCACTATCTCTTTTCTGATTGGCCGAAAGCGTACAGTGAATTTTTGAAATTAGCGCCTGTGACGTCATCTAGCTGCAGATTATACAATAATCATGTCAAGGACACTCAAGATCACGGGTAATCATGTCATGTATGACCGTGGTGCATGATTTCTAAGGATAATCATGTCAAGTTCCCGGGCTTCGTGTTGCTTGCTGTCAGTGAAGAAGCAAAAACATGCCTTCCTTTTTTTTTGTTCAGTGTATAATAAAACAATTATAAGATTCGGTTTTTGTGATATCGAGAAAAATCAAGGCCTTGGTAAGGGTTATCAGCCGAAGCAGAAGTCTGAGGCTGATAACTCCTACCTTGACTATTAATATATTCTGGATTTCACAGAAACCTTATCCAATTATTGTTCAGTCTCAAAAGTAAGAATTAACTATAACTAACAGCTTGGTGGCAGCATCTTGTATGTTCAGGTGACAATTTAGTTGAAGCATTTTCTTCTCTTTGGAAATTGTTGGTTTGTGAGAAGAAGTCTTTTGAATTCTTGAGCAAGTTTCAGAAAAGTTTATTTACTTTTTTGAACAAATTTGACAAATGGACTCTTTGGAAATTGGTATAAAAAAGTCCACAAAGTAGCAGTAGTGTTTGAATTGTCCCAGCTTTTTCATTTATACAACTGCATCGATAAAATAACTACCTACTGGGACCGCACTGGAGAACATCGCTCTCAGTTGTTTGTTCCGAGTCGGCTACCCTCCAGTACTATCCCTTGGCGTGTTCCATTATAATTATGTTATCGTGTTGCAGCATCTCAATAAGACTGTAAAAACAGTGTTTTTTTCTTTTCATTTTTATCTTGTGTGATACATGTGCTAATAACCTAACATTACTATCAGTCTGTTATGACCTCTACAACAACTGGCTTTGTTTTCAAGACTAATATGCATAGAGTGGTTTTATATTGAATATCATAAAACCAAAACCAAAGTAATGACAGTGGTTTCATTAAGGGCGGGACACCAGGCAAATTGACCGGCTGTAAGGACGATTCTGCCCGTCTGTTTTGACCATCTCCAGGAAAGTTTTTATTACAACAAAAGTTGAGTTCTAATAGTTTTGTTCGCCTGTAAAAACCAGTCGCCCTCCTGCTGAAAATGTCAATGAAACCCCTGAATGACTTTATTAGCCAGTCACAAAGGATAAAGACAACGCAAAGAAACAATCAAAACTCAAATGAATACATGTAGCCGACATGAAGTGCAAAAAAATGTGTGCGGGTGCACGTGAGTCACATTGGTTTTGATTTTATCTATGATTTTTGGATGAAAAAGTGGTGTAAGGTATTGAAACCAATGAGTGGGAAGGCTATGTTTTCATCGGTAAAACGCACTGGGGCAACTATACATGGCCAAAGTAAGTATTGAATAAACAGTAGAACTATGGTATAAAGTGTTTTCAATCACGTGGCCAGCAACCATGCAAATTGTTTGGAACAAAAGAAAGTTTTTACATTGGAAGGGAGTTCAACTACCACACTTCTTTATCCACCAAACGCAAGAAAGGAATGAGTACTTCTCTCGGAAAAGTTAAGTTTCCTTCATCGAGATTTTTAGGACTCGTGGATAAGCCATAATTCACTTTCCACATTCTTAGCCTCTTCGTCAGAAAAAAAAAACACAATGATAATTCTTCCATTTGCTGCTTATTTAGCGATTTGTTTTGGACGCAAGCTTACTCTTACCGTTAGTTTTTGCCTTTGGTGTATTTTTTTCGTTGACTATCACAACTTTTGCATTCAGCCTCAGCTGTTTCTTCGTCACTATCCTCAGCTTCGCTTTCCGAAACACGATTCAAGAAAAGAGGAACTCGTATCGGAAAATTCCGAGGATGACGAGTCCAGTTCGTCCCCCATTTTGAATAACTAAACTGTGCAGCAAGAAAATTTTTCGTATAGTGTGATCGTCCGGGTGAGGGTAGTTCTGAAAAGAACTGTTCTTGTTGACTGACGTTTCGACAACCTGAGCGGAAGTCATCTTCAGAGTCAAGTGAATAGCTTTTGTCAGTAGATGATGTTGTAAGTCTGGTCCGTTGAATGTGAGTGGTCAGTATAGCCATGATGGTATTGGCTGAAAGACTCGTGTAAAGTTTGTCATCAGTCATTGGTGGGTTTCGATCCGTCTATTGTTAGTCAAATTGGTCGGTTTTTGGTCCGTGTATTGTTAAGTCGCTCTGTTAGACGTCCGTTTGTCGGTTTCGTTTCCGTCATGGATAAGTCGTTTGTAAGGCGCCGGTAGTTGTTGACATCTGTTAAGAGGCGTTTGTTCTAGGTTAGTATACCAGCTTTCCAGAGTCAGTCGTTGAAAATAGTTTGTACTGTAGGTTAAGCACTGAGCAGAGTCCCAGTCAATGTTGCGGTTTGTCAGTTGATGATGTACAGCGATGTGATTGTTGGCATCACCATTTTCTCGTGGCTCGTTTGTGTTCAGTCAGTCTCGTGTTAAAGTTTCTGCCAGTCTCACAAATGTAAGAGGCCTGACAGTCGGAGCATTTGATGTTGTAAACTGCTCCCTGTCTGTTGTTAGGTTCGTCCCTGTCTTTCACGTTGGTCAGTAAGTGTCGTAACGTAGTTTTAGGTTTGTGGGCTACACGAATGTTGTAGGGCTGTAGGATCGGTGAGATGGTCTCAGAAGTGCCCTTAATGTAAGGTATAGTCACTGTAGTAACAGGTGTTAGGTTCCTTTTCGTAGCGTCAGCTTTAGTAGGTCAGTAAATGTTTCGTCTAATAAAGTCAGCGTTGTAGTTGTTTTTGTGAAAAACACGTTCAAGGTATCTGTTTTCGTCACGTAAGCTGGTGTGTCACAAACTAGTTGCGCTTGTCTTGTCAAATTCTTTATAGTCGTGACTTTGTGTGAAGTCGGGTTGTAGGATGATTCGTCAAGTAATCTGTCGGTATGCGTCGGTTTTCTGTACGCTGTCGTTCGCAGTTCGTTGTTGTCTCGGCTTACCAATGCCTTAACCTGTATGTTCACCAACTCTACATCAAAGTACTTTGCCCTGAACCCTCCAACCATTGAAGATTATTTTTCTTAAACATTTACATCCATTCATCTGTAAAACATGAACCTTCTCAAAATTTTTGTTTTTAATTATGTAGAAACAAAATTTTGACAACTTGACAAAGTTGAAGTGTAGTTAAGCAGAGTGAGTTACTAATAAGGAGATCAAAATATCTGCAACATGTGTCGAACAGTTTGTTTTTAAAAACAAACAACAATGTCAAATAAAGATATAAACCTTTTAAATTCTAAAGCAAGTATTCACTCTTATAACCGGGGAAACGGAACTGTTCGAATAAATGGAATGAGAATATAATTAATAAGCAACACACGCTAGCACAAACACTCTTTAATCCACGTGTCGCGCCAAGCACATGCGCATCACAAACTCAAGAAGTCCTATAACGTAACAAGAACCTATGATATAACATCTCCACTTTTTAACGAAGACAGTTTCTAGTGTCAACTCAAACTTTCTAATTATCAACAGTAACTGAACTCAGCTCTATTATCACTTTAGTTCGTAATCTTTCAAGTAGCTTGGAGGACCACGAGTTGTCCTCGTCGGATAATGTTTCCCAGTACAAGTGGGAGTAGATTTCACTTCACATGTAGAATCTGGTTGAACCGTCAAGACATCACCAATACCAGCAGGAACAGGAATTGCAGGCATGGAACTTGAACAAGCTAGTTCATTAGTGTTCCTGTCTTGTGCAGGACAGGAAGAACTAGTTACGGAGCCTTCAGGAAAGCAAGGTTCGCAAGAGTCTATCAAATAAAGTTCATTGGAAACGGCTGTAGCAGGATCTGGAGTACCTTGAGTAAAGGAATCAGGAACAATCTCCACCGGTTGGCCCACAAGGGACGTCATATCATTTGGCACAAAATGGCGCTGAATCGCTGGAGAGTTGGCGGTGGGGTATCATCTATAGGTCGGCGAAGCAGTTGGTCCACATGTCGTTTCCAAAGGTTACCAAACACCTCAACCATGTAATGCCGTGAACCACCAAGGCCCTCAGAGACAACTCCAGGTATCCACTTCTCCCCTCTACCATAATTACGTGCCAAAACCGCATCACCTGCATGGAACTGACGCAGGCCTCTCTTTGCAGTGCGATTCACCATGGTACTGTACTGACGAGCTTCAACACGGTTTTCAACTGAAAGAATCAGCAAATCTAGGCGAGTACGTAGCCTCCGTCCCATAAGCAGCAGAGAGAAAGCTTCACCTGTAGTAGAATGCGGGATGTGTCGATAAACCAAAGGGTACTTGGCAATTACAGCAGACACATCTTTGTTGGTCAGCTGAGCTTGTTCGATTGCTGATTTCAAAATTTGGACAACACGCTCAGCCTGGCCATTGGTGGATGGTTTATAGGCTGCTGAAGCTCGATGTAATATGCCATTGTTTGAACAGAATTGTTCAATATAAAGTCTCTTGTGGTAAACTGAGCACCATTGTCAGAAACAAGTATTTCAGGAAGGCCATGTCTGCTGAAGATATCACGTAACGCAATGATGGTTGTTTGGGCTGTAGTATTTGTCATCTTCACAACCTCTGGGAATTTACTGTAGGCATCAACAACCATCTACATACAACCAGAAATTGGACCAGCATGAATGCAGGACATGAATGCGGGACCATGGTCGTGCTGGGAAAATCGAGAGATGAATTTGAGTTGTAGGAGGTGCAGATCTCATAGACTGGCAAGTGTTGCAGGAAGAATGTTAGAATCAATATTAGACCACCAAACATAAGATCTTGCCAAGGCTTTCATTCTAGACATTCCAGGATGAGTGTCATGTAATTCTTGTAAGACCTTCCCTTGAAGTGGAGAAAGAACATCAACACGAGTGCCCCATAATATGCAGTCTTGTTGGGTGGTCAATTTGTCGCGTTTGCTCTTAAATGGTGCAAAGATAGGATCCACCACAGTTGGCCACCCACCAATGATGAAACCTTACACTTGTGATAAAACAGGATCCACTCGAGTCTCCTTCTGGGTCATTTGACTGGTCAAAGTGGTCACAACTTCTGGCTCCAAGAAATAGCACTCAACATTCTCACATTTTGGAGACCAGGTCTGAGGTAAAGGAAGACGCGACACGCTTTCTGCATCAGCATGTCCTGAAGTGCTGCGATACTAAATGTTGCAGTTGTATGATGCAAGGAGCAGTGCCCACCTTTGAAGTCGAGCTGTGGCATGCGCAGGAACTGGATTCTTTGGCCCGAACAGAGAGAGCAAGGGTCGATGATCAGTTAAAATTACGAACGAGCGACCATACAGATACTGGCGGAATCGTGTCAATCCAAAAATAATGCTGAATGCCTCCTTTTCTATTTGGGAGTACTTTTTCTGAGCTGAAGTCAGGGAACATGAAGCAAAGGCCACAGGTCGAAATTGCTCAACCATTTTATGAGACAGGACAGCACCAGCACCATAGGATGAAGCATGACATGAAAGATAGAGAGGTAACGTGTGATCAGAATGCATCAGTGTTTGTGAATTCAGAATCAGTTCCTTTGCAGCAACAAATGCATGTTCTTCAACCTTAGACCACGTCCATGCGGTATCCTTTAACGGGTTGTGTAGAGGTGCAAGTATAGTAGAATGATGTGGCATGAACCGTGAATAAAACATGATAAGTCCCAGAAAAGACTTCAAGGCTATGACATCCTTAGGTCTGGGGGCATCACGAATGGCGGCGAGTTTATCTCCAGTAGGATGTAGGCCTTCTCCGTCAATTTTATGAACAAGGTAAGAGAGACATTTTTGTAGAAATTTGAATTTGGCCTTGTTCAGTCTCAATCCTGACGTAAGAGGCCGTTCCAAAACCAAAGAAAGTGTGCGAAGGTGATCCTCTTCATCAATTCCTGCCACAAGGATGTCATCAAGACGACTGACAGCTTTTGGAATGTCGGACAGTAAATTATCCATGATCCTCTGGAAGATAGCTGGGCCAGAGTGAATGCCATTTGGCGGTCTCCTGAAAGTAAATAATCCTATGTGTATGTTAATGGTGAGATCTCCTTGTGACTTCTGGGCAATGGGCATCTGGTAATATGCTTGCTTAATATCCAACACTCTAAACACAGTGCACCCCCGTAAGGCTGAATGCATGTCTTCAATCTGAGGCATAGGGTACGTTTCCTCATTCGCATATGCATTATATGTCACACTGAAATCTCGGCAGACATGAACGTCTTCACTTTCCTTCCTTCCAACAACCACGATGGGCGCCGCACTAACAGCAGATGTAACATGCTCAATCACGCCGTCTTTTTCCATTTTTAGCAAAGTACTCTCCACTTTCGATTGCAAAGCATAAGGAGCGGCTCTGGCTTTGTGAAATTTGGCCCCTTTACTTTCATTTAACATAACAGGCTCACCAGTGTAACATCCGAGCTCGGGCTGAAATAATTCATCATATTGCTGTAGAACAGAGTCCAGTGAAGGGTTTCCTTGAGATGCAGACGCAGAGGAGAATATTGGCCCAATGTGATTCAACCCTGGTAAGTTTTTCCAATCAATTTTTAGGTCCATGAGCCAGTTTCGTCCAAACAAAGCAGAAGTACCCTCTTGCACCACTAGCAATGGCAGGGAGTGTTGTAATCCTGAATATTCCACCTTCACGTATGCTTCCCCTAAAGGGCGCACAGTTTCACCTGTATATGCGGACAGCACTACATTGGTCGGTTGCATGTCAACATCAGGGCAAACTCTTTTGAAGAAACTCATTGGTGCCAGAGACAAGGTACATCCAGTGTCTAATTGCATACTACAGTTGTTTTGAATCTTTAATGGCACGGAAATTTCCGACCTAGAGTTGGCATTCACATCATAACCATATACAATTCGTCTTCCTCAAGCAACGGTTCTTCGGTTAACTCGTCCTTAACACACAAAGCATTTACTCCATTCTCCCTGCAAGCACGAGCAGTATGTCCTCTTGTGTTGCAGTTGCGACATGTAGCATTTCTTGTTTATAAATTTGCATTTGGATCGCACGTGGCCAGCATTTCCACGTGAAAAGCAAGCGTACGAATTCGGGCGGCGAAGGCGAGTTTGGACGGGTAGCTTGGCGTAAAGGAGGAGGTAAACGAGAATTTCCACCAGAGGACGGCGAAACTGCAGAATTCTTGGAAACGGAAACGACAGATGAGAACGACGAAACAGAAGAATTCTTGGAAACAGAATTTACAGATTGGGTCAGTTGCTGCTGAACTTTTACGCTCTCCTTCACCGCGATTTCATCCGCTATAGCCGCTTCCAAGGCTTGTTGAAATGTGCGATCTTCACTTAGGAGCTTTTTACGGGTCGCTGGATTTCGAATGCCGCAGACGAACTGGTCTCGAAGAGAACGGTTCAGGAATTCCCCGAAATTGCAAGTCGACGCCAGATGTCTCAAACGGGCGCTGTAAACAGAGACGGTTTCGTTTCCTTCTTGAAAGCAAGGATGGAATCTTTAGGACTCTGCGACTTCCAATCGTTTAGGTTTAAAATGCTGCTGTAGTAACTCACATCGCAGCTCGAATGTTTTGTCTTTTGGATTCACCGGACTGCACAAATCACGAAGAACGCTGTAAGTCTTCTTGCCGATCACAGAAATTATTACGGCCACCTTTTTCTTTTCTGCTGCAGCGATAACTGCTTCCTATGCACTCGTTGGATAACTTCCAATGTTGTTTGCAACAGAGAACTGTTTAAGTCTTTCCGAATAAACTGTCTCGATCTCGGTCGTAGAATCAAATTCTCCATTGGCACCCAATAGCGGCGAAGCCATGGCGGCGACAACCACAACCGTGAAAACACGAAACAGCGAAACAATGTTAGAAGGAATCATGCGGTGTACAAGTAACCCAGGAAGTAAACGAAGTAGCATCTATCCCATCCTCGTCGCCAAATGTTATAACCAGGGAAACGGAACTGTTCGAATAAACGAATGAGAATATAATAGACCATTTTACAGTTGTCTGCTCAGTGACCTGGCCTTTGAATGGCAGCGAGGCTGGCGGTGACCTTGTTTTGATACAGACCTCACTGGTTTTTCTTATGCTAACTAGGTGCATTTACATGACAAAAGCAGAGGTCTGTATCAAAGCAAGGTCACCTCCAACCTCGCTGACATTCAAAGGCCAGGTCACTGAGCAGACAACTGTAAAATGGTCTATTAATAGGCAGTACACGCTAACACTTTTTAATCCACGTGTCGCGCCAAGCACATGCGCATTACAAACTCAAGAAGTCCTATGACGTAACAAGAACCTATGATTTTACATTCACAACAAAATAAGAAGATTCATAATTATTTGAGACTGCTGTTGTTGCATTGAGGTAAACATCTGCTGAAAACTTTGTATCTGCTCTTGGTGCTGCTTAGTTTGTTATAGCAAGATTTTCATCATATCCTGATGTTGTTTTCTTGACTGATCTTCCCGTTTACCCTCAACTTCAACTCATTGCAGCTGCAATTCTTCCTCTTTCCACTTCTGAAAAAGCTCATTTTTGATGTGAAGTATATATGAAATAATTCATATTTTAACTGCGGTTGTAGACGAAAGTGAAGAATGATCATCGCAGTAAGTTTTCCAATTTAAACAATTGGAAAGAAGAAGGCTGAAAAAAAAGTCAGGACTTCAACGCGTACGACTTCCCAATGTGTGGCTTCATAGCTCAGCTGGTAGAGCATCGCACCGGTATCGCGGCGGTCACGGGTTCGAATCCCGTTGAAGTCCTGAGTTTTTTCAGGCTTCTTCTTTCCAATTGCTAAAATTGGAAAATTTACTGCGATGATCATTCTTCCCTTTCAAGATCATTTTTTTCGCTCAAATATGCAATTGTGTCACCTCCACTTCTACGACTTTTTTGCTTTGGTTTCACATTCCCCTCCTCTTCATTCCGCTGCCTTTTCTGTGTTCTGCCCAAGCTTTCTAGAGCTGTGTCTTTCATTTCCACTGCTTTGCGTTGTCAACTTTCTTCTTGTCGTTTTTCACGGTGTCTTCAGCTGCAGCTGTTTTTTCAGCTATTTCTTCCAGAGCCTTTTCCACCTCACTCAAATCACATTCGATTCCACTTGCCTTCTCTTCGTCTTTCATCTTTGCTTTAAATTTCGTGCTCAGCAGTGTGTATCTCTCTCTAACAGCACGCTTACTGACTTTGAATCGGAGAAGCGTAAGGCCATTCAGATTGTTTGCAATTTTTCCCAGATTTGGCCTCTAGAAATGCTTCCTTTTTTTTACTTAAGAGGCTGTCCGTGTAAGAACCGACCACTCGATTTTCGGCCGAAAACAGAATTTCTTCAAATTTTCTGTGTGAGACAGTTAGTCCATATGATAAACAAAAATAGCAATAATTTGGCTT
>Ga0126338_10002385_pt1 | contig 12895 bp, 6 predicted proteins | sample OrbCmetagenome_2_FD_92529 | JGI IMG/M metagenome (GOLD analysis project Ga0126338, IMG submission 92529) | Coral microbial communities from Petempiche,Puerto Morelos, Mexico - Orbicella C C metagenome | ecosystem: Host-associated > Invertebrates > Cnidaria > Coral | place: Petempiche,Puerto... | reverse complement strand
TATTATTATTATTATTATTATTATTATTATTATTATCACGTAAGGTCAATGAAACTGGACAAAAAAGTCAGCCGTGCTGGTCCAATATATGTTGTGTTACATTGTGCTCTACGTTCTGTTTGGATGCAAGCAAGACGATTAACAATTATACAGAGTACCAAAAAGTTAACATAGGGGGAACGATATCTCTTTTCAGCTCTCAAAGAACCCCGGGGACATACTCGATATACAATTTCGTCAAAAGTACAATTTTGACCACACTAACACACCGCTCCGCTTGCCCAACTGCTATTGGAAAACCGTAATGCGAACTGCAGTGTGTAAGGCCTGACGGGTTGCCGTGAAATGACAAAGTACTTTTCGACTGAGTGGGACGGCCGGACGGCAAAATAACTGACTCCAGGTAAGAAACAATGAACCTCCCAGCGCTCGGTCTACACGTCCAAGCCTGGTGACAAATGTTTTGCCGTCCGGCCGTCCTGTTCAGTCAATAAGCTCATAGTACTACTTTATGCTCTTCAGAGAATTATTTCCGTTCAATTTTTCACTCACCGACATCGTAATCGGGAGGTTGAACAAGAACTCCCTGTTCAGTCTTGCCCCAATACTTTGGGTGCATAATAATGTTCTTCACTTCCCTGGTTTCTTCAAATTCTGTCTCCGAAGGAATTTGATGCGCACCAAGTTTAACTTTCCAACGAGTCGGATCCGTTGATGATCTGTAATCTGCGGGAAAGCAAAGTAAAAAACATCGTTTCCTTTTAGTCACATATGCTGTCTTTGCTGCACGATATACAGGTCTGAGTGCAATTGTACTTTTACAAGTACCTGGTAAAAAAAGATTTAAATTGGAGGACGTATTCAGTGACGCACCTGTGAAGCAATGACAGGCAGTTAAAATCCAGTTAGACTTGATGAGTGAGCCGCCACACACTTGAGTATTATCCAGCAAGAGAGCCACCTGCCATGGCCACGCCCCGTCACCACTCATGCTCCCACCCACTATTCGCTTGCTGATCACGTGAGATCTTGTCCACGCCTTCCCATACCTTTTGGTTTGGGGACGGAGAAATCGTTTTCCACATGATTGAAAATCTTTAATCAAAAGCAAACAGGATCATGATTTTAGATGCTTAAACTTCCTGTGGATAAAATATAACCTCGCAAGAGGGTCTGACAAATTATTGTTGTTCTGGGTGAAAGATATCTTCCAGTAGCAAGATTAAACAAGACTGACTTAATTTGATTCACTGACTTCGTGCGACATTACCACCACGACTAAGCCCAGTCCACAGTACGTAAAAGAAATTTGAAAACACAGTTTTATTTCTACGGCCAGGCCTACCGTCCACCCTAATCCTTCACGAAAACAGAGCTTTTCGAAAAAGCAGGTGTTTACACCAAATTTACATTTTTTCTATGTTTTAGCATCCAATAATATTTTTGCGTACATGAGTGCTCACTCAACTTACCTCTAGGCGAGCTTTCCGCCCGGTAAACCGACAACTTATCACCAAGAAGAGTTGTGCCACCGCAGCTGACTTGGATTATTGTGACAGCTAGCAAGGTGAGACGCTGCTTTCTCCAAAGATTCATTACTAAGGCAATGTTACGGAACAGTGATGACTTGAAATAAACCATGTCAGTGTAGTTAGACAAATGCAAATTTCAAACTTATTGTAGGCGTTCATTATATTAGAACCGAGGATGCTTTCCTTCAAATACATTAACAGTTAGAGAGTTTATCAACACTAGTAATATTATGGGCTCTTCTGTAGCAAAATGAACATTAACCTAAGAACAATTCTGTCTCTAATCACCTAAGCATTGCAATCGTCTTTATACAATGCATTTTCACACCTCGTCCAATACAATAGATTACGGTTTCGCACGTTTTCCCATTAAAAAGTTCATTTTTGAAGATCTTTCATCTGTGCGTTTCCTGAGCTAAAATACCTCTTGACTTGCTTATACCAGGCCCTGTCGACTGCTTGATTAACAAGGAATAACAGCAAGAATTTCTAACTGGTCTTATTCAATGCATTTATATACAAAACCATTTCAATGTCAATCCCCACGTTCAAAATTTTCATCAATATTTCGAAATACCATTTTGTACAAAGTTAAAAATGTGAAAATGCCTCGTCGAGCTAGTTTCTTTTACCCATTTCTCTTTAGTTTTAACAAAAAAAAATTATTGCCGTAAAATAGTTCAATCGAGATGCTCTTGGTTTCAATATCTCGGCCCAGTTCTTCATTTTAAACAGCATTTGAATGCCAGCCAGCTGCTGTCGGAATCGACACAATACAAACTTCCTTCTTTCATTTAAATTATTCCTTCTTTGAAAAGCAAATTAGCTTAAAGATGTATCCGTGACAGATGATGTTGGAAAACAAAATTGCCACAAGTTTAAAAAACACAGTTCGATGGTCATCCTTAGAGGGAAAACAAAAAAACCAAGGATAATGTTTAATGCCTGCGTTTAACAAATAGTGGGAAAACTAACAATTCCAAAACTAAAATGAAATGAAAAGTCAAAGTTTACCGGTTTGAACTTGCGCCGAGAACACCAGCAACTTGGCATCCATGTGTGTTAATAACAATAACAGAAAATTCTCTTTGTGAACTTACAAGTAAAACGCTGCTTTTTCAGATTTGACTAAAAATTTTTCGTCGGTCGCTATAAACCGTTTGTGCTTTATATTTCTCGACTGAATTCGCATTTAATATAAATTTTTTTTTTCAACGAATTCGTCGCACAGTCGTTTCTGGTTATTTTCGAATAAAAGTAGGAAAAGACTATTTTGAACGTTTCTTGTCTTAAACAATTCAAAATGATTCCCGCAGAGTGATAACTGCAATTCCCCCCGTGAAAATTGTTAATATTCTTTTCGTAAGTTGAATTTTACACAGTAAGCTCAAAGATGAAAAAATAATACAAAGCGTTCGGAAGTGGTTAAATTTCAGCTCACACAGTAATAGATGTTTATATGGCAAGGCTGATTGTGTGCAATAAATCACATTGTCTTGAAAGAGATGACACAGCTAAGTGAGATAATTCAGCTTGTATTCGGCAAATAACACCTAAAAAACCTCGCAATTTTTAATCAAGCTCAGGACATTTTTGCCGATTAATTTGCATCTTTTGACAGCTACACGAAAATAATTAGTCGTGAAGTCTGTCAAAGATGTTAATAACTTTTCTGGACGTTTGTCTTTATTGAAAAGAAAAAAAACAGGAAGGATTTGCAAAAGAAGTGCTACTAAGCAAGATAGTTTTTTGTTCGCCTGTATTTTAATATCTTAATTGCTTCACATAATCCATTTAGGTTTTCGCGATTAAGAAAATTCGAAAACGTTTATTAAAAAGCGGAGGATATATTTTACAGAGGATGTGCTTTGAATTGTGCCCGTTTATCAGAATTTCTGATCTGGAAATCAAATCCAAATTCTACGAATTTGTTGTGAACATAAAAATATTTCGGTTAACACGTCGCCAAACAAAACACCATACACGATTTCACCAAAAGTGAAAAAACAAAACAAAATGAAATCTTTCGTTAAGAGATGTACTTACTTAGACCTCTCAAAACAATATTATTCACAACACAGTTTAGCATCATTAGGACACCTTACCTGTCAATTCTGTGCAATTCTCGTTGGTTATGCCGTTTGTAAGACATTTATTCCATACTACCAACCAAAGATCACTTTCGCGAGAATGTTCCCTGTTCGCTTACACCTGCGAATTGAACCTCCCTTTCCATAACAACAAGCGGAAACCCCGCAGCTTATGTTTGTCGGAAACCTTTCATTTTAAGTGTCAAAAATAACCTGCCGTTGTGAAATGATCTTTGATCTAGTGGTTAGGATGAAGCGATTTACCCGCACTAATGATCAAGTTAATCCGAGGTTATTTTTTATTATTCAATCTGATTGTAACTTTATCAGCTTAGTTAGTGGTTTATACAAGTATATTGATCTGTGCATGGCCCTTCGGTGAATGTCTTTGTTGATTAGTCCACAACAAGGTTAAGTTTTACACCAGAAGTACTTAATTAAAATGGCATAATTAACAGCTAGGGAAATACGGCTAACGGGCTGGTGGGATAACTTCTCGCAAATACAGATTTCTTTTGCGAAACTGGGGTAAACAAGGTAGAATTGCCAGGCTTTTGCCATTGCTGCACGCTTGGTTTGGCCTGCCTGATGTAGATCCCAGCGGGTCCTTTACGAGCCACAACAGTCCACCCACGTTGATGAATCTCGCGTAAATTATGTCTGTCAATAATGTTGACCTATGGAAGTGAAAGGAATTCATCTAACTCTAAGTTATACTTCATGGATGAATATTCCATGGGAAAAAGGATAGCGGCCTTAAACAGCCCATAAAGTACGAGGAAAGTCATGTCAGTTTTGCAACATTTGTCCCTCTGCTAACGACATAGTGTATGCTAGGTTTGAATATGTTAGAACTTCAGTTTCTTTACGTTTTTATGAGCGTTGCTTAAGTTTTCGTGCTTTACGAATTATGGGTAAATTTACCAGTCGCCATTTTTTTTTTTCCTGCGGAGGATTGAGGTTTACAGCAATGCATTGGTAAAACCTGTCTTTAGTCGCAGTTCACAAAACCCAGTCCCCCTAGCCGCCTTTTGGGATGTAGCGATATGATTTTGAGCGGAGTGATGATAGGGATGGGGGATTCAAAGTGAGGCAAGACCAGGCTTTCCTCACACTTTGTCCTACACCATCAGCCCCTGGTATTTGTGTGATTTGTTTGCGACCTCACAACGGCAATGCTTAATTCGTAATGAAGTCAAGTTGAGCCCGCCGTAAGTCATGTTGCTAATATAACATGAATATAAGTAAGCAACCGCTTCCTTTCACAAAATTTTGTGCCCACGAAAGTTACTTGCACAACCTGTTTGAACGCAGAAACGTTTGCGTGGTTTCAAAAGGGTGCTTATCTCTCTCTTTCTGTCACGGCTTTTTCTTCTCTCTGTCTTGTTTAACCTAACTTGTCAAAAGTGGTATTTTTTATATATTCGTTTTATTTTCTTATTCTATTTGATATTTACTTTAAAGAACGTGAGAATGACAAATCTGTTGCCTTGGTATCAGAGTTTAGCGATATATCTGAAAACTAGAGCCTTTAGAAACAACATGCAAAGGAAATTTCAGGCTGGATGGAAATTATTTATTTATAGTTAATTATCATCTGTTATGACATAGATTAAATAATTGTATTATCATTGTTTATATCTAATGTAGTAAGCATGTAATTACGACACGTGTGGTAAAATTGCTATACTTCGTAACCAATTGTTTCAGAATTGCCAGTTGTAAATTATAGAGATAAAAAATTGAGTTTGAGGTCGAGTTGGAAATCGAGTTGGTAAGACTACAGATTTTTTGACTCTAAACAGGCTAAGCTGAGTATCTTTCAACCGGGCTAACCTGAGCGTTATCCAGTTTAACCGAAACGCTATTAAGGCTCAGCTAGAAGTCCAGCTGGAATTCAAACTGGAACGTCCAACTCGAGGTTTCAGGGTTGCCTGATGGTTGTCACGTACTCAAGCGTGAGGGTGCAGTTGTGTTACGGTCACGTGTCAAAACAAAATTGTGAAACGAAAACGTGCTAACTGGTACGATTCAAAGTGCGCTGTCATGTTCTTCCCGAGAAAACCACTTTTTCTTGTGGGTTTAGCCATGTGCAGGTTTCCTGGTGCTTTGTAAGTACTTAACGCATTAAATTTGCTTTTTGTCGGAATAGCTCATTTTTATTTTGAGCGAGAAATATTCATACTGTTTGTATTCCATGACGTGGTGCACGAACTAGTCTTTGATCAAACTGTTCCCTCAGAGAAAGAGTTATGAGATAGTTTAAGTTTTTGTATACATGACTACATGATTTCTTGTAAGAAATCCGTAACGGAAAAGGACCGGATCAAATATATTTCAAAGAAATTGTGGAAGTGAACATAAATTTCAAGTTTACATGATCGAAAACAAAAATTACCCTTAAAGCATAAGGCAGTTATCAGGAAAAAAACACGCAAAGGAAAAAAGTTATTTTTGTTTGTTGAACTTGTAGTATCTATATCATTTTTATGTTCAAAGAAAATCTAAAATGAATGTGGTTTTAACTTTGCGGTAATTTAAACACGTTGCTTTTGTTTGTCAGTAGCGTGACGGATAGTAACGCAATCGCGTCCTTAGAAACTAGTTGACGTGAAAAAAAATAGCTTGTCGATATTCGCTCTCTTGTCTTACTCTTACAAGATAATCAAATTTTTTAAGAGGTAAAAGTTCTTGTTTGACTCATGCGAAGGGAGTTTTTACTGTGCCCCATGTTAAAACTGGATAATTTCGTTGTTTCGAGAGTTCTGTGAAATGCTTCCAATCTCCCCTTGGTAGCTTTCTGTCACTCTGTGCTTAATGGGTGTCACGAGATCCGTAACATAAATTCCTCTTGCTAAAATTTTGAAAAACATTTTGAATTTTACTTTGTTGGTACATATCTATAACTTTGGATTATATTTGTAAGCACATTTAGTAGCAAATATTTAAAATACGTATTTGGCTGTTTTGAAATTCAACGTTGTACCCTTGTGGCTTGTTCTGTGGTTCGCCAAATCAAGTGGGATCGCAGTACAGTGTATCAACATCTGAGCATGTGCAAAGTGAAGAGGAAGGTAATTCCGGTGCACCCCCGCCGTCCCTCATGTGAGACGTGGCAGTTCTGCTTGTGCGTGGTGATTCACTTCAGGCTTGGGTTAATCAACAATTGCAGGTGAGCCAAATGTTCTTAGTTAATTTATTGCTGCGTTGTTTAGCAAAGGGACATAGTTTTAATTGTAAATCTTCACAGCCGTATTGTTCAAAAGTCCCCGTATGCACACAGTTCCAAGTTCCATTTAAGTGATATTCAGCAACATGATTTATCTACCCGTGCTGGGATAAGCTGAACGAAAAAGTCCGTTATCAACATTTATAATCATATTTTGTCCTTGCTGACGCCGGACCGAGGTCTTTACATGAGTGTCTGAGTGATGGGAAAAGGGCTTTGCTAACTGAACAGGAATGTTATCGTTCAGAAAACTACGTAAATGAATGTTAAGAGTTGTTCAGTGAATTGAGTGTCATAATTGCAAGTAAACTTTGTTGCTTAAGAAGCGACTTTATTTGTTTCAAGTAGCTTTGTTGCCTTGACGAACTCAACTGAGAACTAAGACGGGAAAGCGTTATACCCCGTACAAAAAACGTAATTTTCTCAACTGGCTGGACTATTTCATTGCATGTTGTATTTAGTATATTGGTTTCAAAACAGTCTTGCCTCGTGACGCAGCAAAAATAATATACAATGACGTCAAACTACACGTGGGGTCCTTTGTCAATGAGCTCAGTCAATGGAACTTCAACTTTACGGAAAGACGAAAGAGCTGAAAGCTCAGTAGTCTCAGTATATTGCAACTTTGGTGACTAATGAAAAATAAAGAAACGAAAAAAATTACCGACCAATCAATCACATGCTTTTATGTATTGATTTTAAAAAACACAAGAACTGAATATCGGAATTAAGAACCCAAATTGGGAAATATTGTTCGAATGTTGTGATATCTGTTTGGCATAAAAATAAAGGACAATCATGCTCTTGGACGATATTGCGATGGCATGGTTTGTCATTCATTCCTTCATTTATTCCGTTATTTGCACGGTCTGTTGGACATTCAGTAACTACAGTCAGTGATTCAGGGCCTCTTCATATGGGCCCGGTCAACCGTGTTGCCGTCTCACTCTAATTTCCTTTGTAAAAATTTCCATGTGTTCATATGAGAAGACGGGTCAGCTCGGTTACCGAGATTTTTTTTTTTTTTGGATTTAAAGAAACATTCGTACAGGACTAAACTTTCATTACATCACTCTACTTACATTACTCAACATCTCTCTACTTATTATATTACTGTAGTTATTGGATTAATCGCTAGTAAACACTAGTACTTATTTTTACTTATACTAACGGTCACTCACTAACACTCACTTACAGCGTTACTTACAGTTACAGCACTAACGGTCACTTACTAACAGTCGCTTACAGCGTTACTTACATTACATTGCTAAACAAAACATGACTTACATTACAATACAAAGCTCACAAGTCGCTAATTGAGCTTATTTGCCCACTTAAAATTACTTGAAGTACTTTACAAAACGACACCTTAGTTACTTTCTACTAACAGTACGAAGTAGATGAAAATTTTCCCATATGAGCACTCAAGCCCAGGTAACCGGGACGAAACTTTTTTTGACAAAATAGCTTCGCTTTCGCAAACATAGCGGCCAAAATGGCGTAATTTTTGAGTCGTATGTATTTCCAGTTCAGAAGTACGCTAATTGACGTTATTGGTAGAGTTTCAACTTTATTTGGCGTCATTTTGGTTTTGTTTTCTGGGCCGGGTTGTACAAGGCCCGATTAAGCTAACCCAGGATTAGCGCCGGAGAATTTTCTTTTCAGTTTTTGTAACTTTTGGGTGCCTTTTTCTGTGTACATCGTTTGTCCTTCAGGTTTGAGTTTGAAAAATCTCAAACTACGCAAAACAAAAGCAGTGAAAAGCATTTTTATACAAGAAAAATGGATACTTCGATTGACTTTTAATCCTGGGTTAGCATTAACCGGCTTTCGAACAACCGGGCCCTGAATTTAATCCTAGGCTGAAATTTCCCATATGAACAGACAACAAAACGTGTCCCAGTAACCGAGCCAGCCCGGTTACCGAGCTCATGTGAAAAATAGGCCCTAATTCACAACACTTATAAATGAACATTTCTGCCCAAACTATGTAAGTGTCCTAAGTACGTTCGTCAGCTGTAGCTGTTGGGTCAACGCCGTTTCTCTATCAAGACTTTGGCTTGTTTGCCTATTCCTTAAAACCCTAGACTTAAGGCGACCTCTTCTTTAAATTTCACCTTAAAGATAAATCAATCACTGACTTTTTTTTATCATTTTTTGCCATTCTTACGTGATAAAGCATTTTTCCTTTTTTGTAATATTTATGTAGATATACTTTTTCACAATCTTTTAATCCATGTGTTTGCTTTTTTGTTTTATTTGTATTGTCATTGAAAAGCCCCGTCAGGGAAGTGTCATTGAAGGTGCAGTATTCTATTGCTTTCAATTACTTATGTCTTAGTTCTCATTTTCTTGACTTTGTTTTGCAGCAAAATGCCTGCCAAGCGATCTGCACGGTTAACGAAGCAAGCAGCTAAAGCTGTAGCAGCACCTCCAAAGAAGAAAACCAGGAGACCTGAACCGAGTCCGTCTGCGCAGTCCTCTGAGTCCGCTCCGGAAGCTCCACAACCCACCCAGGAATTAAACCTGCCTCCTGGTTTAATTGATCAGTTGATATCAAGAGTGGCTGATGAAGTAACCAAGAGGTTGTGTACACTGCACTACCATTATATTTCATAACAGCCAAATATATATAAATAGCTGAGTTAACGAAAGAAAAGGAAATGTAAAGTAGGCCATTTGTTGTGCACAAATTGATATGCCACTAAGGTTAACAGACAATATTTGAGTAGAACTAACGTGCAACTGTGGTTAATGCGGGGAGTCTTTTCAAATGCAAATGTCATTCACTTCTTTTTAATGATATTCCCCCGTATGAGCCTCCATTGCAAGCTAGTCCCAGTCCAATACCGTGAATACGAATATTGTCCATTCTCCTGTACTAACATTGTTTTATATCGTGAAGCAACTTGCTACCAGCTTTAACTTCGTAGATTAATTGTTAAGGTGGCTCGCAACAATTTCTAGCACTTTCCAAGACTTAGATGTTGATGGGTCATTATAACAACTCTTTATCAGTTGTTGATGCAATCATAGTACCAACCCGCCCCCGCTCCCCATCATTTGGGTACACTTTGTTGCCATTTTCGAGACACAATAGGTTACCATAGCAACTGTAGGACCTGCTAAAAACACTCTTAATTTTAGCTTGAAGTACTTGTATTTCAAAAACGGTACGGGGAAACCCATATTTAACTTGGAAAATCCAAGTTGTAGATATGGATGGGAGATTCACTCGCTCCTGTTGGACTTTTTGTGAATCCGCTTACCAATGTACAAGGCTTTCATAGTCGTAGCGAAGTTCAAGTTATATTCGACCTGGAAGTGCAACGATTTCCTCACAGACTGATTAGTTTTAATTTTTATTAGCAATGTTTCTTATTTGTTCGTTGCGTTTCTGACGCAAGTATTCAATATCTTACCTCAGAAACAAATTACATAGAATAGATTTTCGCACGAACGTCTCTATGTATAGAAGCTAATTTATATAAATAGCGCATTTTCCGAAGACGTCCGCTTAATCCAGGTTTGACTGTATTCGACTGCCTAAAAGAAGGTATTGAAAATCACAGAATTGATGTGCTGTATGAATTTTCGAATGTTTCAAGCCGTGATTACACGAATGATTGGGCGGTTTTTTGATACCACGATTGTAATATGAAGGGTATTTTAGCAGGTCATACTCTTGCTACTGTAACCTGTTGTGTCGCGAAAATGTGTCTTAACCATTGAGTGAGTGTTTTTTTGATACCATGATTGTAGCATCAACTGATAAAGAGTGGTTATAGCGACCGGCATCAAAATCTAAGTCTTGGGAAGTGCTGGAAACTGTTTTGAGCCACCGTAACATAAGGTAAGAATATTGTATCAGTCTTAAGGCTACTTTCCTTTACGTTCTCCACGTTCGCTGCGATCGCAACAGAAAAAGGTAAGCGATCCTTACGATGACTACTATATGATCGCTAAGATCGCTATAAGATTGCTGGAGAGTGGTTTCAATATTATTACAACGGTCGCTGAACTTTTTTCTGCAGAGATCTATCGTAGCGATCATTTAGAAACCTAGTGCTCGATACTTTGACTCCAATACTCCTTATGTGTTGTGGAGGTGTGGTGGCCTCATGGTTAGTGTGTTGGCCTCCGGATCGAGCGGTCAGGTTTCGATCCCTGGCTGGTCTTCTTGGGCAAGACACTTAACTCTCGCAGTGCCTCTTTCAAGCCAGGTGGATGAATGGGTACCGGCGAATTTAATGCTGGGAGGTAACCTTGCGATGGACTAGCATCCCATCCAGAGGGAGTAGAAATACTCCTTTTCGGTTCTTGGCACTGAAACCAGAGATATGCACCGGCCTGATAGGCCACCTGGCTCGTGTGTAGACTTTATCTTACTCTCTATGTGTTAACGCGTGAAAGATAATTAAGTAAGTGAAGGGCATAACTTCCACTTCAAATTCTTGTGTTACTATGACAACCTCATGCTACACGATATACAAACCGGAAAACCTTTTCAGTACAAAACAACTTCAAAGTTTGCCCGGCGCTATTTGCGCGTATGTATTCGATGTGCATCTCACGACCAGACGTCTAGCACTAGTCAGGTAAATAAAATACAGATTATTTTAATGATGGATACCCTCCTTCATATTCGGTCATTTAGCTGTACATTTGCAAAACGTTTAGTGTATTAGTGATACTAGCTCATGTGGCGAACATCAAGGTACAAAACGTCTGATAAAATGAGAAGCCACTTATTGACTTTTTGAATCAAACTGATTATTGTAGGTCTATGAATATGATTATTGTCTTACAAGGCATGCCAAAACCCGAAATGTTATTAGAAACGTTCGGACCGACACCTTAAAGTTACTCATTTGGTCGTTATGTATGCGATATATGCAGTTCAAGATCAGTAGTCAAACAAAAAGCTATCCACTTCAGTGTTCGCGAACTGATATGGCGTGAAAGTAGTCGAACGATACGAGCTGCTGTGAGCTGTCTTGGGAGAGTTTAATGATGCTTTATAATGCAATGTAATATCAGAGGATCCTTGAAAGTGACTGATTTAAAGTCGTCCATTCACAATGCACTAATTTAATATTTGTGTTGGAACGCATGAGTGAAAACGAGAATATTAAAATTGTCCCGTTTCAGCGCAATGATTTTGAATCCTGCCGGTTTCTCGTTAGGTTTAACAATCTCTCTTGTAGCAAGGGACGATGATCTAGTCTCTTGCTTGTAAACAGATTGCATTTGCAGCTGAACGATAAGAAGAGTCATATCGTTACGACAACCTTTATTTACACGAACAACAATGCGGCCATTACTTTACTGTAGAATGACAGATATTTGCCCATGTACTGTGAAGGGGTTCTAAGTAATAATATCATCCCGAAAGCTCTCTGTTGGAATTGTTTTGGGAATTATAACTAAAAAGAATTTTCTATAGAGTATTTTGAGACATTTACAATGGAAATCGCTCAAATAGGATTTTAAGACAATTTTTAGTTATAATACTCTTATAGTTCCTTTTCACCTGCGTTAATTATGCCCACTGTGCTCTTTTTAAATAGGCCATGTTTGTATTCTCGGTTTTTGGACTAGAAGAAACTCATGCGGGGAAAAGTTATCATTAAAAAGAGATTAATGTCATTTGCATTTGCAAAGACTCCCCGCATTAGCCTCAGTTGCCAGCTATAAGTTCGAATACGAATATGGCTTATGTTAAATATGAGTCCAAATTCTGACCTGAAGAACTGGGGGAAAACTATTTGTTGTGCATAATTATATCAAAGTTAAGTTTTTGCTCTTAAAAAAATTGTTTGAACATGAATGAATGAATTAATTTTATTCATACACCGAATGCAAATATGGCGGACCGCTCGGTTGGCGCCCGGGACGAGTCGCACGCAAGCGAGACTAGTGAGGCTTTGATGTTTTGTTGTGACAGAAAAGTCTTGCATCGTCGTCGATCTGGTCTGTTTTTGTTTCGCCCTCCCTATAAGTTGTTGTGTTCCTGAATGCCACCAGAAGGAATTGAAATCTTC